>VOFC01006579.1_pt1 | contig 45100 bp, 90 predicted proteins | sample 5384161 | NCBI WGS metagenome assembly VOFC01 (sample SAMN12384722, study PRJNA508395) | human gut metagenome | isolation source: healthy gut B | host: Homo sapiens | reverse complement strand
ATTCTTTCGAAACACTCGAACTAAACTTTGCGTTTTTTATTTTAATAAGCTCCGCTAAAATACTGATTGATATCTCAAACAGGCGTCTGTGCCTTAATATCTAAACCAATGGGAGCATGCACATTCGATACTTCTTCCTTAGAATATCCTTCTTCAATCAAACCAATCATACCCAAATATAAATGAGGTTTACAAATCGTCTTTTCTAGACAAAGACGATCATCTTTATGTCCTCTTGTCACTATCACATAACAAGCATTCTCTTCATCTGGCAATACAGAATCCATTTGATCATAATCGATACAATGAATTTCATTTGCGGTTGGAAAACATTCCCGATTCGCAAATTCTTTACGATTGTCAACCACAATCGTATACAACTCTAATATACTAGCCATTTTAGCTAAATATTGACTGACATGTCCACACCTAAAATCACAAGCTTAGGCTGCATATTAAACCATTCCTTTTGGATTATATTCACATCGACATTTTCTTCTAATAAAACTCTTACACAACGCGTATACAAATCCATGGCCCCGTTCACATGAATCTTTACAGGTTTATTTAGTTTCTTTAAATAAGCACATATTAAATTTTGCATAATTCTAGGTGTTACAAGTTCATTCGGATCTAAATTTGCAAGTTCATAACGATTTACCACATCTTTTACTGGTTGATTTAATCCATTTAGATTTGAAATCAACACAACCTCATCCGTATCTGAATCAAGAACTGGTTCATTCACGTTTGGATATTTTAAAGGTAAATGCTTAGAACCATCTGCCTCAATCAGTATCACATCCACCACTTGTTTTAATTGATTAAACAACTCTTCATCTAACGCCTCAATTTTCAAGTCACCACACCGATTTCCCCGCATGACAACATCCATATGTTTCAATTCTATGCATTATTTCATCATAACCAGGATCTACCAATGTATCTTCTTCAATCAACATATGCGTCGTTGTACACATTAAAACGGTTTTATTCATAGAAACATATTTATCTTTTAACTCACGGATATACGTTGTTTTTCCACCTGAACCAATTACACTAATGATCATTTGAAATCTCCTGAATTGCACGCACCACAAAATCCACATCTTCTATTGTATTTTGAAAAAGATACAGATAAGCGTACAATTCCCTGTTCTTCTGTTTTTAAATGTTTATGCATTAATGGAGCACAATGCGCTCCACAACGTGTCACAATACCATACTTATAATTCAATAAGTCGCTCACATAAGCACTATCTTTACCTGGAATATTCAAAGCCACAATAGGCGTAGAATTTTCTAAAGATGAATAAAACTCTACATCCCCTGTTAAACCTTCATATAATTTTTTGAAGTAAAAAGTGTTCCTTCTCCACAATCGCTTTTTGATGTGATAAAACATATTGAACCCCTGCATTTAAAGCTGCAATTCCTGCAAGATTCTGTGTTCCCGCCTCTAAATGTTCTGGATACGCCTCTGGCATTTGTGGATTAAAAGAATCTATGCCCGTTCCACCAGAAATCAATGGCTTTACTTCAATGTCCTTTACGCAAAAACCACCAATACCACCAATCCCTAATAGACCTTTATGGCCACTAAAACATAAAACATCAATATTTTCCATAGATACTGGTATATGACCTGCACTTTGAGCCGCATCCACCATAAAAAGAATGCCACATTCTTTACAATACTTTCCAATGGAATCCACATCAAAAAATTTCACCTGTCACATTTGAACTGTGTGTCACGATAACCATTCGAGTATTTTTTTTGAATATGGCATTTAATATCCTCTAAATAAGGAGCACATATCGTTAATGTGATTATTCCCTTTTCTTCTAACTCGTATAAAAGACGAAGCACACTATTGTGCTCCGCATACGTAGTGATCACATGATCATTTTCTTTTAAGATTCCTTTAATGCAAGTATTTAAACTCTCGGTATTTCCACCATTTAAAATAACACGGTGAAAATCAGAGAGTCCAAAAAGCTGTGCAATATTTCTTCTTGCCGCAAAAATCAAACGTGAAGAATCCATATTTGAACTACGATTCGCATTGCCTGCCACACCTAATGCATCCATTACCGCTTGTTTGACTACATCTAGTTTTGGAAAGCTAGTCGCAGCCTGATCAAGATAAACCATGCAGTATCGCCTCCAAAACACCTCCACCAATACAACGTGCCTTGTCAGAAATTGTAAAACAATTCTGATATTCATCCACTCTAGGATCAATATCTGCCATTTTAAATCCAGATGTTACATTGTATCCATCCTGAATCAATCCTCTAAGTAAGCCTGACATGCTCGCATACACTGGTGTTTTATCGATATACGCAATAATTTCTCCTTTTTCAACGATATCTGTAATCTTTTTTGACATTGTGACAAACACCTGCACAAGGAGAATGAATCACTCTTTCTTTAGAATATCCCTTAATATTTCCAGGAACACCCGTATTTGGCAAAGCATGTCCCTGGTAGATCAGTCTTCCTAGATTATGTCCACGCATCGTTTCCACAACCACATGCACATCTTTGCCTGCACAAAAACCAGGACCTAAACCAATTGTGATAGGTGCCATATCTATTGTCGTACCTAAATTCTTCTTGGCAAGAATCGCATCCACCAAGGCAATATGTTCTATTTTAGAAATCATTTCACCATTTGGATCTACCATCATTGCGACTTGATTTTTAGCCATCACTGCTTTAGCTTCTTCTATCGTTGAAACTAAAACACACGTCATATCTTCAACCGTAAATTTTCCTTCATACACAGCCTGACAAAGGCAACATTTCTTCGTATTGCGCTTGGTTTTTCAACTTCTAGCTCCAATACTTGAAATCCACTTTTACAAGTTTATATATTGTCCCTGTCGCTATGTCTCCTCCACCACGCACAATAACACATTTATTCATAATCCTTATGGCTTGATAATTTTATCGCCTTCTCCATTCTTTCTACAATATCATACATATTTGTGACTGAACCAACCTGAAGTTCTTCTTTTTAAATGGAAGAAATCCAAGCAAGTTCCACAACTTACAATTTCTACTCCATTATCCGCTAAATATTTTAAATCTAATAAAGTTTCACTCTTTGTCGTTGTGATTTTTACACCCTCATTATAGAAAATCATTTCATCTGGCAAAACATCTTGTTTTGTCAAAGAGAAAATAAATGATTTCATTAAAATCGCACCTAAATCCGGATCTGAACCCATCACATTACTTGCGCACACAACAACCATTTTAGGCTTAGCCAAGCCAGTCCGCATATGTGTATTCCACTTCAAAATCTGCTTCTTCATCACCCTTTGAAATTTCAACAATATAATCCTTACCCTCTTTTTTTAGAATTTACCGTATAATTCTTTACTTTCGCAAACTTCGTTAAGTTTTCAACCGCAATCTCATTATCCACAATTGTTGAAACTACATTTTCTTCTTTTAAAGCTTCCTTTGTCTTTACAACTGGAAGTGGACACTCTAAGCCTCTACAATCTAAAGTTTTCATATCTTCCTACCTCTTACATATACATTATATTCATTTTTCTCAATGACTTCACCCACAACATACAATTCAAGATTATTTTCCTTAAAATCTTTCTCTAGCATTTCTAAATCCGCTTTAGATACACTAGCTAATAAGCCACCACTCGTTTGTGGGTCAAACAAGATTTCTTCTGTAAAGAAATCACAATCAAAACTAATCTTGCCCTCTACACTATTGCGATTGGTCTGGGCGTACCCCACTTAAATAAAATTCTTCGACATACTTTTGACAGTCATCAAAATATGGAATCGAATCCTTATAAATCACTGCACTATTTTTTCGTCTAACATCTCATTTAAATGCACCAACAAGCCAAAACCCGTTACATCGGTTAGAGCATGCACATCATATTTTTTAAAACATCACAAGCATACTTGTTTAATGTAGTCATACTTTTAAAGACTCTTTCCTGCATTTCTTTAGAACAATCATTCATACGCAACGCATTTAAAGTCAAACCAACACCTAAAGGCTTCGTCAAAATCAAGACATCCCCACATTGTGTGCCATTATTTTTCTTTACGTCTTTTGGATTTACCAAACCAGTTACACTCAAACCATATTTAATTGAATCATCACGAATGGAATGCCCTCCAGCTAGTGCACACTTTCAGCTTCAACCAGCTTAAATTTCCTCCTTCAATGATTTTACCTAAAATATTCAAATCCTCATTGTCTGGAAAACACACAATATTTAAAGCTGTTTTAGGCGTACCATTCATCGCATAAATATCACTGAGTGCATTTGTTGCTGCTAATCTGACCATACAAATATGGATCTTCTACCATAGGTGGAAAGAAATCCAAAGTAGATACAAGCGCATGATTCTCATCGATTTGATAAACTGCCGCATCATCCCTTGAATCAAATCCAACCAAAACATTACTGTCTTTATAAGAATCAATTTTTTCTAGAATATGACTCAATTTCTTTGCGCCCAATTTAGCACTACATCCACCACTCTTACAATATATTTTTTCATTCATCAAAAATTCACCCTTACTATATCCTCATACAAAACATTTTGTTCTTCTAAAAAGAGTTTCCACTTTTCCTCATCTAGATCCTTCGACATAAAACACATGCCACATCCTGCCTTAACACAACTTGGAACAGGTATCATACGCCCGTTTTTGTCTTAGACTCCAAATCTAGAACATCTTGAATACTTTTAAAAGTAATAATCAATACTTCCTCTTTATTCATTTTCAAATACTTCCTTAAACACTTGTTCGGAATACATTTCTATTTTTTCTTGAAACAATTTATATTTACGTACCAATTTTTTTCCTTCTAAAGTCAATTGCGAGCCTCCACCAAGACTTCCACCACTCGTCGTATGAACCAGTTCATAACCCAAATCTTCTTGAGCTCTTTTGATGATTTTCCAAGCCTTTGAATTTGACATTCCCATTTCTTTATAAGCCTTTGATAGAGAACCATACTTATCGCATAATTCCAATAGTTCTACAACGCCCTTGCCAAAATTTGGTTCATTATTACCAATTTGAATTTTTAGTTTATATCTCATTTTCCAAATCCACAATTTGGATATGTGCAAATATCACATCCTAAGCACAATCCACCTTCACCTAAATCACACAATTCTTCATATGTCACTACATCCTTGGCAAGTAAACGACAAAGTACTAAATCAAATACCGTTCTTTTTGGCATACATAACACATCCGGGAAGACCAACAATTGGGACTTCTCCTTTATAAGAAAGTAAAAACATAGCACCAGGAAGAACTGGAGAACCATAGCTAATTATATTGGCACCTGTGTTCTTGATTGCGAGTGGCGTTCGATCATCTGGATCCACACTCATTCCACCTGTACAAAGTACAATATCTACCCCTTGTGTCAATGCTTCATTGATTTTTTTCTGTCACCATTTTATCGTCATCATCACAAATCGCATGATACACCATTTCACAACCAAACTCACCAATTTATCTTGAATAACTGGTGTAAATGTATCTTGAATTCTTCCTTTATACACTTCACTTCCTGTTGTGATCACAGACCGCTTTCTTTAATACAAACGGCTTAATTTCAAGAATAGGAGATGTGATGAGTGATCTAACTTTATCCATCTTTTTCCTTTTTAATCACCAAAGGAATAATACGCATACCCGCAAGTTTATCACCCGGATTTACTACTGTGTTTCCATGTCTTGTTGCGATCATCATCTGTCCAAATGAATTTACTGTAAACAAAGCCTTACGATCTACTTTCAACAACCCGTGAATCTCACTTTTTAATTCGATTTTTCCTTCTTTGATCTCACCATAAGACATGTGTTCATTTTACACATATCTAGTAAAACCATAGCCGCATCATTTTCATGCATCATGCTCTCGTCATTTTCCCAAACATATAAATGTTCTTTTCCAACTGACAACAATAAAGGAATATCTTCTTCTGTCACAATATGACCCTTACGAAAAAGGGCATCTTTTGTGACACCCTTAATGATCTGCGTTATATCATGACAAAGTACATGCCCTACGGCATCCTGTGTCTTGATTAATTTCATCTTATTCTCCTTTTTTTTAAATCCGTATTTTTTGAATACTTTTAAAAGCTTTATCGCTCTTTAAGAATTCAATCAATGAATTGGCTTCATCTTTATGCTTTGTACTAGATATATGACCAACTGGATATAGTACTGGTGTAGCTAATAATGAATTATCGCACTCTGCCACTACCTCTACTTTATCACTACTTGCAAAGATCTGTCGCGTAAACTAAACCAATTTCTGCATTTTGTGTTTCAACTTGAGACAATACTTCCGTTACATTTCCCGCTAAGCTTAAACAATCTTGAGTTGAATCCCATACACCTAAATTTGTCAAAGCTTCCTTTGCGTAGCTTCCTGCAGGAACTACTTCTGGAGTACCAATCGCAATAATTGAAGCATCTTTAATATTATCAAATCCAGTGACTGTTGTAGTGTCTTTTTTTTCCTTTGATCAATACCAATTTATTCTCTAATACATTTGAAATCGAATCTGCATCTACTAAATCTTCATCTTTTAAAGCGTTCATCTGTGTTGTAGCTGCACTAAAAAATACATCGGCATCTAATCCTTTTTCAATTTGAAGCTGTAATTTTCCACTACTATCATATACCCCTTCAATCGTTACATTTGGATACTCTTTTTCAAACATAGGAATCAATTCATCTTCAAATGCGTTTTCCAAACTTGCGGCTCGCCGCAATTGTTAGTTTTACTTGTTCCTTTGATTCATTTGAACTACACCCATATAAACTTATGACCATGACCCCACCAATAAAACACTTAAGCCTTTTTTTTCATACGATCTCTCCTAGTTTTATTTTATATTTAAAATCACACAACTCACTTACTTCCTCTTCATTGTGTGATACAAAAACAACCGGTTTTGAAATTTGAAGCTCACTTTTAAGTTCCCTTAATAAATCTTCCTTTAAATCTTCATCTAAAGCACTAAATGGTTCATCCAATAAAAGAACATCTGGTTCATAAGCCATTAAACGAGCCAATGCCACCCTCTGTCTTTTGTCCACCGGATAATTGTTTGGGATATCTTGAAGCAAGTTCACTAATTTGAAATTGTTTCATCACTTTCCTGACCACAATATCCACATCATTTACTTTTCTAGCCCTTAATCCCACACTAATATTTTCATATACATCCATATTGGGAAATAGAGCATAGCTTTGAAACATATAGCCCACATTTCGTTTTTTTGAATCGGTACATTTATTTTCTTTTCTGAATCAAATAAAACACGATCATTTAATACAATCCGTCCTTGATCTGGCGTTTCAATTCCAGCTATACATTTTAATGTCATACTTTTTGCCAGACCCTGAAGCTCCCATAAGCCCTGAAATATTGTCGTTCACTTGAAAGGAAACGTCTAAATCAAATTCTGCAAGCTTCTTATATATTTGTACTTCCAACATTTAGAAACTCCTTTTCTTTCGAACATACAATTGATATAGATTCAACAAAATCACAGCTGTAAAAACAAATGCCAATGATCACCCACACATAAAAGGCAGCTGATTCCATATCTCCACTCATCACTTCACTATATACAGCTACAGGAAGTGTTCTTGTCTTTCCAATGATGTTTCCTGCAAGCATCGCCGTTGCACCAAACTCACCTAAGCCACGCGCAAACGCAAGGACACCACCACTAATAATTCCTGGTAAAGCATTGGGAATCAACACTTTCAAGAAGATGTTCCATTCGCTCATTCCTAAAGTTCTTGCGGCATACACTAAATCCGTATCCACTTGATCAAAGGCACCCCTGGCATTTCGATACATGAGTGGAAATGAAATAACCACCGCTGCGATCACAGTCGCACTAAAGCTAAATGCGATGCGAATGCCAAATGCACTCATAAAAAATTTTCCTATAGGTTGATTTACGCCAAAGATCATCAACAAGAAAAATCCAGCTACTGTAGGTGGTAAAACCATAGGCAAAGTAAAGATTCCATCAAAGACCATTTTCAAAGCTTCGCTCTTTCTTGAATAAATCCACCATGCCGCCAGTAAACCAAGAATAAATGTGATCACAATTGTGATACTTGCCGTTTTTAAAGATATCCAGATTGAGTTAAATCTAAATTACTTCCTTGCGCACTCACTCACTTCACCCTTCATAATTTCTAAGCCATGTTTTAATGGTCCTAAAATAATATCTAGACTTTCCTTTACTGCCTTAGGACTTCCTGGCAAGTTAATAATCAAAGTCTGATTTCTTAATACACTTGCACCACGAGACAACATGGCCTTATTTGTATATTTCATCGATTCATAGCGCAACGCTTCACTAATACCTGGAACATTTCTTGTCATAACTTTCATTGTGGCTTCTGGCGTCACATCACGAATACTAAGTCCGGTACCTCCGGTTGTAAGAATTAAATCATTTTGGCAACGATCACTTAAATTGATGAGTTGCGAAACAATTTCATTTTCATCATCCGCAATCACTGTCACACTTGTCACATTGTATCCATGTTCTGTCATGATCTTTTCAATTAATGGACCACTCTCATCTTTTCTTTGTCCAGTACTTGCCTTATCACTTAATGTCAATACGGCTACACGCATTCTAGAATCTTTATTTTCAATGACTTCAACGGTATCTCCAACGCAAATATGCCCACCATGTATTACACGCGTAAATACACCTAGATGAGGCATAATACATTGACCAACTTGATGATAGATTGCACAATGCGAATGACAGCTTTTGCCTATTTGCGTCAGTTCTAGTAATACATCCCCAATCTTAAATTGTGTTCCTACTGGATAACTTGTGAATTCAATACCTGATACAAGTAAGTTCTCGCCAAAGGCACCATCCTCTACATCAGCTCCTTTAGCCTTAAATTCTTCACGCATTTCATACGATAATAAAGAAACTTGGCGATGCCATTTACCCGCATGCGCATCATTTTCTAATCCATGATTCTTAATAATATCAATATCTTGAACCGGATGTTTTTCTGTTCCTTTTTGTTCACTAATACAAATAGCTTTAATTATTCCTTCCATACAAAATCTCCACTTTTTCCACCTGATTTAGAAACCAAATGTACATTTTTGATTTCCATATCTTTACTTACACTTTACACATGTCATAAATTGTCAGAAGACAAACATTTACACCTGTCAAAGCTTCCATTTCTACACCCGTTTTTCCATTACACTTCACGGTACAGTAGGCATAGATCAAACAATTTGCTCTATCAACATCAAAATCAATATTCACCTTATTGATCATTAAAGGATGACATAAAGGAATTAACTCACTCGTCTTTTTTACACCCATAATTCCGGCAATACGAGCTACACCTAATACATCTCCTTTTTTCATGTCGCTCTGCTCAATTTTATTTAGAATTTCTTCATTTACCAATATACTTCCAACCGCACAAGCACTTCTTGAAGTAACATCCTTTTCACTTACATCCACCATGCATGCATTTCCATGTTCATCAAAATGTGTTAATTCCATTTTAACCTCCAATTTCATTCATCACCGTCGACGAATGTTCTTCTTCAAAATGATGTTCCTTAGGCTTCTTGAATATCCACTCTTTCATCACTTTTTCTAGTTCTTCCAAATCATTTAGATAAGGTTTTAAATCCACTCCATCACTATGGAATAAACATAATTGCAATCGTCCTACACTACTTAAGCGCACGCGATTGCATTGACCACAAAATTTATTATGTAACGCTTCAATAAAACCAATATATCCCTGAAACTCTGGTATTGTATAATAATGAGCTGGTCCATTGCCAAGCTTATTATTATATGCATTTAATGTATAATTCTTTTGTACATATTCAATCAGTTCATTCATTTTGGAGTTTCGATCACTATATTTTAGTGGCATCAATTCAATGTATCGCAACGCAATCTTTTTTATCTTTGATGAGTTCTAACATAGATTCAAATCGAGAAAGCGAAAATAGATTGTCCACAACACAATTCACTTTCACAGGGATTCCAATCTGATAGGCATATTCTAGATTTGAAAGAACCTTCTTCAAATTGTTCTTTTTACATATCTTCAAATATTCAGATTCATCGAGTGTGTCAATTGAAAAGTTAATACAATCAAGCCCTATTTTTTTTTAGTTCATCTAAATCTGTAAAAGAAAATAAACTTCCATTGGTTGTGAGAGTTACTTGTTCAACTCCATCCAATTCTTTTTAACCTGCAAATAAAATCAATATAGCCTTTACGAAGTGTGGGTTCTCCACCCGTGATTTTAAATCGAGTGATTCCTAAAGTAATGGCACATCTACAAATATCTAAAAAGTTGTTCATACGTCAATATATCTGAATGACAAAGATGTTTTGAAATGTCTGGCTTGCAGTAGTAACAAGCATAGTTACATCTGTCAGTTAATGAGATTCGCATATAATTTATATTTCGACCAAATGAATCTTGCATAAAATCCTTCCCGTTATTCTCAAGTGAGAATAACCAACTGATTCAATTTTATCATTGAGTTCACATTTTATCTACTTTAAAAATGAAATTATGAAACGGTGTACGTGGTGTAATCTAAACAATCCAAAATATATTGAATATCATGATTATGAATGGGGAAAACTGAATATAGATGAAAAATATCTATTTGAAATGTTGATCCTTGAATCTTTTCAGGCAGGTCTTAGTTGGCAGTGTGTTCTAAATAAAAGAGAAGCTTTTAAAGAGGCTTATGAAGATTTTGACATTGATAAAGTGATTGAATTTGATGAAGAAAAAATAGAACAATTAAGAAACAATCCTAATATCATTCGTAACAAATTAAAGATCAAAAGCAAGTATTTCAAATGCGAAGATTTTTAAATCCATTCAAGAAGAGTATCAAACTTTTTATAATTATTTATGTACTTTTACACATGGAAAGATTATCTATGAAACAGGAAAAACTACATCGACTCTTTCAGATTCCATATCAAATGATTTAAAAAAAGAGGCATGAAGTTTGTAGGAAGTACCATTATATACTCCTTTCTTCAAGCCATCGGTGTGATTTATTCTCATGAAAAAGATTGTTTCTTATACAAAGACTAATCCCATGTTTTCCAAACATTTGGTTCGTAGCCTACTGTCGCCAATTTGCTTTGTTACGCACGATTGGCGTTTTTAATATGTGCTTTGATTGAGATACACTTTATCTTCTTTATTCGACAAGTAATTCAACATTGTCAATAATTCTTTATCCTTAGCCTTTGGATCAATCATGGAATCAATGCCAACTTGTCTAAGCACACTCTCAAATTCTTTCTTACTCATTTCTTTTTCGTCTAAATTAATAAACTGAAACTTAATATTTCTTTCTTTAAAAATAGCGTTGTGCTTTCTTTGTATCAAAGCATTTGTTTTTCCCAAAAATCTGTATATTCATCGCATTAACCTCTCTACCCTTTTTTTTGTACTTCATCATATAGTGCCTCAATCTCAAATCCCACATGAAAGTGTCCATCTTCATATAAATTTTACCATTGACCATAGTACATTTTACATTGAATTTAGATCCACTGTATACAATATTTTTTTGCGACATTGTTAATTGGCTGCATATTCGGTTGATGTAGATCTAAAATAATTAAATCTGCCAACTTTCCAACTTCTAAGACACCACAATTTAAATGTAAAGCTTTCGCAGAGATTCACTGTCGCCATTTTCAACACTTCGTAAGCATCGACTGCAGAAGCATCCTTCTCTTTATATTTAGCTAGTCCTGTCACTAAAAACATCTCTCTAAACATATCTAGACAATTATTACTTGCCGCACCATCCGTTCCTAAACATACATTGATATTTCGTTGAAGCATCGATTGGATTGGAGCTATGCCACTAGCTAGTTTTAGATTGGATCTTTGGATTTGTGATGACATTCAAATGTTTTTTGGCGAATAAATCTAAATCATGCGTGCTCATATGTACGCAATGAAATGCACCTCCACCATAGTCATATACACCTAGATCACACAAGTATTCAATAGGGTGCGTCCCGTCTTTTCTTTGCATGTATTAACTTCATATTCTGTTTCACTTAAATGTGTATAAACTGGCGCTTTATATTTATGAGATAAAGGCTGCAACTTGTTGAATTTTTTTCTTTTGAATTGGTATATTCATGACTAAAACCTAGTATATAAGAAATCAAACTATTTTTTTTGATTATATTCATTGAAGCAACGTTCTACATCTTCTACAGATAGACAAAAATCATTAACTGCACCACATAATACCGTTCGATAATTCATATCAAGACTTGCATGTACAATTGCTTCAGGATTTAAATACATGTCAAAATTTGTAGTGATTCCACTCGTTAGATATTCTAATATCGCAAGTTTTGAAAAAGAAATAAATATCTTCTTGTGTTAGTTTTTCCTCAATCGGAAATACCCTTTCATTTAGCCATTCTTTGCAAAGGCATATCATCGGCCATTGATCTTAAAAAGTCATTCCAGAATGAGTATGCGCATTAATAAATCCTGGCATAATTAGATTCTGGTGTACATCTATTTCTCGGTCAAAACAAAAAGTAGAAGTTTTCACTTTTCCTACATATATAATCTTATTATCTTCTATCCAGACTTCCCTGAAAAAACATCAAAATCCTTCATTGTCAGTATACGTGCATTATAAAATCGTGTGCGCATAGGCATTCCTTCTTTCTGATTTAATCATCCCACAAATGGAATCAAAAAAGAAGAAATAACTTTTGATTATTTCTTCTTAAAAATCGATTTTATTAATTCGATAATCGCAACCACAAGCAGGAATATAAAGGACATCGCAAAATAGCCGACCAAACCTGCCAAAATATCGTTGAAGTCAATTTCGCCTGTATGCGAATACCATTGGCCTATTTCAATCGCAAACGTAATAACTACAAGTACAGTAAATACGTAGAACCAACTAATTAAAACAGTTAAGTTCTTTTTTTAGCCATCCACTTAAATAGTGGATAAATCACAAGAAGCATTCCGATACCCAACAAGCCAATAATCAAGAAGTGAAGTTGCTTATCAGATAATTGTGCTTCAAATGAGTCATTCATACTCAAGAAATAGGTATGTGTCTTATAGATGATGTCAATCAATAAGTCGACAATCTTTTTAAAGTTGAAGTACTATCTGTCATGCGAGCATTATACATGATATCGTTCAATATTTCAAATTCCGAAAAATTATACTATTATTGTGTTAAGGAGAATTTTTTTATTATGAAATACGATTTTACAACTCTTTTTAAATCGAAAAGGACATGATGCCCTTGCCCTTGATGTTCTACCTATTAAAGATGTAGAGGTAGACCCAAACTTTTCTACAATCCCTATGTGGGTTGCAGATATGAACTATCCTGTTTTTGAAAACATTCAAAAACAAATGATTGAAAAAGAATCAATGAGCCTCACTTTGGATATTTTGAAATACCAGAAGATTACTATAAAGCCATTCAATTCTGGCAAAAAAGAAACACATGGCATAGATGTGGAAAAAGAGGCTATCGGATATGAAAATGGTGTTCTTGGTATTTTATCCAGTGCACTTGAGACTTTTAGTGCTAGTGGCGAACCCATTTTAGTGCAGTCACCATGTTATATTGGGTTTATTCACACATTGAATAATTTGGGAAGAAAAATTATTGATAGTCCGTTAAAAAAAAGAAGATATCTGGACTATGGATTATGAAGATATTGAAAGGAAGATTATCAAACATAATATCCATTTTGCGATTTTCTGTTCCCCACACAATCCAACAGGAAGAGTATGGAAAAAAGAAGAAATCCAGACATTTATGGATATCTGTAAAAAACATGATGTTTTAGTCTTTAGCGATGAAATCTGGTCCGATCTAGTACGTAAAGAAAACACACATATTCCTACGCAATCCATAAGTGAAGATGCCAAGAAAAGAACGATTGCGGCCTATGCCCCTAGTAAAACATTCAACCTTGCAGGTTTAGTCGGTTCATACCATATTGTTTACGACAAATATCTTCGTGATCGATTAAATAAACAAGCCTCTTTATCTCACTACAATTCACCTAACATATTAAGTGTTCATGCTCTTATGGGTGCTTATTGTAAAGAGGGATTGTATTGGGTCAATGAATTAAATGAAGTCATTTCGAATAATATAGATTATGCACTTGATTTTATCCACAACAATTTCAAAGGCATTGAAGTCATTAAGCCAGAAGGAACGTATATGTTGTATCTAGATTGCACAAAGTATTTAGATACACATGACATCACGATGGATGAACTTTTAAAGAAAGGGGTTCACTATGGTGTATGTTGGCAAGATGGCCGTCCATTTATGAATCCAAATACAATTCGAATGAATTTAGCTTTACCATCAATTTTAGTGGAAGAAGCATTTTCTCGCTTAAAGAAATTTGTTTTTTTTTTAATAAAAAAAGAGGAATCTGATTATGAAAAGTACAACCAAAAAATTAGTATCTTGCGCTTTATGTATCGCCCTAGGCGTATTACTTCCAATGGCCTTTCACGTGATTCCAAATGGAGGTAGTGTATTTTTACCAATGCACATTCCTGTATTGATTTGTGGCTTATTTTGTGGAGCTCCCTATGGTTTGGCATGCGGAATTATTACACCATTTTTTTCAAGTATGACAACAGGAATGCCTCCGACCATGATTTTGCCCCAAATGATGATTGAACTAGTCATATATGGTTTAGTTACTGGCTTGTGTGAAAAACACATCAATTTCAAAAACGAAATGCCCAAATTATACATAAGTTTAATTATTGCGATGCTTGCAGGAAGAATTGTGAATGGCTTAATCAACACATTTGTACTAAGTACACAAGGCTATACACTATCTGTATTTATGACGGCAAGCTTTATCACTTGCCTTCCTGGAATCATCATTCAATTGATCATCGTTCCAATTTTAGTTCGTATACTAAATAAAACAGTAGCCTAGGCTACTGTTTATTTCATTTCAATCAACTCGTATTCTCGATTTCCCAAACCAATCTTTTTGAGCATGTTCTAAACAAGATTTCCATTCTGATTCAGGTGTAGAATTTGTGAAGTGGTCATGATGATCACAGAAGTTTGGATCATGTAGATGTTTATCTAATTGTGATCCTGGCATTGGTTTTGCCTTCATACATAAATCTACACAGGCTTGATCTAGGGCAAGTGGATCAAAAGATGCCAACATTCCAATATTTGGTAAAATTGGTAAATCATTTTCGGCATGACAATCACAGTTTGGTGAAACATCCACAATCAAAGAAATATGGAAGTTAGGACGTCCATCCACAACAGCCTTTGTGTATTCAGCCATACGCTTATTCAACAATTCATTCGCATTATAGTTATTGAAGGAGATCGCATCAAAATTACATGCCCCTAAACGGCGTCCACATCCAACACAGTTTGTTTCATTGATATACATCTTATGTGTTGTTTCATCATATTCCAATCCATTATTCGCACATTCTTTAAAAGCATTGTTTACAACCACGACATAGCTTTTCATCAACATGTGGAGTACCTGAACAATGTTGTTCTTTTTTTTCCTGCACGAGAGCCACAGCCCATACCGATATTTTTAATGGTTCCACCAAAGCCTGTTGATTCATGACCTTTAAAGTGTGTCAAAGAAATAAAGACATCGGCATCCATAATTGCACGACCTATTTTAGTCGTTTGACAATATTCTCCACCAACGACTGGCACTTCAATATCATCTGTTCCTTTTAGTCCATCTCCTATCAAAATTGGACATCCTACAGTAAGTGGAGTAAATCCATTTTGCCAGGCACACTCCAAATGTTCCAAAGCATTTTTTCTTGATCCTGGATACATTGTATTACAATCGGTCAAGAATGGTTTTCCCCCTAATTCTTTTACCACATCCACAATGGCACGTGCATAATTTGGGCGTAAATATGCAATGTTTCCTAATTCTCCAAAATGCATTTTGATTGCGACAAACTTTCCATCTAAATCCAAATTGGCAATTCCTGCTTTCTTAGCCAACAATTGCAGTTTTGTAGGTAGACCCTCACCTAATTTACGGGTATGAAAATCCGTATAGTGTATACTTTAGATTTTTCCATCGAATATCACCTCAATTTTATTTTACATTTCCACAAAAAATGATACAATGCAAAAAATGAAAAAGGAAGTGTGATTATGAAAGAATTATCAAAAGAACCAAGACATTTACGGATTCTGTAGTTCGTCGAATGACAAGAATCGCAAATGAATATGATGCGATCAATCTATCACAGGGATTTCCTGATTTTGATCCACCAAAAGAAATCTTGAATCGACTAGAACAAGTTGCCCATGAAGACTTTAACCAGTATGCGATTACTTGGGGTGCCCAAAACTTTAGAGATGCCTTGGCCAAGAAACAATCGAAATACATGAATCTAGATTTAGATTCAAACAAGAACATCGTTGTCACTTGTGGAAGTACCGAAGCTATGATGGCAGCCATGATGAGTGTTTGTGATCCAAGCGATAAAGTGATTGTTTTCTCTCCATTCTATGAAAACTATGGGGCGGATTCCATCCTTTGTGGTGCTAATCCAATTTATGTTCCTTTACATCCACCTGTATTCAACTTTGATAAAGAAGAATTAGAAAATGCGTTTAAACAAAATCCTAAAGCTTTGATTTTGTGCAATCCAAGTAATCCTTGCGGAAAAGTGTTCTCAAAAGAAGAATTGGAATATATCGCATGTCTTGCCGTAAAATATGATACGTATGTGATTATGGATGAAGTTTATGAACACATTGTATATGCACCATACAAACATACATATTTTGCTTCTTTACCTGGTATGTTTGAAAGAACCGTTTCTTGTAGTTCCCTATCTAAAACGTATTCCATTACAGGGTGGCGTTTAGGCTATTGTATTGCCCCTGAAAATATCATCGAACAAATCAAGAAAGTACATGACTTTTTAACCGTTGGTCTTCTTGCTCCACTTCAAGAAAACTTACAGCTGTAGTAGGGCTTGAATTTAGTGATACTTATTATGATGAACTACAAAAGCTATATACACACAAGAAAGATTTATTCATCAATGGCTTAAAAGAATTGAACATTCCGCATACAGAACCGCAAGGAGCTTACTATGTCATGGTCGATATCAGTGAATTTGGCTATGATTCAGATTTAGATTTCTGTGTGGATCTCATTAAAAACGTCGGTGTGGCGGCCGTTCCTGGATCTAGTTTCTTTAAAGAGAAGGAAAATCGCTATATTCGTTTCCACTTTGCGAAAAAAGATGAAACCTTGCTTGCCGCATTAAATCGATTAAAAGATATGCGTGCAAAAATGCCTTATAAAAAAACCGTTGGGTAGTAATCCAACGGTTTTGTCTTTTATCACAATCACTCACGAATTTTAAAAATGTTCAACACACATATTTAACGAAATTCACAAATGTTTATTTGTATATTTTCACGAAATTCACAAATGTTTATTTGTATATTTTAACGAAAATGAGAAATGTTTCATTGAAACATTTCGGTGATTCCGTTGTGACTTTCAAAAAGCCAATTACTTCCATTAAAAGTTCACTATTTTTCTATTATTTATCATCACAAGATAAACAGACTCACCGAAGTGAGCCATTTATTAAAATTGAGATTTAGGATTCTTACCAAGAATAAAATCACGAATATCTGAACATAATTCATGAACATTATCTTCACCAAGATAAATCATATGTCCACTTTGGTATCCTTTCCAGAATACACAATTTTTTGAAGTCCAAAGATGATCCATTGTGTGCCATGCATATCCAAATTCAGTACATAGATCAAACCATCCATTCGCAAAGAATGCACGCATTCCTGGACGACGTGTCATTGCATAACGCAATTCTTCTGCGGTTGTACCTTTCTTTTCTTCTTTATCCCAATGCATATAATAATCAGTTCCTGGAATAAAGTTGCGGTCTAATTTTACATTTAATTTTGGAAGTAGATCTCCTGTAAATGCAGCATAGAAGAATGTATCGTAACGATCGGCTGTCGCATCATCCCACAATGCCTTTTTGATTTCATCTTGTTCGGGCTCTAATAATGGACGAGTCACACGACCATCATAACGAGATACAGACTTTTCCTTTTGTCTTTAATACTTCTTGACGATAATCATCATCATCAATTTTTAAGCCATGACGAATCAAGTATTCTCTAGAAACACCTGTATAATAACTTACTTTTTCTAAGATATGTTCTTTTTTTTCTTCTTCCGAAATGGCTTCTCCTTTATAAAGTGCAAGTACATAATCATGGTCTGCGAAAGCCTTTGCTTCTTTCACAAAAAATCTTCTACACTTTGATCAGTTGGATGATTGTGATACCAGTTTACACCTGCATATGTAGGAAATCCCAATACACTTGTTTCAACAGGTAAGCCTTCACCAAAGTATTTACCTACAGTAACCGTATTTCCAATAAACACAATACCATCAAAGGCAATACCATAGCCTCTTTCTCTTCCCATTGTGGCAGCAATTCCTGCGAGCGACTGCACTACGAGTACATCCATAACTTTCGCCACATAAATATTTTGGTGACAAACCACGATTATAACGACGAACCCAAGCTTCAAGAACTGTCAATAGGGCTTCTGCATCTTGTTCAATGCCAAAGAAATCTTTCTTCTTACTTTCATCAATCAATACACCATATCCGGTTCCAACAGGATCAATCAATACGATATCCGCAATATCAATCAAACAATCTGGATTATCAATGACTTTATAAGGTCCAAAAAAGCACTTTCACGATCCACTTCATCATACTGCATACGACGCGTTCCTAGAAAACCTGCATGAACATACATACAACTCGATCCAGGACCTCCATTATACGCAAAGACAACAGGACGATCAGCGTATCTTCTACATCGCTTCTAAAATAGGCATACGTGAAAATTGATGCGACTGGATTTCCATCTGGTCCATAGATGACATTGTCTTCACAAATTGTATGATATGGAATTTCTTTTCCCTGACAATGTAATTTTTCCATCAGACTCAAAACGAGCGGGTTTAAAAAGTATCTGGTTTAAAGCTTTCTGTTTTATACATAATTCGTTTCCTCCACAATAATTCCATTATAGAACGTAGTGAAAAATAGTCAATGTAAATTATTACATTTTTTGTAAATAAAAATGAAAAAGAGAGAAACTATTCATTTCCCTCTTCATCATATGTATCTAAAAAGTGATGCCTTGCGTGATCATCCTTATAGGCAATCACGGTTTTAAGACTTACATTTTCTACACTCTTAAAAATATTTTGTTCTACAAACGGATTGACTTTCTTCAATTCCTTGATTAAGTTTTTCATTTCTAAACGCTTTGATTTGGATTGTGTTAAACATGTTTCATTGGCACAAGCCTGAGTGAATTTGCATGCACACTGAATGAAATACAGATTGTTGTGTTTTGCCCAAATCTTAATATCATCTTCATGAATCAAGTATAGTGGTCTAATGACTTCCATACCCTTAAAGTTATTTGAATGTAACTTTGGCATCATCGTTTGAATTTGTCCCCCATAAAGCATCGACATTAAAATGGTTTCAATCACATCATCATAGTGGTGTCCCAAAGCTATTTTGTTACACCCTAAATTCTTGGCATAGTTATATAAATGACCTCTTCGCATTCTTGCACATATATAACATGGATTCTTTTCAATATTAAAAACATTGTCAAAAAATATCACTCTCAAAGATTTCAATTGGAATATTTAGCTTTTTGGCATTCCTTTCAATAACCTCACGATTCTCTTTTGAATAGCCTGGATCCATTACGATATATTTCACATCAAAATGAACCGGTGAATGTTTATGCAGTTCTTGAAAACATTTTGCCATCAACATCGAATCTTTTCCACCCGAAATACACACCGCAATGCAATCGCCTTTTTTGACAAGCTCATAATCACGGATAGCCTTCGTAAATTTTTGACCAAATCTTTCTGATACGTTTTAATAATACTTCTTTCGACTTGTGCACAAAAATCATCCGACACATTTGTGTTCATCTTATCCATAACGATTGAAACATACCCACCATCTACACTATACGCTTCATATTTTTTTCCTGCAATTTTTTGTGCAACAACATCACTGACATAGCCTTGAGCGCAAACGACAATAATCTTCTTAGTTGAATCAAATTCTTTGGATAAAACACTTTCTCCACTTAATACAATACTGTTCTCGATTGGATTTTTAAAGGCTTCTTCGGCATCACGAATATCAATTAAGATATATTCTTCTTTATTTAATTGTTTTAATTGTTCTACTGAAATTTTCATGAGACTATTCTAACATAATATTGAATTTTTGGATGAAAAAGCGCAAAATATGAACAAAAAAAAGGAAGTTTGATTATGACACAAGGCAAAAATCATGCCTATGTTAGTTCACTTTACCATTCCCTTAGTATTGGGAAATCTATTCCAATTAACATATAATGCCGTTGACAGTATTATTGTAGGGCACTTTGTTGGAAAAGAAGCTTTAGCCGCAGTCGGAATTTGTAATCCAATCACGACATTATTCATCCTATTTCTAAATGGACTTTGTATGGGCGCAAGCATATTGATTGGCATGTATTATGGGGCTAAAAATGAAGAAAAACTCGCTCGTCAAATGAGCACAACCATGCTTGCAGGACTTGTATTTTCACTTGTATTAACACTGATTTGCATATTTTTTTCTGCCACAAACTCTTAAATTTATGCAGGTAGATTCATCTATTTTCAATATGACTAATACCTATCTCCAAATCATCTTTGCCGGTTTAGTTTTTACCTTTTTATACAACTTTTTGGAGTACACTACGCGCTTTAGGCGACAGATAAATCACCCCTATATTTCTTAATTATCAGTTCCATTTTAAATATCTTTGGAGACTTATTCTTTGTGGTCGTTTTACATGCAGGAAGTAAAGGATGTGCCATTTCTACTGTGATTTGTGAAGCTTTATGTTGCCTATTCTGTATTCTATATATACAAAAGAAAGTGCCACTTCTACAACTGGGTAAAAAGTGGCTTATCTTTGATATTTCATTATTAAAAAGAACCATTGCGTATGGCCTGGGCAAGTGCAATGCAGCAGGCGACTGTACAACTTGGAAAGCTTGGTATTCAAATGATTGTCAATACAATGGGTGTATCGGTTGTAGCTGCCTTTACGGCCGTCAATCGAATTGATGACTTTGCGTATACCCCGGAACAAAACATTGCTCACTCCATGACGGCTTTTAATGGCACAAAATAAGGGTGCCAGAAAGAAAAAATCGTATGCAGGAAGGATTTCGTTGCGGAATGGTTTTAGAATTCATCTACGGTATATTTATCTTTCTAGTATGTTTTATCTTCGCAAAACCATTGATGTGTCTATTTGTACAAGATGAAGAAGTTATTATGCATGGAGTGACTTATCTACATTTAATTTCCATCATGTATATTCTTCCTGCCTTCACCAATGGAATCCAAGGCTTTTTAGAGGGATTGGCGATTTAAAAATTACGCTCATTTCAAGTCTAGTGAATATGACAGTTCGAGTTATTGTAGCTGCCCCACTTGTATTTAGCTTACATCTAGGCATAGAGGCTTTACCATACTCATATCTAGCTGGATGGATGGGTATGTTGATGGTGAACTTCCATTGCTTATTCGTACATACAAAGCTTATGAATAAGACTTGTGTATAATTTACACAAGTTTTTTGTTTTCCTTTTATATAAAGCATTTATTACAATTTGCACTATTTTTCCAACCCATATTTTTTTATTTTATCCACTTTTCCAACCTTTTTTATTCAATTATTTAGAAAACTTTAAGATTTATCACTAAAGAACCTTAATAATTATTCGTTATATTAATCATGGTGATACTTTATGACAAATAAAAACATACAAAACATAACACACTTTGGATTGATCCTTATGATTCTTATTTGCGTTTATTTCTTTTCCCAAGGATACTTCACAAATCCACAGCTTCTACAGGCTACACTATCTAAGGCAGGAATTTTGGCACCCCTACTTTTTATTCTTCTACAAATCATTCAAGTGATTATCCCCATTATTCCCGGTGGTGCATCAAGTGCCTTGGGTATTACAAATTTTTGGAGCAGTCAATGGATTTATATATAACTATATAGGTATTTGTATCGGATCCATATGTATCTTTTTACTTGTTCGTAAATATGGTCATAGAATCATTCTAAAATTATGTAAAAAGAAAGATTACGACAAATATATGAAGTATACATATGATCAAAATAAATTTGATACCTTCTTTATGTTAGCTATTTTCTTACCTTGTGCACCTGATGATCTCTTGTGTATGCTTGCAGGACTGACACATATGTCACTCAAAAAAATTTGTCTGGATCATTCTTTTTGGGTAAGCCATTATCTTTGATTGCCTATTCTTATGGTCTTACGCAATTGTTTCAAATTATCGAAAGGTGGTTATAATTATGTTATACATTGGGATATTATGTGCATGCATTGGCTTTTATATACATTATTAAAAGGAGAATTTTATGGAACATACAATATTAGTGGTAGAAGACGAACAAGGAATTCGTGAAGCTATCGGAATTTATATGAAGAATCAAGGATACAATGTGATTCTTGCCGCAAATGGAAAAGAAGGCTTAGAAAAGATTGAAACAAACGATATTCATTTAGCCATCGTAGATATTATGATGCCTGTTATGGATGGCATTTCTATGGTCATGGAAGCAAGAAAACATCATGACTTTCCGATTCTATTTTTAAGTGCAAAAAGTGAAGATATCGATAAAATCACAGGTTTAAATATTGGGGCCGATGATTATATCACAAAGCCATTTCAAAGTATGGAGCTAGTCGCAAGAGTACGTTCGCATTTAAGAAGATATGAACAAATCTTAAATCTAAAAAATGAGACAAAGAACGAAGATGAGTATATGATTGGTGATCTTGTGTTAAATAATACGACAAAAAGAGTGACGTTAAATTCAAGGGATATTAAATTAACGCCAAAAGAGTTTGATATTTTAAAACTATTGATTTCACACCCTGGACAAGTCTTTTCTAGCCAACAAATCTATGAATTGGTATGGAAAGAAGAAGCTATCAACACGGAAACGATTATGGTTCATATTCGTAAATTACGTGAAAAAATCGAGACCAACCCTAAAAAGCCTATTTATATTAAGGTTGTATGGGGGCAGGGCTATAAAATGGAGAATATACAATGAAAAAGAAAAATATTTTTTTTACAATACTATGTGCTTTATGCATCATTAGTTCTTGTATAGTGACAAGTTTTTATCCAAATGTTTCTACCGCTACTCCAACGAAGCTTCCTGAAACTTTAGAGCAGAATCTTACAAACTTTTTATTCTAGCTAAAAAATTGGAACAAGATCCAAAGTATAAATATATTACTTTTTGAGAAAGATACACCGGAAGATATTCAAAAGGATATAAAAAAAGGGTTAGACTCATCTTTATCTAGCGCAAAAAACATTTTTGAGAATGATCCAAACTTCTTTTATACGTGTGATGTAAACAATAAAATCACTTCAAAACAATTTAATGTGAATGTAAAGAAAAAAGATACAAGATATTATGACACTTTGGATTCGAATACTTTAAATGTAACGGATAATATTGTGAATCTTATTAACTATAACAGTGAAAAGTATTATGAATACTATGGTGGCACATATTATTGTGATGGAAAGCCATTTCCAGGCTATACGCTTCATATGCCAAGTGATGTTGTACTAACATTCTATATTCCGGTCGTTTTAAATTACGACAATTCAAGTCTTATTGACTTGTTAGAACTAGATGGTGATCAATATGCCTATTTCTTTGTGGCGAGCCTTCTTGATTTGTAGTGCCATTATCGCTCTATATGTCTTTCTTAATAGATATGTATATGAAAAGGAAGCCTATATCTTGAACAACTGGTTATTTGAACCTGCATTCTTTTTTATTCCTAGTTGTCGATGCCCTACTAGCTAGTGGTACATGCATATTAACTACCTATTCCATTGAAGGAACTTTCTTAAACATCTTAAATCGATATCATATTGAGTTTAGTCAACCTATCGTATATTTTACGAACATTCTTGCATGGTCCATCACCCTATTCTTTATTGGATTATCTGTATATTGGTTAAAATGCCAATTTACAAAGATCGGTTAAAGACTGGTTCTTTCATAGAACTTTAGTTGGTAAATCTATTCTTTATTTTTCAAACAAAGTAGAACGAATTATTTCAACCGATTTATCAGATGAGATTCTTAAAAAGTATATTATTTTCTCGACATGTCTGATCTTGATTCTTGCGTTTATTTCATTGCTTAACATTCCATTCTTCTCTTTCTTTATCGTCGTTACAAAGATTAATTGGCATCAGCATTGTAGGCTATAAGAAAATCAAAAATGTGCAAAGTCAATACCAAGACATATTACATATGACTGAAGATCTATCGAGTGGTAATTTTGAGAATATTAAGCCTGCAGATTCTGGTTTATTCCAATCTTTAAACAATAATATCTATCAAATTAAGGATGGTTTTGAACAAGTCTGTAAAAGAACAAGTACAATCACAGAATCTCAAGACAGAATTGATTTCAAATGTGTCACATGATTTAAAAAACACCATTAACGGGTATTAAAAATTATGTAGAGTTATTAAATGATCCTAGTATTAGCGAGGAAGATAAAAAGAGTTATTTAGAACGATTGAATCAATACACCGATCGTTTAAGCATTCTAATCACAGATTTGTTTGAAGTATCCAAAGCCAATAGTGGTAATATTGATTTAGAATATTCTGATATTAACATCATTGAATTCATGGAGCAGGTATGTGCAGAAAATGAAGAGCTTCTACAAGCTAAAAATCTTCAGCTTGTGACAAATCTTCCAGAAAAAGAAATTCATGTATGTTTGGATGGAAATAAGACATATCGTATTTTTTGAAAACTTATTTACCAATATTTCTAAGTATGCACTTGAAAACACACGTGTATTCTTGGATGTGAAAGACATTGGTAATTCGGTTGTGATCATAATGAAAAACACTTCGAAAGCACCGCTTGATTTTGATAGTGATATTACCGAACGTTTTGTGCGTGGCGATAAATCAAGGCATGAAGCTGGCAGCGGTCTAGGTCTTGCGATCGTAAAGAGTTTTACAGAAGTACAGAATGGTACATTTATGATTGAAACAGATGGGGATCTCTTCAAATCAATTCTAAGTTTTCATAAATCCTAAAATATGTAGAATTCTACAGAAAAAATGATTGTAGATAAAATAAAGTGGTCAAAAATCCTAAAGTAAAGGATACAGGCCACTTTTTATCTGTGTATCATTAACTTATAGCCATAAAAAATGTAGAATTCTACAAAAAAATGATTATAAATTGAATTATTCTTTAAATCATTTTAAAATGTAATCAGAAAAAGTGTAGAATTCTACAAAAAAGGTGATCAAAATGATAAAAAAGAACTAAATACTTAAATCAACTTATCGCATTAAAGAACAACAGGTTTCCAAAAAGTCATAACTGGACCAAGAAGAACTGGTAAATCCTATTTGTTGCATGAAATATTCACCGATTATCTTATAGAAAATAATGTACCTGAAGAAAATATAATTCTTATTGAACTTGATGATGATAAGAATGCCCATTTAAGAAATCCCATTGAGCTAGGAAAGTATGTACGTTCTATCACTAAAGATAAGAGTGATTGTTACGTCATTTTAGATGAGATTCAACGTGTTTTTTACAATTGTTAATCCTGCATTAACAGGTGGAAAAATCAAATTAGCCAAAGCGAAAAAGATACAGAAACCATCTCTTTTGTTGATGTTGTATTAGGACTTTCTCATGAAAAAAACATAGACCTTTATATTACTGGATCCAATTCAAAAATGTTGTCAACCGACATTGTGACAGAATTTAGAGACAAGGCTAGCCAAATCCATATGCAACCATTATCTTTTGAAGAGTTTTACAGTTATAGACAAGGTTCCAAAACAGATGCCTTATATGAATATATGCAGTATGGTGGCATGCCACTTGCAGTATTATCAGATGAAAATTCAAAAGAAACAATATTTAAAAGGATTATTTGAAACAACCTATTTCAAAGATATTATTGAACATAATAAGCTAAAGAAAACAGAAAACTTAGATGAACTCTGTACCATTCTTAGTGATTTGACAGGCGAATTGTTGAATTCTAAGAAATTATCAAATACATTTAAAAGTGTTAAACATGAAAACATTGATGCACAAACAATTGAAAAATATATTCAATATTTTAAGGATGCCTTCATTCTCCAAGAAGCGAATCGCTATGACATTCGTGGAAAGAAAGAAATTGGTGCTTTAAGAAAATACTATTTTGTGGATACAGGTTTAAGAAATGCACGATTAAATTTGCGTATCCCGATGAGGGACAATTGTTAGAAAATATTGTGTACAATGAACTCATATGTAATGGATATACCATTAATGTTGGAACTTTCGATACAGTTGAAAAAAATTAAAAGAAGGTAAATCCGTTCGAAAAACAAATGAAATTGATTTTTTGCACAAAAAATGAACGTAAATATTACATTCAAATTTCAACAGATATCTCAAATTCTGAAACTCGAAACCGAGAAATTCATCCTTTCATTAAATTAAATGATCAAATTCAAAAAATATTGGTAGTAAATCGACCTTATAAAGCCATGATGGATGAAGAAGGTTTTATAACTATTGGTGTCAGTGAATTTTTATTGAATTTCATCAAATAATAAGATCCAATCGGATCTTTTATTTTGGCACACTTACCAGTAAATCGATATTACCTTGGATGGAGTATCTTTTTGTATGACTTGTGATGATAAAGCCAATGCCTACTTGAATATCATAGTCTTTTCCATCAATATGTAAGATTCCATTTCCACTTAATGGTAAGCATAAGGAATATGAAGGATTGTTGATCTGAATTTCATTTTGAATTTTGTATCGAGTCACACTAAAATACTTTTCATTCACATATTCAATGACTTCATTTCCTTCTAACATCGTAACTGTTGGATGCACATCTAGTTCAATATGCGGTATATTTGTGACTTTAATAGCCTTTTCAATATGTAGTTCTCGCATATTCCCATTCGCATCTTTTCGATCATAATCATATATACGATATGTAACATCACTGGATTATTGCACTTCACCATCATTAGTTTCCCTTCAATACCATGAATAGTTCCTGCAGGTGTATAAACAAATTCATTTGCGCACACTGGTTTTCGAACGAATAAAGTATCCCAAGCTTTTTCTTCTATGGCCTTTCGAAATTCTTCCTTTGTCTTGGCATTATGTCCACGAATGATTTTTGTACCTTCTTCCACATCTAGCCACAGACAAAATTCAGCCTTACCAAAATCATTTTCATGTTTTCTAGCATATGCATCATCTGGATGTACCTGCACGGAACATGGTTCTTGAATCTCATTAATTTTAACTAATAGTGGAAACTTATCGTGAGGATCATTCGCAAATAATTCTCTGTGATTTAAATATACATCTTTTAATGTTTCCCCTTTATATTTTCCATTTTTGATCTTACTTAAGCCATTATCATGTGCACTAATAGCCCAGTATTCTCCAATCTTTTTGTCCATAGGACCGAAGCCAAACTTTTCTTGGATGCGCCTTGAAACATACAGAACTTTTCTTTCATGGGCGAATCTAAAAATAATACTTTTTCCATTTTTTACTTCCCTTCATATCTTGACTTGAGCATACCACAAATATTTAAATCGTGTATAATAGAAGAAGTGGACTTTTGGAGGTTATTTATGATTTTAGAACAAATTGATAAAGACTTATTGAAAATGGCAGATGAATCGGATGTCGTTTTAAAAGATATTTATAAAAAAATTGATGATGTATGTTTATACAATTCAGATCGTATCTTAGCTACATTTATTGAGAACCACGTTTCTTATTCTGACTTTGCGGATATTAACGGATACGGTAACTATGATGAGGGTCGTGATAAGATTGAACGTATTTTTGCGACAGTACTCGGATGTGAAGATGCTTTAGTACGTCCTCAAATCATGAGTGGTACAAACGCTTTATATTTAACTTTATCTGCCCTATTAAAACATGGAGATACAATGATTTCCATTTCTGGTGCTCCATATGATTCTTTACAGGAAATGATTGGTTTATGTGGGGATTCTACACAATCCTTAAAAGCCAATGGTGTAAAGTATGAACAAATTGATTTAGTGAATGATGATTTTGATGATGATAAGATTATTTCTCGTTTAAAAGAAAACAATGTAAAATTAGTGGAAATCCAAAGATCTAGAGGATATGCCCACCGTTTATCATTAACCATTTCAAAGCTTGAGCGTATCATCAAAAAATTCGTGAAGTAAACAAAGACGTTATTATCATGGTCGATAACTGTTATGGTGAACTTGTTGAAAAATTAGAGCCAGGACATATTGGTGCTGATGTAGTGGTGGGATCCTTGATGAAAAACTTAGGTGGAGGAGTCGCCTCTACCGGAGGATATGTAGCTGGTAATAAAGAATTAATCAATATGGTAGCTGAACGCTTAACAGCTCCTGGAATCGGTAAGGATTTGGGCGCAAACTTTAACTTGAACAACTCTTTCTTTAAAGGTATTTTCATGGCACCAAATGCTGTAAAGAGTGCTTTAAAAGACAAACCGTTTTTCACAAATTATATGTTAGAAAAATTAGGCTATAAAAACGTATCGCCTGCTTATAATGATGAAAGAACGGATATCATTCAAACTTTAGAACTGGGTTCCAAAGAAAATCTTGTTAGCTTTACACAAGGCATTCAATCCACAAGTCCAATTGATTCATTTGTTCGTGTTATGGCCGCTCCAATGCCAGGCTATCCATTTGATGAAGTTATGGCTGCTGGAAGCTTTACACAAGGAAGTACAATCGAACTAAGTGCAGATGCTCCAGTCGTTGAACCCTATACTTTATATATGCAGGGTGGATTAACATTAGAATATGGAAAACTTTCTATTCTTCTTGCCCTAACAAATATGAAAAACAACTAAGATGCCAAGTGCATCTTTTTTCGTTTCAAACGATACTTCAATCAATAAAGAATAAAAGTGGTCAACTCCCTTTAAACATAGGGATTTAACCACTTTTTTTTTTAACAACTACCCATCTGTCCACCATCGATACGAATGATGGAATTGTTGATGAAGTTAGCTTCATCACTAATTAGAAAACGAACAAGGTATGCCACTTCTTCCGGCTTTCCATAACGTTTCACCATGATTTTTTCTGTTTCTTCCTTTAAGAACTCTTCGTCATAGCCATCTAGTTCATTATCGGTTCCAATAAATCCGGGTGCAACACAATTCACATTGATGTATGGTCCAAATTCAAGCCGCAAGATTGTGTGTCATTGAAATCAAGGCTGCTTTTGAAGCATCATAATCGATACACATTGGATAATATGTGTTAATTCCGTTAGTACTTGATATATTGATAATTCTTCCATATTCTTGATCTAACATATGTTTATAGACTCTTTTACTACAGTTAAAAGCACCTACTACATTTACATCTAATGTTCTTTTAAATTCTTCGGCATTTTTTAAATGAAACAAATTGGAAAGATCTACAGCCGCATTATTAATTAATATATCTACGCCACCCATCTTCTCTTCAATTTCACTAACCATTATATTTACTTGATCTACATCGGATACATCAAAGACAAATGGTAAGACAATGAACATGATATTGAGATTCAATTTTTTCTTTTAATTCTTTGGCAGGCTGTTTAGAAGTTAAATAGTTAATGACAATATCATAACCATGTTTTTTGCGAGTTCCAATGCGATTGCACTTCCAATACCACGAGCACCACCTGTAATTAAGACGACTTTATTCATAGTTAAAAAAAGAAAGAGCGATTAAGCTCTTCCTGCATATTTTCCATCTGTTGAGAATACAACGATTTTTTCACCTGGTTCGATGAACTGTGGAACTCTTAATGTTAATCCAGTATCTGTAGTTGCATCTTTAGTTTGGTTAGATGGTGCACCTTTGATGGCTGGATCTGTTTCAGCTACTGTTAATTCAACTTTTTCTGGAACAGAAACGGATAATAATTCTCCTTCGAAGAACATCAAAGATACTTCAGACCTTCAACAATAAAGTATTTGTTGAAATCAACTTGGTCAGCGTTAATTCATAAGTATCGTATGTTTCTAAATCCATGAAGTAATATGTAGAATCTGCTTCATATGAGAATTGAGCTGCTTTTTTAGAAATGTTAGCTTGTTCAAATTTAGTTGAAGCATTGAAGTTTCTTTCTTGTGTATTCCCTGTTTTTAAGTTTTTCATCTTAGTTTTTAAGATAGCTGCACCTTTACCAGGTTTAACATGTTGGAAATCTAATACTACCCAAGGATCACCATCAACGATTAAAGTTAATCCTGTTTTAAAATCACCTGCAGAAATTGCCATAATTTTTCACTCCTATTTTCTATAAAATTTTTTACACACTTTATTGTACCATATCCTCTTCATTTTTTAGAAGAATGAGTGTGATACTTTCACTCCACTTTATTTTCCTTAAACAATTTCATCATTTCATTCGTTAAACTAAATTCACCTGGTTGAAGAATGATTTCATCTCTTTGAACCCAATCCGCATATTTCAATTCATTGGTATCCATAGATATTTCATCATTGCCCTTTACATCACAAAAAGAAACCTAACAAAATATCATTGGCACTTCCCCAAGGCTGTGATTTATAGTAACGAATATTATTGACTTTGATTCCAGCCTTCTTCCATAACTTCACGTTTTACTGTTTCTTCTACGGTTTCACCAATTTCAGTAAAGCCCGCAATCAACGCATTATATTTAAATCCCGTACGATATTTTGTCAACAATAACTTATCCCCATTGATTACACCCACAATGACAAATGGCATAATTCTTGGATACACTGTGTTATGACATTCTGGACAAACCATAGCTCTTTCCTTTGTTGAATGCACCATCTTATGTCCACATCTTCCGCAGAATTTAGTATCTCGATACCAATCTGCCAAATGCTTTCCAGTAATGGCCGCAAACAAATTGTCTTTTGGACCAATCCCTTCAATACGCAAACTTCTCTCTTCAACATAACCATATCCTGATGGAATCTGATTGTCTTCTAATCGCATATCACATAAGAAATATTTCGTACTATCAATTGAAAATAAATAACGATATTCTGAATGGATTTGTATTTCTTTTACTTTAGGAAAAACAACTTCCTTATTCTCAAAGCAGTTTAAATGAATTAAGATCCTTCCATTCACAATACACAATAAGATATCATTTTCTGTTGCCTTTACTTCTGGATCAAATTCATTATTTAACTTATGCGGATAAATATCTTGTACCATTTTATTATACCCCCTTTTAAATATGGATTTATACGATTACAAAGGAGTCGACATCCTTTTTATCATCTAGAAAAAAAAAAGTATATCATGTAATTTAAGAATATTTTAGATAAGTTTAAGGATTTTGTCATTGTTTACTTATGATTTGAATGGTATAATCTGTGGACTACGAGGAAAGGGCATATGTTTACTTAGCGAAACCACAAAAATGATGTCAGATATGATTCCAAGTACACATGGAGGAATGCACTTAAATCCGCAATCCCTTCCATTCCATATCTGCAGTATCTTATTGTTTATTGTGGCCTACATTACTTTTGGAAAGGATGGTCCACTAAAACAAAAATGATCAACTTCTTTGCGGTTGTCGGTACTTGCGGAGGAATCGCGGCAATTTTGATTCCAACGTATGGCGTTGAATTTAATGTAGCCAATGTATATCAATGCTTCATGTATCATGCAAAGCATTAACATGGTTTTCTTTTATATTTGATTCGTTTCAAACATGCAAACCTAGGTATGCAGGCATTTAAAGACAATTTAGTCGTATTGTTTGCGTTATTAGTTTTCAATTTATATATGAATTCTATTTTGGCAGTATATGATACAAACTTTATGTTTATTGTAAGACCACCATTAGAAGGACTTCCGTTCCTTAACCTAAGCCATGGATACTATATCTATTTATTTAGAGTCATCATGCTTGGAGTGATTGGACTTAGCCTATTCCATTTACCATTCATAGTAAAAGAAAGAAAAAACCGTGAGACAGAAAGTGATTTTAACATCGCTTAATCCACACTTTTTCTTATACAAAAAAGGCCTCCAGTTTATATTTAGGAGGCCTATATTATGAATCAATGACACGAATGAGTTCCCGTCAAACTCATTTGCTTAAAGGAGAGAATTTACTTTTAATTATTATAGTGATTTTAAATAGTTTGCGATTTCATCATCTTGGCAGTTTGGATAGAAATATTCTGTGAAGTGATCACCTGCTATCGTTTCTTTCAAGAAGTCTTGATCAATTTCTTTTAAGATTTCAATTAATGGACGGTGAGTCACAGTTTTAACTTGATCTAAGATCTTTTATTACGTTGTTCTGGTTCACGACGTTCTTTAGGGTATCCACCACCAAATGTTTCTGAGAACAATTTTTCAAAAGTATAGTGAAGATTAATTTCTGCACCCCATCCAAATCCTTGTGCAAAAGGCATAGCGATACAGTTTCCATCATTTACTTGTCCAAATAAGTAAGCATCAACAAAGCATCTGTGATGTGTCCACACAATACGTTAGGGGAATGAGTTACAAGCAAGCATGGCTCCTTGTCCTGTTCCACATCCTGTTACAACAAAGTCAACAGCTTTCGTAGTTAATAAGATAGATGCTAATAAACCATTTTTTACATATGTTAATTGAACATCATCTTCTGCAGAATACATACCGTAGTTGAATACAGTGTGTCCTGCCTTTTGAGCTTCTTCATTTAATACTTCATAGATTTGTGCATTTTTTTGCAGCTTGAGAGTTTTCGTTAATTAATGCGATTTTCATATATTCGACCCTTCCTTTTCTATTCTGGTTGTTTTCCAATATAAGCTAAGATACCACCATCTACATACAATACGTGACCATTGACAAAGTTACTTGCATCACTTGCCAAGAATACACAAATGGACCCATTAAATCTTGTGGTTCTCCCCAACGAGCAGCCGGAGTTTTACTTACGATAAATTGATCAAATGGATGTCTTGAACCATCTGGTTGTTTTTCACGTAATGGAGCTGTTTGAGGTGTTGCGATATATCCTGGACCAATACCGTTACATTGGATATTGTATTCTCCATATTCACTACAAATGTTACGAGTTAACATCTTTAATCCACCTTTAGTCTGGCTGCATAAGCACTCACTGTTTCACGACCAAGTTCAGACATCATTGAACAAATGTTGATGATCTTTCTGTGACCTTGATCATACCAGGAATAACAGCCTTTTACTTAAGATAAATGGTCCATTTAAATCAATGTCAATGACTTGGCGGAAATCTTTTGCGCTCATTTCCAACATAGGAATACGTTTAATAATTCCTGCGTTGTTAACCAAAATATCAATTGTTCCTACTTCTTCTTCTACTTTTGCCACAAACGCATTGACTGCATCTTCATCTGTAACATCACAAACGTATCCATGAGCTCTGATACCTGCTTCTTGATAAGCAGCTAAACCTTTATCTACTAATTCTTGTTTAATATCATTAAATACAATTGTAGCTCCTGCTTTTGCGTAAGCTGTCGCAATCGCAAAGCCAATACCATAACTTGCCCCAGTAATTAAAGCAACTTTTCCCTCTAATGAGAAATCTTTCATTTCAAACATATTCTTACTCTTCTTTCTATTTATCTTTGAACGCGGCCTGAACCATCTCCACCAGCTAATTTCAACACTTCGCCCATGCTTACCATGTTGAAATCACCTTCGATAGAGTGTTTTAAGCAACTTGCGGCTACCGCAAATTCAATGGTTGCCTGAGGATCATATCCTTCTAGGCTTGCGGCAATCAATCCAAATCCAAAAAACTGTCTCCACCACCTACACGATCTACGATCTGCATGTTGTATCTCTTTGAGAAATAGTAATCTTTTCCATCATACAACATAGCGGACCAGTTGTTGATATTCGCATTGATTGACTCTCTTAATGTAATGGCTACTTTTTTCAAATCCAAAGCGTTTTGTCAATTCACTAGCTACTTCCTTATATCCTTCGCGATTGACTTCACCACTTGTTACATCCGTATCACTGGCCTTGATTCCAAATACATCGGCTGCATCTTCTTCATTGGCAATACATACATCGACATATTCACAAATCTTAGCCATGACTTCTCCAGCTTTTTCTTTTGACCATAGCTTATTACGATAGTTCAAGTCACATGAGATCTTAACTCCATGTTCCTTTGCTTTCTTACAAGCTTCTATTGTAAGTTTGGCTACATTGTCACATAAAGCAGGTGTAATCCCTGTAATATGGAACCAAGCACAGTCTTTAAAGATTTCATCCCAGTTAAAATCCGCACTTGTAGTCTGTATAAATACTAGATCCTGCACGATCATAAATAACTTTACTAGGACGTTGGCTAGCACCTTTTTCTAGATAGTAGATACCAATACGGTCTCCACCACGAGCAATATAAGATGTGTCTACACCATATTTGCGTAATGAATTGATGGCACATTGGCCAATTTCATGATTTGGAAGACGAGTTACGTATTTGGCATCAAAACCATAATTAGCTAAAGAAACAGACTACATTGGCTTCTCCACCACCATAAGTTGCACCAAATGTATCGGCTTGTACAAAGCGATAATATCCTTCTGGTGCTAAACGTAACATGATTTCTCCAAAAGTGACTACTTTTTGTTTCATATTAAATCTCCATTTTTAAATCTGGATTAATCAAATGGATTCCAAATCCAGCTATTTCTAAATCTAAATAAACAAAGTTGATTCGATTTGTCTTTTTATTACGTGTAATACTTTCTTCGACAAACTTCACACCTTGTTTAGAAAGGTGATACATTGCTTTTCAGGATATGGAGTATAGATTCCGATGTGACCATTTTCTCCACGGCCTTTTTATGTAAAACCTCAAATCCTACACCAAAGCAAAATTTGATTTTGGCTTTGTGTATTGTGTAAAGTGGAACAAAGAACATAATGTATCTGTCACTTGTTTTGATTCTTCAGGACTATTTGTGTTAATTCCAACATGAATTAACTGGAAGTCCAACAAACTTTTGATAGCTGCTTTTGATAAAGCTTCTATTCCATCCCAATCTTTTGCGACAACCAAATCATTTGGCAACATAAAGCTTCCGCCGATTGCTTCTACATTTGGCAATGAAAGATAATCATGCATATTCTTTGTGTTAATGCCACCTGTTGGCATAAAGTGAACGTTCGCATATGGAGCACTTAGATCTTTTAATTTCTTAGCGCCTCCACTTGATTCTCTTTGGGAAGAACTTTAATTGTGTTAATCCCATTGAAAGAGCCATTTCAACTTCACTCGCTGTTGATACGCCTGGATACACTTCCACGTCATGATCCAAACACCATTGAACAACTTTCGTATTAAATCCAGGTGTAATAATAAATTTAGCTCCTGCTTCAACAGCTTCTTTTTGCTTGTTCAACAGATAATACAGTTCCAAAGACCGACTAACATATCTGGTAATTGTTCTGAAATAGTTTGGATTGCACTCGTTGCATGTTCGCTACGATATGTAACTTCAATAACATCGATTCCACCATTTAACAGTGCCTTAGCTAATGGGTATGCAGCTTCTTTTTCTAGAATCTTAACAACAGGTACGATTCCTGTGTTGGAAATACGATTCATATACGATTCCATAGTTCCACCTTCCATTTTCTATACTTTGCGTGTGTCTAGTACGCGTTTACTTTTAGTAAACCAGTTCACCTGTAGTCTAGTATAGTAAACCGGTTTTGTCAACTTGAAAAGTGAAAATAATCTGTTTTTTATTTTTTTAATTTTTTCGTATATATTATAGGTAAGCGTTTCCGGAGTTTGTTAATTTTGAACAAAATGTGTTGACAATCCATTTTTGAGGTGCAATAATGGTGTTGTCTAGTAAACCAGTTTACTTTTTTTGAGGAGGCTATGGAGATTATGGTACGTACAGTAAATATCGAACCATTTACTAAAGAACAAGAGTTTTTAGCAACACCCGCCCTTACAAAAGAAGAATTAACAAATGCGTTTGAAGAATGTTTAAAAACAAGTTAATTTAAATATGGAATATTTCAAAGATCGATTCCCATATTCATGTACTAAAGGTTTAAAGTATCCAATCATCGACAACATCGAATGGACTGATGGATTCTGGACAGGTATGTTGTGGTTGGCATATGAATATACGAATGATAAGAAATATAAAGAATTAGCGATCGAAATATCGAAAGCTTCTTGCACCGTGTTGAAAATCGAATTGAATTAGATCACCACGATCTTGGATTCTTATATTCGCTATCTTGCGTAAGTGGCTATAAGCTTACAAAAAATGAGCATGCAAAAAAAGCTGCATTGTTGGCGGCTGATAAAATTGATGGAGCGTTGGCAAGAAAAAGGACAGTTCTTGCAGGCTTGGGGACCTAAAGACAGTCCTGAACATTATCGATTCATCATCGACTGCATGTTAAACATCCCATTATTATATTGGGCAAGTGAAGTTACTGGTGATAATCACTATGCGGATGCCGCAACAAAACACTTCACAACAAGTTGTAAATATGTAATTCGTGATGATGCGAGTGCATACCACACATTCTATATGGATCCAGTTACTGGAGGACCAAGTCATGGTGCTACACGTCAAGGATATTCAGATGATAGTTCTTGGGCTCGTGGACAGGCATGGAGTATTTATGGAATCCCATTAAATATTCGCTACACGAAAAACACAGAATACGTTGATCTATATAAAGGAATGGCAAACTATTTCTTAAATCGTTTACCAAAAGACAATATTTGTTACTGGGATTTAATTTTTACAGATGATCCAGAACAATCAAGAGATTCAAGTGCAGCATGCTATTGCCGTATGTGGAATGCTTGAAATGGATCAATGGCTCAAAGAAGAGGATCCAAGTAAAAAGGTGTATCAAAAAAAGCTTGTGACAACATCACTCGCTCATTGATTCAAAACTACACTAACAATGATCACAAACCAGGCGATCCAATCTTGTATCATGGCGTATATTCATGGCATAGCGGTAAAGGCGTAGATGAAGGAAAACATCTGGGGCGACTACTACTATATGGAAGCATTAATGCGTCAAATCAAGCAATGGGATCCATACTGGTAAAAATAAGGAGGAGATAAAATGGCAACACCAAACATCGTTATGACACGTATCGATGAACGTTTAGTTCATGGTCAAGGTCAATTATGGGTAAAATCTTTAGGCGTTAACACAGTAATCGTTGCGAACGATCAAGCAAGCCAAGATGCAATGGCACAAACTTTAATGAAGACTGTAATTCCTAAGGAAGTCGCAATGCGTTTTTACTCAGTACAAAAAGTTATCGACATCATTCACAAGGCAAATCCTGCTCAAACAATCTTCTTAATTGTAAAAGATTGTAAAGATGCTTTACGCCTAGTTGAAGGTGGCGTTCCAATCAAACAAATCAACATTGGAAACATTCACAACTGTGAAGGTAAAGAAAAAAGTAACTCGTTCTATTTTGTTGGGTACTGAAGACAAGGCTGCATTAAAAGAAATGATTGAAAAGTATAACGTTGAATTTAATACACAAACTACACCAAGTGGTTCTGATGGAAGTGAATTAGTAGATATTAAAAATTATTGATAGGAGATAAAAGAATATGCAAATTACATTGTTACAGGCCGTAATCATCGGTCTATGGACAAAGATTCTGCTACTCAGGGATGTTGTGGGGTATTTTTACGAACCGTGCTTTAGTATTAAGCTTCGGTGTTGGTATTATATGTGGTGATCTTAAGACAAAGCATTGCAATGTGGAGCAATTGCTGAGTTAGCATTCATGGGATTCGGTGTTGGTGCCGGTGGAACTGTTCCTCCTAACCCAATCGGACCTGGTATCATTGGTACATTAATGGCAATCACTATGGATGGTGTTACACCAGAAAGTGCATTATCATTATCTATTCCTTTTGCAGTCGCAATTCAATTCTTACAAACAGCTATCTATACAGTTCGTGCAGGTGCACCAGAAAGTGCAAACAACGCATTGAAAAAACAAGACTTTGCAAAATTCCGTTTACACTCTAACTTAACAATCTTATTATTTGCCCTTGTTGGATTCTTATTAGATTCTTAGGTGCATACAAAGATGGATACATTAAGTAAATTAGTAGCATTAGTACCAGCTTGGTTATTAAAAAGGATTAACAGTTGCTTGGTGGTATGTTACCTGCTATCGGTTTTGCTATGATCATGAGCGTTATGTTAAAGAAGGAAGTTGTTCCATTCGCATTATTAGGATACTTCTTAGCCGCTTATTTAGGCGTACCAGTAATCGGCATTGCTATTGTCGGAACTGTATTCGCATTAAAACACTATAACGATGCCGAAATGTCGCCGCTGCACAAGCCGCAACTGAGGAGGTAGAACACGATGACTGGATCTAAATTAACAAAGAAGGATTACACTAAGACTACATTACGTGCTTACTTCTTACAAAATGGTTTTTAACTATAGTAACTATCAAGGTTTAGGATACGCTTTAGTAATGTATCCTGCATTCAAAAAAATTGTATGGTGATAACCCAGACTAAATTGGTCAAGAATTAGACAATAACTGTGAATTCTATAACACAAACCCTAACTTCTTACCATTTATCACTTCTATTCACTTGGCAATGGCAGAAAACGGAATGGAATACGATGAAATTCGTGGTATCAAGATGGCATTGATGGGTCCTTTAGCAGGTATTGGTGACTCATTATCACAATTCTGTATTGCTCCATTATTCTCAACTATCTTTGCTTCTATGGCTATGGATGGTGTGGCAATTGCTCCATTATTATTCTTAATCTGCGAAAACGTTACATTATTGGCAATCAAACTTGTTATGGGTGGATATGGACGTCGTCTAGGAACAAGCATGATTGACAAATTATCTGAAAAAATGGGTGTTATTTCTGAAGTCGCAAGTATGATCGGTGTTACTGTTATCGTCGGTTTAGCTGCAACATTCGTTAAAATGAACGTCGCAATCACATTCTCTCTTTGGTGCTATTGAAGAAGGTGTTAAACAATCTACAGTAGATATTCAGGCAATGTTAGATAAAGTTGCTCCTGCATTATTACCAGTATTATATACAAAGATTAATGTATTACTTAATCAAGAAAAAAAAGGTATTACTACTTATTGGTTAGTATTGATCACTGTTGTTATCGGTGTTGCATTAAGCTGCTTAGGAATCTTAGCCTAATACATAAAGGAAGCAAATTTGCTTCCTTTTCTTTTTAAGGAGAACTCTATGAATCTATCTTACATAAAAAAAAACAACTACAATTCTGGGCAGACAAGAAGGATGTACTGCACGTAAAAAAATTATTAACGAAAGAAGATCAAATTCTAGTAAAAAGAAAATCAGAAGAACTGATCCAAAACATCTTTACGTTTGATAAACCATGGGACATGGAACGTTGCCAAATTCCTTACAAGCTAGAAACATTAGATTGGAACATACAATTAAACGATGATGAAGAATGGTGCTTCATGCTCAATCGTATGGACTACCTAAACTATCTAGTTCTTTCTGATCATATTGAATATGCCAAAACACTCATTTTAAACTGGATAGAAGCCCATCCAACAATTCAACCAGAACCAAGCACAAGAACACTCGATACAGGTATTCGTTTAATGAACTTCTTTGAAGCCCTGCCTTATTTGTACACAAACAATTTATTAAGTGATGAAGAAATCACTACGATTGCCAAATCCATGTTGGATCAGTGTGCGTATTTAAAAGAGCATTACATTCCAAAATACATAACATCAAATTGGGGAAGCATTCAAACATGTGCTATGATCGAAAGATATTACCTATGATTGAAGAACAAAGTGATATCTATGCTTGGGCATTCAATGAATGGAAAAGACAAATCCAAGCACAAGTGTATCCAGATGGTATGCATTGGGAACAATCCACGATGTATCATATTGAAGTCTTAAATTACTGCATGAAAGCTATGTATTATTCAGAACAAGAATTGCCACAAATTCATGCTTTGGCTAGAGCCATCTTCTTACAGGCTACCCCTCATAAAGAAATTGAAACATTCGGGGATACAGATCGCAGTAATATTCAAGATGTCATTACACGTGCTAGCTTCTTGTTTAATGAACCCACATGGAAGTCAATCGCATTTCATACTTTTGACATGGAATCTTTATATACATTAGAGCTAAAAATGCCAAGATCTATCTAGAAAGTCAAGCTATTGAATCCAACGAACTTCACTTTGATGGAAATGATAGCGGTATGTATACATCAAGGAGTTCTTGGAAAGAAGATGCTAACTTTACCATGTTTACTAACGGATCATTAGGCAGTGGACATGGACATAGTGATAACTTACATGTATCCATTTACTATAAGGGAAACCCTGTATGTATTGATACTGGACGTTTAACATATCGTGAAGATCATCCACTAAGAGTACACTTAAAATCTATGGCAAGTCATAATGGTGTGATTGTAGATGAACATTGCTCATGTGTACCTAAGGATAGTTGGGGATATGAAGATTTTGGTGTTCCATTAAAGAATTATGTCTATCATAAAGATGGCATTCACTACTATGAAGGTACACTATTAGGACATGATCCGTTACAAGTATGGACAAGAAAAGTGATTGTCCTTGATATAGGTGTATGGATGATTGTAGATGAAGTAAAAGAAGACGGTAACCATCATGCTTGTTACACGGTTTCATTTAGATCCAGATGCTAGTGATTTAAAAGGTTTAAAGCTTGTATCCAACATTCCATACACAAAGCATATTGAGCCATGTTCCCTTCGTTATAATGAAGAATTAGAGCATGATGTTTTATATTTTGAACAAGATTTCACGGATCATTTCGAACAATGCATTTGTTTTGTGGATAAAGCGATTGAAACAAAAGATGATTTTGTTCTTCAAAACAACGATACAAAACTAGATAATACGATTGTACACACCAAAAAGTTTATACTTTCAGAAGATGAATCTTATAGTGTAGCCATATTCCATAAGGAAATCTATAAAGGAAAGAAAGTATTATTCTTAGATGGTGAACCATTCCATTGCAAAAGTATTTGTCGTACATAAGAAAAAAGATAAAGTAAAAACATATATTGTTCGTGCCTAGTAAACGCGTTTGCTAGAAAATGTAATATTTGTTAAAATTAGAGTATTGAAAGGATCCGCTTTATGAAAGAAAAAATAACCATTCGTGATATAGTGAACGCGCTGGAACATCTAAAACCACTGTCTCTTTTTTTTCTAAATGGTAAGACGGACAAAATGTCAGAGGAAACCCAAGCAAGAATTGCTCAAGTCATCAAAGAGACAAACTATCGTCCAAGTATTGCAGACGCTCTTTAAACGCAAAAGAAACACGTTTAATTGGCGTTATCATTGGAGATATCACTAACACGTTTGCCAATCAAATCGTTAAAGGAATCGATGATTTCGCAAGAGATAATCGTTACCAGTTGATTGTTGGAAACAGTAATTATAATTTTGAAAATGAAAAAGGATACGTCAATCGCATGTTGGCAATGGGAGTTGATGGTTTTATCATCCGACCATCCAGTCATTTTGCCGAATTGATTCCAAAAATCAAACAAGAAAATAAAGACGTAGTATTTATTGATTCACAAGTTTCTATGGATAAAGAAAAATGGGTCAAGACAAACAACTATGAATCCATATTGAATGTAGGAACACACCTAATCAATGATGGATATGATGAATTCATAATGATTACGGCAGATCCTCATGTATTAAGTACACGTTTAGAGCGTACAACTGGTTTTTTTACACGCTTTAGAAACAAAAGGAAAAACATGCAAAACTCACGTTGTAGCAGATGATGTAACAAGCGATGCATTACGTGATCTACTATATAATGAATTACGTTTTGGTGTTCGCACCCTCATCTTTGTAGCCAACTGCTTCTTATTACCACGAGTTTATTTGGCATTAAAAGATTATCGTAACCTAATGCCAGATACAATTGGATTAATTGGCTTTGACAATACAGAATGGACTAACTTCTCTAGTCCAACCGTAACAACGATCGTACTGACCTGCCTATGATGAAGGCTATCAAGTCTGCATCGATCTTAATTGATTCATTAAAAGGAGAAAACAAACAGATTCCAAATCAAATCTTAAAGTGTTCTGTGAACTGGAATGAATCAACCAAACAACATAATTAAAGATTTACAATGTTGCCCATATTTTACTTATGGGTTTTTTTCTATCATCAAAAGTTAAATTCATATCTTAAATCTTTCATTAATTTTTATATTTTATCAGTTATAATTGATAAATTTTGACTTTCTACACTAAAGTTCAATTATAATTTCAATTAAAAATCTCAGCCCTTTTCTTGGACTGAGATCTTTTATTTTATCGCTTCTACCATTTCTTTAACATATTCCTCAACATACTTATGCGCATCTTTTCCATACTTTTCAACAATCTTCTCAATAGCTCCATCGGATTGATCGACCATTTTTTTAGCTTGTTCTGGCGTTGAGATTCCAAAACCTACCGCAACAGGAACGTCTGCGACTTCTCGTACAAGATGTACCATAGCTTGAAATATCTGTTGTAATCGTAGATTGAATACCTGTTACACCTGATACGCAATAAATAAAGCCACCTGCATCTTTGGCAATCGTTTGAATGCGTTGATGACTAGTTGGTACAATCATGCTTTGATCAAATCTAATTCATATTTCTTTAATACCACATCAAACTCTCCTTTTCCCTCATAAGGAACATCTGGAAGAATCAATCCGCTCATATTTCCTTCCACCATTTTATAACTAAGCACAACATTGGCATATGTCATAAATACCATAGGAATATTCGAGTCTTTACAAATTCTTTTAACCATCTCAAATATTTTATCGGTCGTTACACCATTGGATAATGCACGAATATTCGCATTTTAAATGACAGGACCCTATGCCGTTGGATCAGAGAAAGGAATTCCTAATTTCACCAAACTACATCCTGCTTTATCAAGGGCATATACAATTTCTTCGGTTGTTTCAAGATCTGGATCGTCACTTTGTCACAAACACAATAAAGGCCCACCATTTGAGAATGCTTTTTCAATTTGTTTATTCATAAATTATTTGGTGATTTTGTGGTTCCCAATGTTTTAAACAACATTACAGAAATTAGCTTGGTTCGTGCAAGTATCCCTCAATATGGGGCATTGGAAACTTTTCCGTATGAAAAAGATGATATTGTAGCTGTGATTCCTAAGGGGCATCCTTTACCCAAGAAAACTACGCCTATTGAAATTGAAGAATTTCATGGCATCCCTTTAGCAATTCCTTTTGATATTTCAAATACAGTTTACACTGTGTTTGGTCAACATGCCGTTGCGTACAATGTTGCGATTATCACTTCCATTAACGAAACGGCAATCGAATGGGCACGTACATTTAACACAATCGCAATCATCCCTTTTTCTGATGCGGATACAAGACATACTATGGATATGGTTATTCGCCCTATTCATGATCCAGGTATGTATATTTCAAGTGTATTCTTGATTCGAAAGGATCGTGAATTATCTTATGCGGGTAAATTATTTTTAGAAGAAATTGGCGTTTTGAAGTAAATCATATTGACTTATCATTTATGTAATATATAATTAAATTAACGATAAACATTAATTATTTAATGTTAGGAGGTAATATCATGAATGATAAGTCTAAAGATTTATTAAAGAAAATGTGCTCTGTTTTAAAAGTCGTTCGACAGGTTTGTTTAATCTCTTTTGCGTTGTTAATTGGACTAAGCTTATTTTATGCCTTCAACAAGGATGTATATAATACGCTATTTGGAAGTATAAGAATTGACTATCTTCAATTGATCTTTAATGATGATTTGGCATTAAATAAAGATAAAATGTCCATGTGGTTACCATTGATTTTCTTAATCACCGCTATATTTGTATTTATTATATATAAAAAAGCTGTACAAACAATTGAATCCATTTGTACAATTACGATGGATCACACTCCATTTGATGTTCGTGTTGCCAATCACATCAAAAACCTTGCCAAATATATTCTTGCAGGTGGTATTGTCTTTAATATTCTTGAAGTATGTCGTGTTCTATATTTTAAACAGATACTCAACTTCGATCTACTTTTCAACACTAAATATGTTACACAAATCAAGTTCGATATTCGTCTTCACTTAAGCTTCCTCGTTTTTGCAGAACTCTAATCTATTTGTTATCTTATATATTTAGATATGGACAAGAACTACAACAATTGAGTGATGAGACGTTATAATTATGGGTAAGATCATATTGCGATTAGATCGTGTCATGGCCGATCGAAAAATGAGTTTAAAAAGAATTATCTGAGAAAGTTGGAGTAAGTAACGTTAACTTATCAAAGATGAAAACGGGTAAGATTTCTGCGATTCGCTTCTCTACTTTAGAAGCCATTTGTGAAGCATTAAATTGTCAACCTGGTGATATATTGGAGTATGTAAAGGACGATGAAAAAGAGCTAGTTGCTAGCTCTTTTTTGAATATATAAAAATAGATAGGGATAAATCAACCTTTAAAAGTCATAGGGATTTTGACTCTGAGATAGAGATGA
>VOFC01002850.1_pt1 | contig 45108 bp, 91 predicted proteins | sample 5384161 | NCBI WGS metagenome assembly VOFC01 (sample SAMN12384722, study PRJNA508395) | human gut metagenome | isolation source: healthy gut B | host: Homo sapiens | reverse complement strand
TCCCTCTGACAGCCCCTGAAAATTTTTTGCAGTCACGGATCAGGATTCCTTTTTGCAGTAATTTCTTGTAAAGTGGCTTTTCACTGTAGAATAAAATAAAGTTCGCATCACTTAAAATGACCTGTAATCCGAGATTTTGCAATTTCTCCGTGAGGAATTTTCTTTCTGCTGCCACATATTCTACGGTTTTTTCAAATATTCCTGCTGCTGTAAACAGGCAATCCCCGCGCCTCGGCAAAAACCGAAAGATTCCATTCCGGTAGCTGGACTCTTATTTTTTGTAATAACTCCTTATCACTACACATCAGGTAGCCAAGCCGCACACCCGGATTGCATATATTTTTTGTAAAAGCCCGTACAATGAGTAAATTCCGATAAGTAGTGAGTTTTTGTACTATGGAATTTTCTTTTTCACAGAACTCTATAAAACATTCGTCTAATACCACATAGATATTTTTCTCTTTGCACACTTCTAATACATTCTCTAAATATGCCGGTTTCATCAATTTTCCGGTCGGGTTGTTCGGATTTGCCAAAAAAGCAGTTCTGCATCTTCCTGTAAAAGCCAATACGAATTCTTCCCCCGGTAAAAATCCTCCTCCTTTTTTTAGCGGAACACAGACCACTTCACTCCCTACCGCTTTTGCCGTATATGCATATCCGTAAAAGGAAGGAACAGGCAGAATGACTTTTTTCGGCTTTAGTGCATGCAGGATTCCTAAAAAGTTCCGATGCTCCGTTTCCCGGCAAAAAATAAGTTTTTGGCAGGCAAAATTTTCTGCTTAATGCCTCTTTTTAACTGCTCTGCTTCCATATCCGGATACTGCATACAGACATCCACTGCCTGATGTAATGCGTCTTTTTACTTCCTCCGGTATCCCCAAAGGATTGATATTCACTGAAAATCAATCTGTATCCGGTTTCTGTAGATATCTCCGCCGTGAATTGCCTGCACCTCTACACCTCCCTAAAGTAATATAATAAATACCATAAAAAACAGACACCCTGTTTCTCCAAGCCATGCCGTTAAGTACATCAGACGGTTTGCCCGCCGGATGTCTTCGTATTCCACCGGACGGGTATCATCCCCGATATGTGGCTTTTTTTACCACTTTTCCAAAATATACGGCATCACCTGCTAACTGTATTCCCAATGCTCCTGCACAAACCGACTCTGTCTGGGCAGAATTTGGACTGGCATGGTTTCTTCGGTCTCTTTTTATAGATCCGATAAGCTCCTTTCCACTAAAATCACTGCCACCAAGATATGCCGCTGCTATCATCAGATATGCACCGATCCTCGATGGAAGATAGTTGCATACATCATCTAACTTTGCCGCTGTCCTTCCAAAATTCAGATATTTTTCATTTTATATCCGATCATGGAATCCATCGTATTGACTGCCTTATATAAAAAATCCAAGAACAGGTCCGCCAAGCGCTGTATACAGCATAGGTGCAATGACACCGTCCGAGGTGTTCTCTGCTACTGTCTCTATCATGCCCCTTTGCCACTCCGGTTCCATCCAAAACCGCCGTGTCTCTTCCAACGATCATTGCTACCGCTTTTCTTGCCTCTTCGATTCCTTCTTTTTGTCAGGCTTTGATAGACCTTCATGCTCTCTACCTTTAAGCATTTTACCGCTAAGATCGATAGGTCATGATCGTCTCTACTGCTACGCCAAGATACGGATGCAGCAGATAAGTTCCAATAACAAGAAATGCTGTCACTGCGAAGGTCACAGACAACACGATAAAAACCAGCAGTGTTCCTCTTCTTCGCTCGCTTTTCTCCTGCTCTTTATGCTCCTTTGCCTTTTGTTTCTTTTTTGATAAAAATCTCTTTTCCAACGCTACGATCAGATTTCCGTCGGACGGATCGGATCTGCGGCAATAATAGGGTCACCTAAGATCGATCCAACAAAAATCCCAAAAGAATGCAATACTATGGTATAACACGTTCTGATTCCCCCATGATGTTTTCTACCCCCTGCAATTTCGGCTGTTCCCGGTTCCGCTTAATAGACAGCGGTAGCCGCCTCCGTTTTTACCTGATGATCAAAATAATCTCCTCCGTAACACCTGCTCAGGATTGCCATAATGGTTCCTCCATGCACTACCGCTCCTGCTGTGATCTTTGAAGCCGGCTGTTTTTCGTCCATTTTCTGAAGCCTTCCTTTAATTCCGATTAACATCCGGTAAAATCCCTGCTCGCAGCGCTTTATAAAAGGCTTCCCTGCTCTCTCCTCCCGGAAATGGCAGGGTGCCATTGCTGTCGATCCATGCCTGATAATTTGGATTTTTCTGCAATTCAATATAATTCTTTCCTTCAAATTCTCCAAAATCCATTTCTCTCCACTCCGGTATGTATATTGGCGTATGGTTTGGATAGAGGATTTCTGCGGTTTCGGTGCAGCGCTTCATCGGACTGCAAAACAGGATATCCGTCTTTGGATAAGTTCCGTTTTTCTGCAATGCCTGCAGCTTGCGATCCCATTCCTGCTCAAAGATGTATCTGTATTCCCCAAGATATCGGTGCTGCTCATTTTCGATTGTCATTCCATGACGCAAAAATATAATTTCTATTTGATTTTTTTGACCAATCCCACATATGACGCGTGTCACCTCTTCTGCTTCTTTTGCTAGTTCTATTAAGATCCTGCCTGTCTGCTCACGATATTCTCTCTCGAATGCATCCATGGGAACAATTCCATTTCCAATCTCATCACTGATCAGAATACAGTCAGGATATTTTGTGATAAAATCCAGGATGCTCTCTTTTGGGTTCTCTCCCCCCCGCTGCATCGAGGTTTTGATGAACGTATGAAGATGATTTATGATGACTATTGTATTTGTTGAATCTGATTTTATTATATTTATCTCTGCTGTATCAATCTTTGTATATTCCGGTAATGTTCCGTCACAAATTCGATATTCTTTCTCTCAATTTTTCTCAAAGTATAATTTAATTTTCCTTGTGAATATCCACCAATAATAAGTTTCACTTTCTATTCCCTCGTATTTCGTTATCATGTTCTCTGAATTTTTTATCTGATATTTAAATACCGTCTTTCGGTTTTTAAATATTAATTCCCTGATTTAAGAAGTATATTTACAACGCTTGTTATCACTACAATAGCACCTTCGCATAACAACAGGAAATATCCTGCGGTATCTCCCGTAATCCCCCAAGTTCCTTCTTAGTACGGTATTTATAATAGCCAAAGACTGCAAAAGCTGTAATAACCGCCACACTTCCTGCAAAAAGTGACCTCCACAACATAAAAACCGATGCACAAGGCTCCCTGCACAGACAGTGCTTACTTTTACAATGACCGCATCCGCGTGGTCCTGAAACAGATAGAGCATTCCCTCTTTTTTCGCGGATGGAAACGATACGACTCCAATCCCACTTAACACCCTCGCAAGCACAAATCCTGCGCATACAACCTGTAATATATTTTTTATCCGTAATCTCTGAAAATGCCCCCATATAGATCAATCCATACACCGCTAACATGATCACGGCAAATGCCCCGATATGGGAATCCTTTAAAATCTCTAATTTCCGCTCTTTCGGTTGGTAGGAATGAAATGCATCCATTGTATCCATAAAACCATCCACATGGAAACCACCGGTCAAAAGCAGGGGATTGCCGTACCGATGAACACATAACACAGATTTCTGATCCCGAACCGGTCGCAAAGCAGCCGCCAGAAATAGAGACAGAGCCCTATCACAATACCGATCCATGGAAAAAAGCAGAGTACATGCTTCATATCTTCTTCCTTCCACTCAAACTGTGGCATGGGAATTTTTGAATACATCGAAAATGCGATGATGATCGATTTTAAAATATGCATGTTACTTTCCTCCCTTTATCACAAGTGGGATTCCCACGACTACTTCTATCACTTCATCTGCCATGTCCGCTAACTTTTCATTAATGCTTCCGATCGCCCGAAGGTATTCCATCGTACCCTCTTCATAAGCAATCCGTCTTCAAATACATTATTGGTTACGATCACCAGATGTCCTGTCTTTTGTTTCAGGCTCTGGATCCCTTCTACCACAGAATCCGTAACTTCCGTATAACTTCTTGTTTGTTTCTTAGTATCTTCACTCAAAAACATCTCATTGGCAGTAAGATTCGAGATACACTCTAATAAAACACTGCTCCCTGCCTTAATCTTTGGCAATGTCTTTTCGATTTCTATGGGCTGTTCGATCGTCAAAAAGGCTTTATTTTTCGAAGTCTTTGATGCCTTGCGACCTTTTTTTCTTTCCTTCCTCGTCAAAAACCTGCATCGTTGCAAGATAGTATTTGTTGCCCTTACCGGCAATTCTCCCAATATATTCCTCTGCATAGGCGGACTTACCGCTTCCGCTTCCTCCAATAATTAATACCATCATAACTTATCAAACCTCTGATACTGTTCTACCTGAATATCAAAAAAAGTCGTTTCTGCATGATAGACACGCAATGCCATATCTAAAAAGCGGGAACATCATTACTGCTCCGGTTCCCTCCCCCAATGCCATGTGAGCATTCAAAACTGCCTCTTTTTCTAATGCCTTTAACAAAAACTTAGCCGCCGGTTCTTTGCCCTGATGTGACGTCAGCAAATATTTTTCGTTCCCGGTGCGATTTTTCTGCCGTCAAAGCTGCCACCAGACTGATGACACCGTCTAAGACAATCGGTATCCGATAAATCGCTCCTCCAATGCAGACACCTACAAGTCCGGCAATATCCAGACCACCTACCGTCTCTAAAATGGTAAATGCATCTTTTTCATACAAGTCATATTTCCGGATTGCCTCTCCGATGACCTCCTGCTTATGCAACAGTCCTTTTTCACTGAGGCCTGCTCCTTTTCCTGTGACAAGCGGAACTTCACATTTTAAAGTGCTTAGCTGCCATAGCACTGCTGGTCGTTGTATTGCCAATCCCCATCTCTCCGGTTGCCAGTATCCGGTATCCTTCCTCTTTTAAGGTACGCACCAATTCCATTCCAACCGCCATGGCACGAACAGTTTCCTCTTCCGTCATAGCCGGTTCTTTTAAGAAATTTCTTGTGCCACATCGGATTTTTTATTTAAGACACCGTGAATCTCCTCCCGGTTCTGTATACCGATATCCACCGGTATGATATCGGCTCCTGCCACTTCCGCCATTTGACATACGCTCGAATGTCTGCCTGCTATGGATCTTTGCAACTGCCGCTGTAACCTCCTGCCCGGACTGGCTGATGTTTTCCTCTACGATGCCATTGTCTGCACACAGGATCAGCACGGCTTTTTAGAAATATCGATCTTTTCCTCTCCGGTAATTGCTCCGATCGAGCAGTCAGCGTCTCAAAACTTCCAAGCCCGTCTATCGGTTTGGCGATCGCATCCCAATTATGAAGTACCTGCTTTCGTACCTCTTCCATCGGTTTTGGGATGGAAATCTGCTCTAATTCTTCTTTTGTGTACTTATTCCAGATGGGCTTCTCTGAGCATTCCATAGATGTCCTCCATATTCAGATACTCCCTTAAGGTATCTGCCAACTGATCATACTGCCGCTCTTTAAAGGCGTGATAATCTTCTGACATTCCCTCTTTGATGGCAACTCCTTTTTCTCGGCTAATGCCTGCACGATCCGATCTGCGATATTTCCGGTATCAAACAGTCCGTGGATATAGGAACCATAGACATTCGGATTCTTTCCGGTAACTACTACCTCACACGCTGTCTGACCTGATTTTTTTTCTGTTCCGGCTCATATTCCAATTCTTTTCTTTTGACCTCTTTTTATCCAAGTAGTCTGCCCCATATGAATCTCATATCCTTCAAATGCACATTCTGAAATTGGATACAGGATTCCCGGTAGCATATTGATGTTTCCCTTTGTCTGACAGTGTTTCTTTTCTTTTGGAGTACCGTCAGAACCGGCAGCAGCTCCATACCGCGGATATTTCCTCCCTCTTCCACTCCGGCAGGATCGCGTATTTCAAACCCTAACATCTGATAACCGCCACAAATCCCAAAAACCGGAACTTCCTCTGACCGTTGTTTGATTGCTGCCTCTAAACCGTTTTGCCGCATCCATTTTAAATCTCCCATTGTATTTTTTTGCTTCCCGGTAAAAAAATCAGATCCGGATGCTGCAATTCTCTGACCGAAGTGACATAACGCACCGACACTCCCGGTATCTGTTCAAACACATCAAAATCCGTAAAATTTGAAATCCTGGGATAGTGGATCACCGCAATGTCAATCAGTCCCACTTCTTTTTTTTCTGAAAAGCGTTCACTCAGACTGTCCTCATCCTCTAATGACAATTCCATATAAGGAACCACTCCTGTCACCGGTACATTGCCCCGTTCCTCTAACATTTGGATTCCGGGTTCTAAGATCGATGCATCTCCGCGGAATTTGTTGATGATCAGTCCTTTCACACGTTCCCGCTCGCCGTCTGTTAATAACATTAATGTCCCTAGCAGCTGTGCAAAGACACCCCCTCTGTCAATGTCTCCCACTAAAAGTACCGGGCATCCACCATTGCCGCCATTCCCATATTTACGATGTCATTCTGTTTCAGATTGATCTCCGCCGGACTTCCGGCGCCCTCAATGACAATGATATCCGCAAAGGATTCTAATTTATTAAATGCTCTTTTAATATCCGGTATCAGTTCCGTTTATATGCAAAATAATCTCTTGCACTCATGTTTCCTAAAACTTCGCCGTTTACGATCACTTGGGAGCCGATATGGTTGGTGGGTTTTAATAAGATCGGGTTCATACAGACCATCGGAGAGATGCCTGCCGCCTCTGCCTGCATGACCTGCGCCCTTCCCATCTCTAACCCTTCTTTTGTCACAAAGGAATTGAGTGCCATGTTCTGGGATTTAAAAGGAGCTACGCGGTAACCGTCCTGTTGAAAAATCCGGCACAAGCCTGCTACTAACAGACTCTTTCCCGCATTGGACATCGTTCCCTGTACCATGATTACTTTTTGCCATCTTTTTCTGCCTTTCTGCTCTATCTTCCTGTTTCTATCTGCTTTTTACAGCTTTTCGCATAATCGAATAATGCCTGATTCTCATGCTCTAATGTTCCGAAATGTTCTCTACAGCAGATCACACGTTCACAGGCATTGATACATTGTTTTGCCTCTGTAAGTGCCGCCTCTGTAATCGGTTCAAATGCTGCCGTCCCGATCACTTTTGCCGCTAAAGCCTTTGCGACCGGATAGTCCAGATCATTTTGAAATAAAATCCCTGTTGCAAAGGAATCCCTTCCCGTTGCAGTCTGCGATAAGTATTCCGCCCACTTCCGTTGCCTGCGATCACAAACACCTCAGGTTTTCCTTTGACCGGTTCTAATTCCATACTTTCGCTCCGCTCATCAAAGCTGCCTGTTTCGATAGAAAATAATTTTTCGATATATCCCTCTTTAAAAATCTCCTGTGGAGTTCCAAAACGTTCCACACAGCTTCCATTGACACAGAGGATCTTATCTGAGACTTTTTTGCCGCCAGTTCTAACTCATGCAAAGACATCACCACTGTGAGTTCCTTTTTTTCTTTCGCATTTCCTGCAGGATAGACAAAAAATCTAATTTATATTTAATATCTAAATAGGAAGTTGGTTCATCTAAGATAATGATCTCCGGCTCCTGGCAGATAGCACGGGCAAGCATCACCCTCTGCCTCTGTCCGTCGCTGATCTTTGAAAAAATCTTTATTTTTTAAAGTTGTCACATGAACCGGTTCCATAGCTTCTGCCACTGCCTGTCTGTCTGTATCAGAAAGAATCCCGAACTTTCCGGTATAGGGATATCTTCCGGTCGCCACCACTTCCTCACAGGTCATCATCTCGGTACGCAATTTTTCGGTTAAAACGACTGCCATATTCTGCGACAGTTCATTTCCGGACATCTGCCCGATATCCTGCTCTCCTAAATAGACCGTACCACCCAATAATGCAAGCTGTTTTGTGATACTCTTTAGGATGGTCGATTTTCCTGCCCCATTTGGCCCTATCAGTGTCAGAATCTCTCCTTTTTCCAAACAGATCTCTATATTTTTTCGATCAGGTGGCTGTTTGCCATATCCGACGCTCAGTTTTTCTGCTTTAAAATAATACTTTTTCACGCCATCTTCTCCTTGTTACGTCTTACCATGATCCACAGTACAACCGGCGCACCAAAGATTGCCGTGACGGTACTGATACTCAGTTCCGTCGGTGCAAACATCGTCCTTGCTAACAGATCACAAAACAGACAGAATACACTGCCCCCTAAAAAACAGGCAGGTATCATCCAAATTGGTTTTGCCGTACCTAAAAGGCTCTTTACTAAATGCGGTGCTGCAATTCCGACAAAGGAGATTGGTCCTGCAAAAGCTACGATACAGGCGGATAGAATACTCGATAATAGAACCATGGCTATGCGAAGCAGCCGGATATCCACACCCTAAATTTCTTGCATAGACTTCCCCTAACTGATAGGCACTCAATGGTTTTGCCATCAAAAACACCAGAAAAAAAGTCACAGCCACCACACCGATCATAACCGCTACATTTTCCCATGTCATTCCCGAAAAACTTCCCTCGACCAGTTGTGCAGATTGACGATCTCTGCATCACTTGCAAAGGTCACGACAAGTTCCGTTATGGCTGAGCAGATATATCCGATCATCACTCCGCTTACCACTAGCATAGACATGTTATGGACTCTGCGTGACATTAAAAAGCACAAATCCCATTGAAATCATTGCCCCGACAAACGCTGCTGCGATCGATGCCCAGGAAGTGATCTTTTACTGCCTGTCCCATCAGAAATACCATGACGAGTGCCACCACCATTTTTGCACCGGAGGAGATTCCTAACACAAACGGCCCTGCGATCGGATTGTGAAAAAAAAGTCTGCAACAGATACCCTGCAAGTGCCAAAGCACCTCCTAAGATCATAGCAGCTAAAGTTCTTGGCATTCGGATATCCCAAAGGATCCTGGAATTTTCAATTTTTTCTCCCCGGATGGATGCAAAAATATCTGCTAGCGGGATTCTGACGGTTCCAACACAGATATTCCACCCCACCAATGCCACAACGCTAACTCCTAACAGGAAAAGCACTATGATATATCTGACTTTTTTACTCTGCTGCATCATATAACTCCTCTATTTTCTATTTCAACTGAAAAAGATATTTCATCTTCTGTTCGTTTTCTCCTAAAAAGCATGGAATGGATGTCCTGCATCAGATATCCCATCGACATGGACTGCTGATACATATCATTGGTGGTACACCATACATCTCCATTCTTTACCGCCTTAAAATCCTTTAAAACCTCACATTTGTCCAACAATTCTTCGATGGAAGATACTCCACCGTCTATGGTGCTGTTATAGATCAGATAATCTGCATCTTTCGCACCCTGATAAAAATCTTCGATCTGCATATTCACGGTCGAACGTGCGCCTTCCTCATCGCCCAGATCTTCAAAGATATATTTTCCTCCTGCAAGTTCGATCATCTTTGGAATATAATCCGAGCTCTGACGCACCTGTACTAATCCATTTGAAGTGATATAGAAAAATGCTACGGTCTTATCCGTTTTTTCATCGGCTGTTACTTTCTTTAAAATATCCTTTTGTTTTTCAAAGATTTTTCTGCCTCTTTTTCTTTTCAAGCAATGTCCCGAAAAATCTGACCCATTCCACTCTGCCTAACGGATGTTTTTCATAGCTTGAATATTCGATCATGACCGGAATGCCAAAATCTTCTAACATTTCTCTGACCTCCGGTGTATGGGAGATCATCATATTCTCGATCGCAAGCGTACATTTTTGTGATACGATCTGTTCATAATCCGGTTTGCTGTATTTTCCGGCATATGAAATATCCCCTCTTGCCATCGCTTTTTTGCTCCCTCAATATACCAGTCCTCTTCTTTTTTGCGAAGAAAAACGGATGCTGTCTAACGCATCAAGGTGGTCAAAAATATCCATGACAGAGGATGATACTAAATAGAGATTTTGGACCGGCTGCTGCATCACAATGATACCTTTTTCTAAATCTTTCGGTGCCTCTTTTCCCTCCGGTATGACTAAGATCTTTGTACCATCGGAAGTGGCAAGCAGCCGGTAACCGTCTTTGTAGTAATCTACGGAAAACTGTTTGGCATATTCTAACTCCATGCTGCTTTCGTATACCAGTTCGTCACTGATCCGGTCTTTCGCAGAATCGGAAGAAGGACTGCCACAATGCCGCACAGCCAAAGCAGTCCTATCAAAAATAAACAGCATATTGCAATTACTTTTTTCTTCCTTTCATATTCTCATCCTCTTATTCCACGGACTGTAACGTATCCGAGCGGAATGTCAGGGTATACTCGATCTCATGCGGTTTGCTCATCGCTACCGTATCACCGATAACGCTTACCGGCTCATCGAATGCCAAAACAGGGATTTCAAAGACAGAACCTCCTTCGGTACTGCTTGGCAGATACTTTGTTCCGTCTACGATCATATAATCATAGTTCGGACTATCCCACTGTACGGTTGCAGTAACTGCTCCGCCTTCTGCCTTAATCTTGACCGGTGAAAGGATCGTTGCTTTTCCACTGCCACCCTCAAACGTGATCTCCATGGTATAATTGCCGTCTTCAAGTGCACTGATCTCTGTTTTTGGACCTTCCTCTTCTACCGGTGTCGGATTGGTCACATAAACTTTATGATCATACCATTTTCCCTTTGTTCCGATCAGTGCAAGGTCAAATTCTGATCTAATGCCTTTACCGGTACATCAAATCCATAGACTTCTTCCGTTGTACCATCACTGTAAGTTACCGTGTCTGTGGTTGGCTCTAACAGATTCTTCTCATCATTTTTTTGCATTTTTCGCAAGTCCTACATATAGATTTACGATTTTTTTAGAGCGCAGTGAGACATGGATCGTCATCTCGCCGTCTTTTACGGTCAGAGTTCCCTTTCCGTCATATGCCTCATTGACCTGAAACATGCCATTGTCCGTAACAAAGTCCGCTTTGTATACACCGTCGGCAAGCTCCGCTTCTTTCTGCTCTTCTTTTTCTTCTTTCTCTTTTTTTTGATCGTGTCTTTCTGATCTGTCTGTTCCACAGATGTTTCTGTTTTTTCTGGGTATCTGTTCCATTGCCGGAGCATCCATTAAGAATTGTGGATGCTGCCAGCATGATGGTCAATATCGCAACTGTAATACTTTTTTTTTCTTCATCGTATACTCCTGCTATTTCATTGCCTCTGCAGTATGATCTACATAGATGCGCTGGATGTCCCCGATCTCGCCAAGTCCTGTGATCTGTGTATCTACACTGTCAAATTTTCCGGACGCTTTGAACATGCTTAACCAGGAATCCTCATCCTCGCCTGCCATATCATTGTTGGCATGATCTCCTGCTACTACCATCAAAGGACGAAGAACCACTTTTTATATCCTGCTTTTTCTACTGCATCAATAACAGATTCACAGGAAGTCTCTTCCGGCTCACCCTCTACAGTTCCGATGAATACATTGTCATAGCCAAGGTCTTTCATCTGTGTCTGCATCTGGCTGTAAGATACTTTTTGCAGTATGGGAAGTACCATGGCCCATAAATACAAATGCTGTTCCGTCTTCTTTTTGCTGCATCAAGGCTGTCATAGCCGGCATCTTTTACGGCTTCTGCTGTCAATGCTTTCGCTACGGCTTCCTTATCGCTGTTTACAGCGTCTGCATCTGCTCCGACTTCTCCAAGAAGCGGTTCTGCAATTTTTACGGTTTCAAACTCGTCCTTATAGTTCTCTACCGCTTCCACTAATTCATCATATTCTGCACCACGCATTAAGATGTGTTGGCTGTACTACCAGATTCTTTAACACCGTTGTCTACTGCACGCTCTAATGCCTGATCTACGTTATCAATTTTTTCTCCGTCACGCGCCTGTACATGGTTGATGATGATCTGTGCGGTAAATGCTCTTTACAGACCAGTCGGGATTGGCTGCCTGCAGATCGCATCCTCGATACCCTTGATGTCAGCCACACGGCTGTCGTTAAAAGAGGTTCCAAAACTTACTGCTAAAATTTCATTTTCGCCAATATCATCCTGATTTCTGGCATCATCTTTAGATGCATCGCCGGTATCTCTTCCAAAATAATCCGGATCAGCATTTTCGCCCTCTACTAATTCTTTCTGGGCATCGGTCAGTGCATCCCATGCTTCCTTCGCTTCGGCACACTGCTCGTCTGTCTTATCGTTTCTTTCCTGCACATAGATGGCATCGATCATTGCTGCAACCTTATCTGCTGCTTTTTGTCCGCATCTTTATCGGTTCTGTATCCGCTTCTTTTTCTGTCTTGCCTGCCTTGTCACTTGTTGCCTCTTGCTGCTGCTTCCGCATCCTGTAATGCATCCGGTGATGCTCCCCATCATAGGTTGCCATCAATAATGCTACGATTCTTCTTTTCATGTTTCCTCCTTAGGGTGTTCGTTAGAATTTTCAGGGGCTGCATCCTCGGTATTTTTATAAAATTGTAGAGTCATCCCTGTAAAATTAAGACAAAATAAAAACCCTTTTCCTGTACAGGTAAAGGGTTTATACACAAAAAAAACGAATGCATCAAAATTCCAAAACAGAAATTCTCATACATCAATATGTACAACCAGTTACTCGTGGCTTTGAAACAAATGTTTCTGTACAGCGTTCAGGCAGGTCTCCCGGCTTGAAAGATCATCGCATCGGCCATCTTCCCAGTCTCCCCAGTGATCTAGCGGCTCCAGCTCCCTAATCACGGTGACGAGTTCGTACAGGATTTGCACCTGTTTCCCTTTTCACCGGAGCCAGCCATGAAAAGTATTGTCTGAACTACAAAATGACTGTTCGACACCTGACTGCTATTTATTCAGTTTTTTTGTGCCTGTGTATCACAGCACATTCCGCCATCCAGCGAATCGCATTTATTGTAACATACTTCACCGGCTGCCGCAATGGTTCCAGCCGTATTCTGCCTAAGATTCTTCTAACTTCTTTCCTGCACATTTTGGTACAATGGAAAAATAGTCTAAGATCGTTGCCGCAATATCGGCAAATGTATCCCGTGTGCCATAGTTCGTTCCCTGCCTTGACCGGCTGGCCATACAGAATGAGTGGCGTATACTCTGGAGTGATCCGTAGATGGTGTACTAGGGTCACATCCGTGATCTGCAGTGATCATCAGGATATCCTCATCCCTCATTTTTTCTAAGATCTCCGGCAGCCGCTCATCAAAGTGTGTCAGTGCTTTTGCATAACCATCTACATCATTCCTATGTCCATACAACATATCATAGTCTACCAAATTTGTCAAAACATAATCCTAAAATCTTTTCCATATAGGCTGATGTTTTGTCAATTCCATCATCATTTGATAACATCCGTGCCGGAATATGGGCGGTTGCAAAGTACCCCGCGTCCGGTTTTCTGCTCAAATTCTTCTATGATTTCCTGTGGAAATCCATTTGGAAATGTTGGCAGTGGATGACTGGATATCACGCCTGCAATCTCCCAGTGTCCGATGGTGGTATCTTTTCCTTTGGACACCTCTGTCAGTCTGGCAAATGCACCTTTCGGATTTGCTTCTTTTTCTCCAATATGGACTCCGTCAATATTAAAATAGCCCAGTGAGCGCATATTTGGCATGGAAAAATATGGACTTCGTGAAGCTGCAAGTAAGGTATTGCTTCCTTCATCATGATACTCTGCCGCATCCGGCATTTCTCCAATCATCCGTAATGCTGACTACAACGTTACTGAATCCCTTTGCCTCTAAAAAGCATCTCTGCCGCTTCTTCCTTTTCAGCGGTGTCGGTCATTTTGACCATCTGCTCAATGGCAGACTGTCGGCTTGCCTCTTCTAATTCTTTGTTGTTGATGATCTCTAATAAAGATTCTTTGTTTTTAGACCGCACCTGTTCTCTCGACAGCTTTGCCTCTGCTGCAAAATTAACGGTCTCTGCACCGGTACTGGTTAAGACTGCTTCGCCCGGATTTGCCGACTCTGCTTCCTCTTCACTCATTCCTTCCGCAGAAGTCTCTGATGTCGCCTGTGATGCATCTGCTACCTCTTCTGATGCCTCTGTGTCCGTAAAAAAATCTCCTCGCTCTTGCTGTCTTCATCCGAAATCTCATATTCTTCTTTTACCTCTTTTTTTTTTGCCGTTTCCTTCGTATCGTTCTTTAAACCTGTGTTGCTGTAGCTGAGATAACCGGCTGCGGCGATCATCAGTGCTAATCCTGTAATGATGAGCTGATTCTTCTTAAATATTTTTTTTCATGGATACCTCCCTAATCCGCTTTCATTTTTACTATTTCTATTTTATGTGCCTCTATGGGAAATAATGCTATTACGATGTCCTGTATTTTTTCTTTACCGCCGGGTCTGTTGCTCCCTGCGCTACCACCACAACCCTTCCACCGTACCTTCGTTTTCTTTATCCGATGCAAAAACTTTTTGTATCCTCTGCCTCCGTGATCATCACCCTGGCCTCTCCGACCCCTTCCGTATGCTTTAAAATGCGTTCTAACCGCTCCTCTAACTGTTCTCCACCTGCCTCTTCATTCGTCTTAAAATCCATTTTCGATTCTGTCTTTTTTTCTGTCGGTATCGCAAGCACAAGTACCAGAACCCCCAAAAGTGCGAGGATCAAAAGATTATTCCGATTCCCCATAATGTTCCTGATAATATCCGCTCCTTTCTTCGACGTATCCATTCTGCAATCCCAATCCTTCCATATCCGTCAGACCGCTCTCTGCTTTATAAGTTTCAAATTCCTCCACCAGTGAAAAAAAATCCACGCCGCTGCTGACCCGGTTTAACAGTGGCAGGAACACCACCACTAAAAGTATCATTTTTACTGCAAATTGCAGATACTTCTGATAGGATTTCTTTGGCACCAGATAGAGGATCGACCAAGTCAGGAAAAAAATACAACATCAAAAAGGTTTTCAGCCACTCTAAAACAGCACTCATCTCATTCCTCCTAAACCACAAAAGATGTCGTTGCACACATCATCGCCACGGTAATAAAAACCATAAATACGGTCGTAGTGATCACACGCATCAACATCTCGCCTCCATGTCTTGCACCGCTCATTGCTCCCGCGATCCGCTTATCCGCAATCGGTTCTAAAAAAATGCTGCCATACACTTATAAAGCAGTGTAATGATCAATACCTTACAAAACGGGATCAATGACAAAAATATCAGCAAAAACATCGCAGCCACTCCGACACTGTTTTTAATGACCATCCCGGAACCGATGAAAATATCACCGATCGTGCTTCTTGCACCGCCAATCCTGGGGATCAGGGCTCAAAGACTTTGTCAGGGGTTGTTCTGCTCGCATAGTCAACCGCCGGTGCGATCATTCCCTGTACAACGTTTAGACCAACCACGATCGTCAGCACCAGTTTGGCACCCCAACTGAAAATATCGCGTACCAGTTCTGCCGTTTTTGAAAACACTTCTTCTTTCATCATGCAGTTTGTTAAATAAAACAGAACATACAGATTGATCAGTGGCAGCAGTACATAGATCATCAGCACTTCGATCCCATACAGGATAAAAAAGTCAGTTCATAAAAGGACATGGCACTCATCGCGTTTCCGGCAAAGACCATGATCGCTAAATAAGAAGGCAGCAGCATTTTCATAAAGCCTGTCACATTTTGAAGCAGATGGCTGACAATCTCGGAGGTCACGGAAAAGGATTTTAAAACAAACAGCATCAGCACCAGATAGGTCAAAACGTAGCAAAGCTCCGTAATATAGGAATTTTCAACCAGTCCTAAAAAGTTCTGCAAAATACTGAAGATCAATACCAGTACCACGATCTGCATCATGCTTTTCTTATTTTCCTCAAGTTCTCCCACCAGTGCCTCTTTGATATAGCCTCCGATCCCTGCAAGGCTTTCCAACGCTCCCTGCTTTGAGATACTCCCCACCAGTTCCGAGAAAGTCATTCCCGTTTCCCGTCCTGAAAATTCGTCCAGATCTGAAAAAAGATTTTCCTTCGTCAGATAGCCCAGCATCTCTTCTCTTTCTGTGTCAAAGTCTACATCAGAATCTGCTTCTTTCTCCAGACCTGTATCCAATTCCCTGTCCACACCGGTATCTGGCCCTTTCTTCTTCTCCGCCTGCACCTGCAACGGAAACAGTAACATTCCCAAAATCAATAATATTCCCACAAAAAATAAATTTACCTTTAATTTTACTATGCAATGTCCAAAATAATAGCTTTTTAATACATCTCTGTCTTTCATAAAAAATCCCCAACCGTCTGCAGCAATGCCAGCAATACCGGCATACTCACAAAAAAGAATGGACACCTTACCAAACAACTCGATCTGGCTCCCGACCGCACCATAGCCCGCATCCTTACAGATTTCTGCCGCAAACTGTGCCACATAGGTAATTCCCATCATTTTTTTAACATCAGGCGGATATAACCGCCATCCAGGTTCAATACGGTCTCAATCCTGCCAATGTACTCCACAACAATTTCTAACTTTGTCACCAGATAAATAAAAAAATGCAGACGCAGGTTCCAAGACTGATGAGCATCCCATACTCTGCCTTATATGATTTCAATGGGATTGCCAGACAGACACCTGTCATGCCGATCATTGCAATTTTTAAAATATCCATACTTCCCCCTATAATGCAAACAAATCCTTCATCGTTGAAAACAATTCGTAGATATATGGTACGATCCAGAACAATACCAGCAGCAGTCCGGCAAGACTTGTCAAAAATGCCTGCTCCTCTCTGCCACTGTGCTTTAATATCTGCGTTAACACAGTCACGATGATCCCGATTGCAGCAATTTTAAAAATCAGATTTACACTCATATGTTCTCCTTTACAGTAACACGATAATCAGAAGCAGTCCCCCAAAGAGACAGACACTCTGATATACCTTCTGCTTATTTTCCCGTTCCTCCCACATCTTTTTGAATCTTCTCTTCCACGCGGTTGATGTACATTTCCACAGAAGCGATCTGACTTTTGCTGTCCACCGGCTCTAACAGTCTGCCCATATCTAAAAGGATTGCAAATTCCTCCCGATTAAAAAAAAATGACGGTCTGTGTACCTCAAAACACTCTCTCCAAAGCCTCTCCACTTCCTCTGTCTGGTGATACAGGATTTTTTCCGTAAACTCCATCAGCGGCTCTTCAAAGGGTGCTCCCGCTTTCTTTGCCATATCTGTGACTGCCTCTGCGATCGGAAGCCTGACATATTCTAACTGCTTTTCAAAGATGATCGGCATTTCTTTCATCGCTAAAGCTGTCGCTCCTCTTCCCGAAATCTTTCTAAAAAGTCAGACATCCGCCCACCGAAGCAGTCAGGATCAAAACACTTCCTAAAATCTTTAACATATTTTTTCTAAGTTCTCATCATAGATATGGAACCTTCTCCTGCCATTTTCTGCTTTTTCTAAGAGGACGATCCTGCCAAACATCTGCTGTTCTAACATTTCTTTCAGGTATTTTTTTCTCGAAAGCTCTTTCATATCGTAAGCATGTACGGTCCCGATAATACGGCTGCCCGAATAGATGGCCTGCTCCATTGCCCGGCAGTCCTCCCTGCTTCCGATCTCGTCCACCGCAATGATCTGCGGTGCCATCGAACGCAGCATCAACAGCATTCCAAAGGATTTTAAACAGCCGTCTAAGACATCACTTCGGATCCCAATATCGTTTTGCGGGATTCCCTGACGGCAGGCAGCAATTTCGGAGCGCTCATCTATGATACTGATCTTCATTCCATGCAGCCTGTCCGAACCGTTTGACAGAATCCGGATAGCATCTCTTAAATAAGTAGTCTTACCGATTCCGGGAGGCGAAACGAACAGAGTATTATAAATATTGTTCCTATGTATCAGATATGGGATGATGTCTTTTGCACAGCCACGTTTTTCTCTTGCCACACGGATATTCAAAAATAAATATTCGACAGGCTTAACACCTTACCACCGTCCATCACTACTTGTCCTGCCACTCCGATGCGGTGTCCGCCCTGCATAGTGATAAATCCCTCTTCATCTCATCCTCATAGGCATAGAGTGAATAACTGCTGATGAACTTTACCATGCTTTTAATATCCTCTTTCGTGGCACAATAGGCATTTACCTGGCTTCGTTCTAATCTTCCTGTTTCTTTTTTAAATACCACTCTTCATTTTCCATATGGAAGATCACAGGCTGTCCGATCCTGATACGGATTTCCTCTAAGGTATTTTCTTTCATCGTAACTTTTTGCAGTGTTTCCCGCAGATGCAGCGGAAAGATATGAAGCAGTTCTTCCTGCATAGATGCTCCCTCCTGTCTTTTGGTTTGTCCTTAAAACATTTATATGAGGGGCTTTTTAATTTATGCATAAAAAGAGTACTGCCACGATTTCTCTACGACAGTACTCTCTACATTCATGTCTTTTTATATTTACATATTTATTTTTTATATTTATTTCCTTCTATTGTTCTTATCCTTACAATCTGAAATGATAGATAGCCGGTGTATCATATCCACCTTTTGCATCAATATCATAGATCACGAATTTAAAATAATTGTATTTGCCTAATTTCTTAAGATCAACACTGCCCTTATAATCTCCTGTTACAGGATCATATTTGTCAAGCATTGCATTGTTCATAACATTTGTTAACTTCGTTCCGCTCTTATATGAGGCATTATTCAGATTCAACGGGATCATTGCCGATGCACAATCTCTTCCTTTTGTATCTGTTTGTCTGGAATTTTTCTGTTTTTTCGTACAACGGAACAAAATAGCCCCAGCTTTGTGCAGTTTGCCAATCAAAAAACTTGAAACCGCCTTTTGACACCCTGATCCTATAACGTAAAAAGAGACCATCTTACGATAGTCTCTCCATTTCGCTGTCTTAGTTATATTTACGTTTTCTTGCAGCTTCTGATTTCTTTTTACGTCTTACGCTTGGTTTTTCGTAATGTTCTCTCTTACGAATCTCCTGCTGGATACCTGCTTTTTGCACAGTTTCTCTTGAATCTACGTAAAGCGGAATCTAAAGTCTCGTTCTCTTTTTACGATTACATTTGACATAGTCTCACACCTAACCTCCCTCCAGTTGTAAATTGTGCTCCAACTGTTTGGGTAATATTTGCACTATTAATTATTATAACAGATAATCCCTGTAAGTCAATAACTTACGGTGTTTTTTATTTTCGGATTTTTATTCAATATATATCTTGCCTTCGCCTGCATTATTACTTTCAACATGAAAACCACTCTCTGACTGTCTCATAGGCTCTACTCTTGTAGAATACCCTTCACCTTTCTTCAAATTTTTTCAGTGTCAGACTATTCTTTGTGGTATATTTGATATATTCATCGTTATCTTTATAGTAACGCACCTTATAGACATTAGCTCGGATACTTTATCCCAACTGAGTTTTACCGAATTGGATTTTTTCCACTCATATTTCAGATTCTCTATTTTCCCTTCCGGTTCTGTGACCACTTCTAACGGTTCTGAATATTTTTTCTTTCCGGAGGAATCCACGGAATATATTCTGACATAATAACTGCTTCCCGGTTTCAAATCATGTATATAGGTACTACATATATTATGATTCCTTGTGTCCACATAAATGTGGCCAACTTTCCGGTATCCATCCTGTTTATTTTTTTTTGACACTTCAATGATATAAGGCTCTTCGACCGTTTTCCCTCTCCACTGAATTATGACATTCTCATTCGTGGCATCTGTCTGCTGAAACTCTCCGTCAGCTATAAACTCCACAATTTTTATAACTACCAATGCTGCTGCTAAAACAATGATGATCACAACAAGCACTCTGTCTTTTTTTTTTTATCCGGTTCTTCCTTTTTTCTAATAATTCTTCCATACCCGACTCCTGTTTATCAATTTTTCCTATTCTTTCTCCCAATTTCAGTAAAATAACGTGTAAAAAGACAAATGCCTTTTACACGTTACTACTGTTCTTATTTCTTGTATTTGAGCTTCCAGCAATAATTTGCATTACCTGCTAACCCGGAAACATACTTATTGCCGACCTTTTTTTTTTGTGGTGCAATATAGAAATAATAAGTTTTTCCTGATTTCAGCTTACTTTTTACCGCATTTTTTGATGACGGTTCCAGTCTTTGTAGTTGTCTGGAATTTCTTATACCCGGAATCCTTCTTATTAGAAACATATACTACATAACGGTTTGCACCTTTAATCTTATCCCAATTGATCTGAATTCCTTTTTTGCTCTTATTATTCTTTGCTTTTGTAACATCCGGCTGTGGGCTTACATATTTCCAGGAAGACCAGCCGCCATACATTTTCTCATTCTTACTATTTAAAGCATATGCACGAACTCTGACCTTATAGAAATTATGCTTCTTTAATGCAGACGTCTTGATATAAGTCTGAGGATATGTTGAACTTGTGGTTACCGTTTTAATCTTAGAATCCTTATCCTTATATGCGGTGTAAAGCTGATACTGATATCCGTCTGCACACTCTATTGTAGAATTTCTTACAGAAATTTCCGATAAATTCTGCCAATAGTAATTTACCTCTACACCACTCACGTTAGAAGGTTTTACAGGAATACCCAATTTAGATATACTACTATCTGACCACGCAACAGTCGTTCCATCGGCATATTTCCTTCCTCCGGTAATGTAAACCGTATATGCTTCATTTTTTGCAAGTTTTTTCAGTGTGATACTCGTCCCGGTAGTTACACACTTCATTGCTTTTTGAACTGTCTGTATAATACTCTACCTGATAAATATCTGCTCCCGGTACAGCTGACCAATTCACAGTAATGGAATTCGTTGTAGATTTTGTATGTGTAAGTGTAGCCGGTGCCTTATCAGGTGCAGTCACCACCTTAACCGGTGCAGAGGTGTCTCCCCATACGATCTCATATGTATCATCATCTTCCACAAATGGAGTTATCCGCACATAATATGTCTTTCCTGCTTCCAGATTACTTATCCATGTTGGTGATGAATACTCATTTTTATCCACCACAATATAACCTGTAGACGGCTGTTCCGAAATCTCCACCTTATATCTTGTATCACTGCCTCCTAAACAGGACCAGCTTACCTTTACAGATGTAGACGAACCTTCAATCTGCTTTAACCCTGTAATAGGTGATGGTTTACTTGCTGCTTTTACTGGAAATGCAGTGATCAGAACTAATGCAAAGGCTGCTGCTAATGTCAGGATCAATCTGTTTCCCACATTTTTGAAACTCTTTCCCATAGTCTCCTCCTTAGTTTTTATTTGTTTTAATTAATGCTTTTTTATTTTAACAAAATAACGTGTAAAAGACAAGCTATCTTTTTACACGTTATTCCTGTTTTTCTGATATTTTCTGTTTTTTAGTAGGTCATTGACCAACGTTTTGTGGCATTTCCTGCTGCACCTGACTGATACTTATTGTCTACCTTCTTCTGTGCCACTACATAGAAGTAATAAGTTTTTCCTGATTTCAGCTTGTTTTTACCATACTTTGTGATGGTCGTGCTGTTCTTTCCGGTTGTCTGGAACTTCTTATAACCGGAATCCTTTTTTAGAAACATATACTACATAACGGTCTGCACCATTGATCTTATCCCATTTGATCTTAATTCCCTTTTTAACCTTCTGTTTCTTTGTAACATCCGGCTGTGGGCTTACATATTTCCAGGAAGACCATACGCCATAAATCTTCTCATTCTTGCTGTTTAAGGAATAAGCACGCACTCTTACTTTGTAAAATTATGGTTTTTCAAAGCAGATATCTTCATGCTTGCTGACACCTGATTCGAAGAACCCGGATTGTTCTGGTTTACGGTAATACTCTTAACCTTTGTCTCTTTATCCTGACCTTTGTATGCAGTGTAAAGCTGATACTGGTATCCATCCGCACATGCTTTTTGCTTTGTTTGTAATACTGATCTTTGACAGATTCTGATAATATCCGCTTACTTTGATGCCTTCCACTTTTTGTGGATTTTACCGGAACATCGTATTTGGTATGATAGTTGCCCCATGCTCTTCCCGTGCCATCCGTATATTTCTTTCCGGCACGCACCTTGATCGTATATCTCGCATCTTTGGAAAGTTTCTTTAAAGTAACACTGGTTCCTGTTGTCTCTTTTGTAAATTCATTGGCTGTACCGGACTGGCTGTAAACAACCTGATACACATCTGCTCCCGGTACTGCTGACCATTTGACCTTGATCGTATCTGTTGATGATTTTACATGTGTCAGACTTGCCGGTGCACTATCCGGTTCAGTCACAACTCGAAATGGCTGGGATGTAGTTCCTGTAATTGTTGTATATTTGCCCAACCCTTCCAACTTATATCTAATTGGTGTAATCCGAACATAATAAACCTTTCCTGCCCCCAACTTAGTCAAGGTCACAGATGCAGAAGACTGTGGTCTCTTATTATAATCAGTATATCCGGTAGACAGCTGCTCAGATGTTTCGATTTTAAAACGAATATCACTTCCCGGGCAGGACCAAATGATTCCTACTGAGTTAGTGGAAGCATCTGTCTGTTTTATATCTTTTACTAATGGCATATTACTGCTGTCTGCCTTTACCGGAACGGTTGTCACAAGCATTAATACAAATGCTGCTGCAAATGTCATGACAAATCTGCTCCAAACACTTTTTGAACTTTTCTTCATAGTTTCTCCCTAAACTTTTGACATTTTATTTTAACTGCTCTTCTAATGCACTCTTTGCCTGTGCTAATGCATCTGCGATTCCTGCCGGATTCTTTCCGCCTGCCTGTGCCATATTCGGACGACCATGCCGCCACCGCCACCAACGGTTTTTGCAATAGCTTTGATCAGATTACCTGCATGAGCACCGGACTTCATTGCTGCATCGGTTGCCATGGCAACAAGGTTGACTCTTCCGTCACATTCGGATGCTAATACGATAACACCTTCTCCAAGCTTTTCCTTTAACTGGTCACCAAGATCGCGCAGGCCGTTCATATCCACACCGTCTGCACGGACTGCTAAAAAAAGCTTAGTGCCCTTCACTTCTTCCACCTGATCCATGACATCGCCAAGTGCTTCTTTCGCTGCCTTACTCTTTAAGGATTCATTCTCGCTCTGAAGTGCTTTCATCTCTGCCATCAAGTGCTCTAATTTTTCTACCAGACCCTGTGGGTTTGTCTTTACTAATTTAGAAGCCTGCTCTAAAGTGTCCTCTAAGGTGTCGTAGTAATGGAATACTCCCTCGGAAGTCAGTGCCTCAATACGGCGTACACCAGCTGCGATACCGGATTCCGATACAATCTTAAATGCACTGATATTGCTTTGTATTGTCGACATGTGTTCCTGCACAAAGCTCTGTAGAAAAATCTCCCATGCTGACTACGCGTACACTCTCACCGTATTTTTCTCCAAAGAGTGCCATTGCACCAGTCTTTTCGCTTCGTCTAAGGACATGATCTTCGTTTCAACAGGAAGTGCCTCGGCAATCTTTTCATTTACCAGAGCTTCTGTCTTTGCGATTTCTTCCGGAGTCATTGCTGCAAAATGTGAGAAGTCAAAACGAAGTCTCTTATCATCTACATAGGAACCATGCTGTTCTACATGGGTACCCAAGACTTCACGCAGCGCTCTTTGTAATAAATGGGTCGCACTGTGGTTTCTTCTTGTCAGGGAGCGTCTCTTCTCCTCAACTTCTAATGTAGCCACATCACCGGTCTTTAACATACCGCTGACCATTTTTTCCGACATGACCGATCCTTCCACCACGCAGCTTGATCGCATCTTCTACCTGGAATTTTCCATCCTTTGTTGTGATAAATCCGTGGTCTGCACACTGTCCACCCATAGTTGCATAAAATGGCGTCTGCTCTACGATCACAGTTCCCATATCACCATCGGAAAGTGCTTCTACGATCTCTCTTTCTGTGGTAAGAACCGTGATCTTTGACTCATGTACTAATCTGTCATAGCCGACAAACTCACTGGTAATAGAAGTGTCAATCTCATCATATACGGTTGCATCTACTCCCATATAGTTTGTCTCTTTTCTGGAACTGCGGGCTTTTTTCTCTGCTCTTCCATGCATTTTTTGAAGCCCTCTTCGTCAATGGTAAAGCCTTTTTCCTCTAAGATCTCCTGTGTCAGATCCATCGGGAATCCATAGGTATCATATAATTTAAATGCATGCTCGCCGGAAAGCACCTTCATACCTGCTGCTTCCATTTCTTTTTTGCATGTCTTCTAAAATACCACTACATCCTGCATAACAACTGCCAGACGCTCTAATCCCATTCCGGTATCAATATTTTTCTGGGAAAGCTTCGTATAACCACCTTTTCTTCATCCCATGTTCCGAACTGTGTAAATACATTATTCCATACTTCCATGAAACGGTCGCAGTCACAGCCTACTTTACAGTCAGGACTTCCACAGCCGTATTTTTCTCCGCGGTCATAGTAAATCTCAGAACATGGACCACATGGACCGGCGCCGTGCTCCCAGAAGTTATCACACTCTCCAGTTTCATCACGGTATAAATCTGGTAATTTTCTCTGCCGGAACACCGACTTCTTTAGTCCAGATTTCAAATGCTTCTTCGTCTTCTCCATAAATAGATGGATACAGACGCTCCGGGTCAAGACTCTAACACTTTTGTCAAGAATTCCCAGGACCATGCGATCGCTTCATGCTTGAAATAATCTCCAAAAGAGAAGTTACCAAGCATCTCAAAGAAGGTAAGATGTCTTGCTGTCTTACCTACATTTTCAATATCTCCGGTACGAATACATTTCTGACAGGTTGTCACTCTTCTTCTCGGCGGAATCTCCTGTCCTGTAAAATATGGCTTTAATGGAGCCATACCAGCATTGATAAGCAGAAGACTGTTATCATTATGTGGTACTAAAGAAAAGCTCTTCATTGCCAGATGTCCTTTGCTCTCAAAGAATTCAAGATACATTCTTCTTAAGTCATTTACTCCGTATTTCTTCACAATAATTCCTCCAAAAAACTATTTTTCTTCCTTTTTATCTTCATGTAATGCCAGTTCCTTTGCATCTTTCCGTTTCCGCAGTGCAATACCTGTAAACACACCGAGAACTGCAATTGCAACCAGAATCACAAAAATAACTACATACTGTAAAAAACTGCCTCCAAATGAGAGAAATTTATCCATACATTCTTCCTCCTGTTTTTAACTTCGGGAACCACTTTTTACCGATTTCCCGTGTAACGAAATTGTTTCCTTCCCCTAAGCAGGAAACGTATTAAGTATAGACCAATTAATGGCATAATTCAAGAATTTCATTTGAGATTGTCCATATCAAATACCTGATTTTCTTTTTCGATATCCATGATTCGGTCCGTATACAAATGATTATCACATTTTTGCTTGTATTTTTCAATGGCAGAATAATCCTGCCACATATGCATCGGGAATACATAATCAGCTTCCACATTTTTCATAAAATAAGCCAAACCAAGGTCAGTATACGCACCAAGTCTCGGGTCTAAAACCACAAATGCCACATTAATATGCTCACCTTCTAACTTGCGTATCTGGTGTCTATAGTCCCGCTCCATCTTGCCATTAATCAGCTCTCCCACATGCTCCATCTTCCAGTTATGAAGGTCTCCTGCATGATAAATGGTCTTGCCACAGGTCTTTACCAGAAACGCCACACCGGCATCCGTGGAACGAAGGGTTTTTACCTTCACTTTTCCGATTTCATATTTCTTATCCGGAATGACATATTCGATACATTTCTTTGCCCGCTCCGGAATACCGTGTTTTTTCATAAAATTCGGACTCATTTTTGTATCTTTTGACAAAATAAAATGAATGTCTTCATAATCCTCTGCCAGTTTTAAAATATTCATATCAAAGTGGTCCTGATGCTTATGGCTTGCAAAGAAATAAATGGATTTGTCTTTGTCAAATACCGGAAGCACTCCGGTAAAAGTATAACCGGTTACACGGTTTCCTTCAAAATAATCAAATATCAAAACCACATCTTCCATTTCCACCACAAAACAGCTATGATGTACAAATATTACTTTCATATCGTTCCTCTCATTTCATTCTGCCAATAATTTCATTTGCTTTCCGGTATATTTCTTCCGGTTCAAATCCAATCTGAAATGTGTTATCTTCATAAAGAATTTGTCCATTTACCATGGTAAGCTTTACATTCTGTTTGCTTCCGCTGTATACAATATTCCTGACGAGATTATTTTCCGGCTGCATATTCGGCTGTTTTAAATCAAGCATGATTAAATCTGCTTTCTTTCCCTCTGCCAGACTATCGCATTCATTTAATCCCATGGCTGCAGCTCCTCCTGTCGTTGCCATATAAAGTACTTCTTCCGCACCAACACAGGCTGCATCCTTTTCTCTGACCTTTGCCAGACCGGTAGTTAAAAACATTTCCCGGAACATATCAAGGCAGTTGTTACTTGCCGGGCCATCTGTTCCGATAGCAAGATTAATTCCCTCTATTCCATAATGGCTATTTTTGCAAACAGATATGCTTCCTCGCCTTTTAGTTTTGCTTCATTTGGAAATACCTGCTCATTCAGCCATTCCTGCAATGGAAGGTCATCTGCCATAGAGCGCAAAAATGTCATTGCAGAGTGTGTATGCGCATTTTTAAATCCCGGCATCAGCAGATTTCTCTTTACATCGATCTCACGGTCCCATAAGATCACATCTCCCGGTTCTTTACAGACCGTGGAAACATCCTCCCCATCTCCGATATAGCGATCGTATTTCCTCGTACCCAGAGTTCTCCCTCTGTGATATCCATGGTCTCTGTCAGTATTCTCGCATTGTAAAACCTGATATTCATCTATTTATTCAGCTCCTTATGCATTTTTAATACAGACTCATGTAACAGACGGCGGATATATGGTGCCGCTTTGCCGCGTTCTCCTGCACTTCCTGATGGGATAACGGATTTTCCGACATTCCCGCCGCCATATTAGTGACACAGGAAATTCCGCAGATCGCATTCCCATATGATTGGCTGCAATCGCTTCACATCCGGTACTCATGCCGACTGCCGATGCACCTAGTATTTTTGCTGCACGCACTTCTGCCGGGGATTCATAGTTCGGACCTTTAAACTGGCAGTAAATCCCCTCTTTTAAGTCTAAACCGATTTCTTTTTGCCGTCTGTCTTAAAATGTCCTGCAGTTTTTTTATCATAGATTTCAGACATATCCGGGAAACGGACTCCTAATTCCTCTACATTTGCTCCGATCGAGCGGAGAATCCACAAACATTGTAAGCTGGTCGGTGATCATCATAATGTCGCCTGCCGCAAAACCATCTCCTAATCCGCCTGCTGCATTTGTTAAAAAATAAAATCTTTGCTCCTAGCATTTTTCATCAACCGGGTTGGAAGTACGACATCAGACATGGCATAACCTTCATAATAATGTACTCTTCCGTTCATCAATACCACCGGCACATCCTGCATATAACCAAAAAATAAATTCTCCCGCGTGTCCCTGAACGGTTGAAACAGGAAATCCTTCGATCTCATGGTAGCTGATCTTTTTCACTTCTTCAAATTCATCGGCAAACTGTCCGAAGCCGGAGCCTAAAATAATGGCAACCTCCGGTACAAAAATCGGTCTTTTCCCCTGACACACTGATAACATTTTTTCTAATTTTTCATAAATAGGATTCATAGGCTTATCCTCTCCTCTTTCTATAGATTTTCGAGCTGATTTTTTGTTCTTTTTCCTATTATATCATTTTTTTTATACTTTTACAGATTTACTTTTTTTCTTGCAGTACGATTAGAAACCCTATATAATGCTATAGGAGAAAAAAATAGTCACACAGGAGAAAGGAGTTTTTATGAATACCGAAAATGGTGTTATCAAAGATGCCAGATCACTTGGCACACCCAAAATGTTAATCTTAGGTCTGCAGCATATGTTCGCAATGTTTGGAGCCACCATCTTAGTACCAATTTTAGTCAACAGTTATTTCCACGGAGAGGGACTTTCAATCCAGGTTACTTTAATCTGTGCCGGTCTTGGAACTTTATTCTTCCATTTCTGCACCAAGATGAAAGTACCTGCGTTTTTAGGTTCCTCTTTTGCTTTTTCTTGGAGGATTCGCTACCGTTGCAGAACTTGACAGCGGTATTTTCGCTGATATGTCTTATGGTGAAAAATTACCATATGCCTGCGGTGGAATCGTAGTTGCAGGACTTCTTTACTTAGTCTTGGCACTGATCATCAAATTAGCCGGTGTCAAACGTGTTATGCGTTTCTTACCGCCTGTTGTAACCGGTCCGATCATCATCTGTATCGGTTTAAGCCTTGCACCAAGTGCGATTTCAAATGCTTCTACGAACTGGATCTTAGCATTGATCGCTCTTGGCGTCATCGTTATCTTCAATATCTGGGGCAAGGGTATGTTCAAGATCATCCCGATCCTGATGGGTGTTGTAATTTCTTATGTTGCAGCAGTGATTTTTCAACCTCTGTGGTATGACAAACCCTGACGGTTCTGCCATTTTAGATTTTGCTTCTGTCGCAAGTGCAAAATGGATCGGACTTCCACCTTTCCAGATCTGCAAATTTGACATTACCGCAATTCTTGTTATGGCTCCGATCGCGCTTGCTACCATGATGGAGCACATCGGCGATATGTCCGCGATTTCCGCAACGGTAGATGAGAAACTTTATTGAAGATCCGGGACTTCACAGAACTCTTAATCGGTGACGGTCTTGCAACTTCCCTCTCCGCATTAGTCGGTGGTCCTGCCAATACTACATACGGTGAGAACACCGGTGTATTGGAATTAAGCCGTGTGCATGACCCTAGAGTGATCCGCTTAGCTGCTGTCTATGCAGTTGTCTTAAGTTTTATCCCAAAATGGTTTCCTCTATCATCGGTTCTATGCCGGCTTCCATTATCGGTGGTGTCAGCTTCATGCTTTATGGTATGATCTCTGCAATCGGTGTCCGTAATATCGTAGAAAACCATGTAGATCTGACAAAGTCAAGAAACCTGATCATTGCAGGAGTGATCTTAGTTTCCGGTCTTGGTTTTTCTAACGGTCTGACCTTTACAGTCGGTGGAACTTCCATTACTTTGACCAGCCTTGCCATTGCAGCCTTAGCAGGTGTCATCTTAAATGCGATCCTTCCTGGTAATGACTACTCTTTCGGTGAAGACCCGAAAGCAGACAGACATCGTGGAATTGATATGAATCAAATGATTAATTTCTGTGATATATAGTAACACAGCATTCAAAAAGACTCGTTTCAGATTTCTCTGAAACGGGTCTTTTTACTATTCACAATTCTCACTGTGCTTTTCTTTTTTCTTTCAAATATCCAATGCACTGCTAACGCGATCAAGGTTCCCGACACTGCTCCGGCTAACATCGGTCGGATAATGTACTCCCTAAATATAATCTCGAAAAACTTCAGCACCGCTAATATGAGTGCCGGTATCCCGTATTTTTTTCGGAAGCTGCAAAAACAGTATCACAGCGGCTGCAAAAGAAGCCGCCGTATGACCGGATGGAAACGAATAATCACTCTGCTTTTCTATGAGTCTGGTCAAGCCCTCCACCACTTCATATGGTCTTGTTCTTGCCACGACATTTTTTTAAAAACAGATTGTTGACCACTACTGAACCGACTAAGGATGCCGCACACATGGCTCCGGTTCTCCTCTGCTTTGGGATCAGCAAAAGTATTACTGTCAGAAAGATCCAGAACCATCCTACATTTCCAAGTTTTGTAATCTGCTTAAAAAAACGGTGTCAGCCATGACACTCTCAGATTTTCCTGTATCCAAAGCAACAGGGATGCATCCAGATGAAACAGCCACTCCATTAGATATTTCCTATCTTTTCAACGCCTGCCTCTAAGTTCGGATTTTCTAACTCAAAAAATCTTCCCTCATCTGCTGCCTGTGCATATTTCGGGTCAAGCGGAAGTTTGCCCAATACATCAATGCCAAGTTCTTTGGCAACTTCATCAATGTGGCTTTCTCCAAACAGTGAAATTCTCTTACCGCAATCAGGACACTCGAAATAGCTGTAGTTCTCTACTACTCCAAGTACCGGAATATGCATCATTCCTGCCATATTGTATGCTTTTTTTTTATGATCATCTGTACCAGTTCCTGCGGAGATGTTACAATTACAATTCCATCTACCGGAAGTGACTGGAAAACGGTCAATGGAACATCACCTGTTCCCGGCGGCATATCCACAAACAGATAATCTAAATCTCCCCAGACCACATCTGTCCAGAACTGTTTTACGGTTCCTGCAATGACCGGACCTCTCCAGATCACCGGTGCTTCTTCATCATCCATTAAAAGATTGATGGACATGATCTTTGTTCCGTCCTCTGCCTCGATCGGATACATTCCCATGTCATTTCCGACTGCCGGACCATGTACTCCAAACATCTTAGGAATCGAAGGTCCTGTGATATCTGCATCTAAAATTCCTACGGAATAACCTTTTCTACGCATCTGTGCTGCTAAGGATGCTGTCACAAAAGGATTTTCCAACTCCACCTTTTCCGCTGACAACTCCGATCACTTTTTTACGGATGAATACTGATTCATATCTGCCGCAAAAACTTGTTTTTTGTTCACTGCCGGAACATCCTTCACAGCTTTCCTTAGAACAGCCGGATGCACTGCTGCACTCTCTATTTTCTGCCATACTTTTTTCCTCCTGACATTCTTATCTTAGTAAGCATCATTTTTTATAAACCTGATGCCTGCATGAGGTAGTATAGCTCATTTGTCCCTTTTTTTCAATCTTTTATCAGATAATAATACATACCAGTCCGCCGTTGGAATCATTGACGATCTTTTTGCATCGTATCCTGGAGTTTTAACTGGCTTTCATCATCCATCATGCTGATTTTGCTGCGGATACCGTCTTCCATCAGTTCTCCAATGGATTTTCCAAAAATATTAGTATTCCATACTCCCTCTTCCGTATTCTGGCTGTCCTTGATATATGCGATCGGATCATTTGCCTGCTCTTCACTGCCAACGATTGGTGCCACTTCCGTTTCAATATTTGCTTTTATCATATGGATGCTTGGAGAAACGGCTTTCATTTTAACACCGTACTTATTTCCGTGCTTAATGAGCACCGGCTCTTCTAAGGTAATATCGGAGAGTCCCGGATTGACGACACCATATCCTTTCATTTTGACCGAGTTCATGGCATCCTCCACTTTTTTCGTACTCTTTTTTCATCTCTGCTAACTCTTTGACCATGGATATCAGCTGGTATTCTCCATGGATCTCTACTCCGGTCAGCTCACTCATATTTTCATAGTAGTATTTGTCCTCTACGTCCATTCTTAGGTTCACGCTGCCTGCCACTAAATCCATTTTTCTAATTTGACCTGTTCAATATAATCCCCTTCTGTTTCAAACGGATAGTTCATCAGGTCTTTAATATATGTAATGTCTTTTAAAAATTTCCTGGCATTCTGTACCATGCTCTGCTTCATCGGAGCACCCAGTTCTAACATTTCCACCCATTTTGGCATATAAAAATTCATGCGTACCACCGGGAACTCATAGAGGATTGCCTGTAAAATCTTAGAAATATCTTCTTTTTTAACTGCTCACAGTTTACCGGCAATACCGCCACCTGATATTTTTCCTGCATCTGCTGCGCAAGTTCTTTCGTCTCATCGCTGTACGGCTTCGTCGAATTTAAAAAGTACGATAAACGGCTTTCCGAGTTTTTTAATTCATTGACGGTCTTTTCTTCCGGTGCCGCATAATTCTCTCTTGGAATATCCGTAAAAGTTCCGTCTCTCTCGCGATCACGATCCCGATCGTGGAATGTTCATTGATGACTTTTTTCGTACCGATCTCTGCCGCCTGTGTGAATGGCACTTCATAGTCAAACCATGGTGTCTTTTACCATCCGCTCCGCGTCATTTTCCATATGTCCGCTGGCACCTTCGACCATATAGCCGACACAGTCTATCAGGCGTACTTTTACCTCGGTTTCATCCTCTAAGCGGATCTTTGCCGCCTCTTTTGGAATAAATTTCGGCTCTGTGGTCATGATCGTCTTTCCTGCCGCTGACTGCGGCATCTCATCAATGGTTCTCTCCCGGTCATGCTCGTCATTCATATAAGGAAGTACCATCTGTTCCATAAAACGCTTGATAAAGGTTGATTTTCCTGTCCGGACTGCGCCGATCACACCAAGATAGATTTCGCCTTTGGTGCGGGCGCTGATGTCTTTGTAGATGTCAAAGGATGATGTGTTAAAATTGTCCATGAAAAAACTCCTCCTGTATGTGCTATTGCATTTATATGTGGAGGAGTTCTCGTTTATGATAGATTTTCTGCCTACATCTCTTTTACTAACATCTGTAACATCATAATATGGTATTCTTCATCTTTGATAATCCTTGCTAATACGGCATTGATATAATTGTCTTTTATCATCCGCATATGCATGCGGTACTGATAGATTGCCCCTTTTTCCGATTCTATATCCGCTAACAGCATCTTTTTTCGCATGTTCCGGTATATCGATATACTCCGGTGTCCATAACTGCTCTTTTTCCATTCCGGTGTCTGACAGAAAAATCGATGGTTCCTCCAAGCAGAAAGATCAACTGTCCCAATTTTTTGCAAATGTATCATCTCTGCCATGGCTATCCCAAGGATGGTCTTTGCCATGTCGCAATTTCCGCAGGAGAGACGATTTTCGTTATTGATATACTGTGCGATCGCTGACATCTCCGATACGGAACCGCAATAGTCAAAACTTAATATATTCGCATAGTCTTTATTTTTCTTCCTGACCTGGATCGGCGGATAGGAAGATTCATCATGATCGGCTGCACATCCCGAAAGTTACATGTATCCGGCAGAATATTTTCATTTTCCTGCATAAGAAAACCTCCAATATACACTTCTGTATCATAGTATATTGGAGGTTCTTTTAAAATGTGTCAGGTACTTAGCACAAAATCCGCAGGTTTCCCTTTTCCGCCTCAAACCGGATATCCGTGCGATAACCACAGAATTCCCCATCGGAATGCACGACTAACGGTGTATCGGAATGGATGCGGACACTCTTCGTATCCTTTAACCGCAAGCCTTGGATCTTTTTTATGCTTTTTCAACAGAAGTCTAAGCAACATCCGCGGCATTTTTTCTTCGGTATGTCCTCTACAAATATGACCGATAACAACCCGTCATCATTTTTTGCATCCGGTGCCATCGGAACACCACCACCTTCATAAGGCTGGTTCATAGCAGCTGCAAAGACCATATCCTTTAACTCGTAGCTTTCTCCGCCTTCAAATTCTATGTAAGCATCCTGTACCTGCAAAGCCCGCATACTCTTTACGGTCAATATCAGATAGACTAATTTTCCAAGTCCGATACGGTTTAAAAACGTCTTTAACTTTGCATGAAGTGCCAGCTCACAGACTAAGGCATCAAAACCGATCCCTGCACTGATCGCATACAGACGGCTCTGCCGTATGCCTCTGTCATCCGCCCATGACACTCTTCCTAAATCCATATACCGTGCCTGTTCTGCTTCTAAGATTCTCTGCAACGCCTCTAACGGATCTTTTGCACTGATCCCAAGTCCTCTTCCTAAGTCATTTCCGGAACCGGATGGGATATAGCCAAACGTGACTTTTTCAAAATGCTCCATGCCGTTGATGACTTCATTTGCCGTACCATCTCCTCCAACGACAATAAGACGGATATCTTTATCCGCCTTATTACATATCATTTTTGCCAGTCTGGTTGCATGTCCCGGGTATTCTGAAACATATGCCTTATAGGCAACCTCCCTTTGATCTAACTCCAATTTCAGCTGATGCCATGTCTTAGCTGCTTTCCCCGTACGGGAGGTCAGATTTACAATAAAATAATACATTATATTTGTCTTCCTTATCTTCTAAGACGTCCATATAACTCCGTCTTATGATGTAATTTATTTGCGAGCGGAGCATTGATCTGTCCCGGAAGTGCTCTCCACGTCCAGTTACCCCCTAACGTAGACGGTATATTCATTCTGGCACTGCTTCCAAGACCGATCGGATCCTGCATTGTGACCACAGCAAGATTTGCCGAACTCATCCATGCTCCACACATCATACCCCAATTATAACCCTCTTCTTTTGTCATCCGCAAGTATTCTTTTGCCTTTTTACACTGTTCTTTGGTGCCTGCTTCATCCAGCCTAAGATCGTATCATTATCATGCGTTCCTGTATACACGACACAATGCTTGTCGTAATTGTGCGACATATAATCACTGTCATCTCTTGAATCAAAGGCAAACTGCACGACTTTCATGCCCGGATAACCGGAATCTGCCACAAGCTGTAATACCGAAGGGGTCAAAAATCCCAAATCTTCTACGATAATATCCGGTTTTCCCAACTTTTCTTCCACTGCACGAAACAGTTCCATCCCCGGACCGTTTCTCCACACGCCGTTTCTTGCCGTGGTATCTTTGCCCGGAATTGCATAATAGGAGTCAAATCCGCGGAAATGGTCAATTCTTATCACATCATAGAGCGTGGACATCTTACGAAGGCGCATCGTCCACCAGCTGTAACCGTCCTCCCGCATCACATCCCAGCGAAACAGCGGATTTCCCCACAACTGTCCATCTGCTGAAAATGCATCCGGTGGGCAGCCTGCCACATCGATTGGCTCTAAATTCTCATCTAAATAAAATTGTGACGGATTTGTCCAGACATCTACACTGTCACCCGCTACATAGATTGGAACATCACCAATAATGCGGATACCCCGCTCATTCGCATAATTTTTCAACTCACACCACTGCTCAAAGAAAAGATACTGTAACATTTTCCAAAAATCAATCTCATCTGCATAAGTATCTTTTGCCTTAGCAATCGCTTCTGCCTCCCGAAATTTCAGCGGGCGTTCCCATTCAGACCACTGTGCTCCGTTATGTGCTTCTTTCAATGCCATAAACAGTGCATAGTCCTCTAACCAGTCTGCTTCTTTTTCACAGAACTGCCAATACTCCTGTGGCACATTTTCAAAAAAACGCACCTTTGCTTTTCTCAATAAGTCATAACGGTTTTCATAAAGAAGCGCATAGTCCACGGTATCGTCTTTTACGTTCCACTGATAGGATCTGCACTCACTCTTTTTTAAAAGTTTTTTTGTACACAGGATATCCAGATCAATAAAATAAGGGTTTTCCGGCAAATCCGGAAGGTGACTGGTATGGAGAATCTCCATAACTGGTCGGACAGATCGGAAGCATCTGCCAATAGGTCTGCCCTGCCTTTTCTAAAAAAATCCACAAACTGTTTTGCCTGCTTTCCCATTGTTCCAATCCCATATGGGGATGGAAGGGATGACAAATGCATTAATACACCACTGCTTCTCATCCTTCTCCTCCGCTCGCTAATTTTTAACACTTTCACCTGTGATCGATCCACACTGACGGTCTCGTGGATACTGCCTGCATGAAAATCAATAAAGTTGAATAGTATCTCAACTCCCCGGATCGCTAACTCCCTTGCCGGCTGTTTGATCGTTGTCAGCTTCGGATTATAGTAATCTGCTAACTCAATTCCATCAAATCCAATGACCGAAATATCCTCCGGCACATTGAATCCCTTGTCTTTCAGGGCACGGATCGCTCCGATCGCAGTCACGTCCGCCATTGCAAAGACTGCCGTAATATCCGGTGCTTTTTCTAACAGCCGCACCATGGCACGATATGCACTGTCAAAAGAAAAACGGCAATTCTCATAATATGTATCTTTATCAAACTCCAGCCCATGCATTTTAAAACTTTCAAGACAGCCTAAATACCGCTGCTGGCTCGTATGTGAAAGATTGATATCACCACCGAGGATTCCGATCTTTTTATGCTTATTCTCTAACAGGTAATCCATTGCTTTCTTTTGCTGCTGCGATATCATCTACCGATACACTCGAAAGATTCTCAAACGGAAGTTCTTTTCCACAGTTTGTAGATCAGGACTCCCGGCACTTCGATCTGTTCATATTTTTCTTTAAAGTTCGACGGATTTCCCCCTAAAAACAGGATTCCCATCGGTTTTCGTTCTCTGCATAAGATCAGCGCCTGCTCCACCTCATTTTTATCCTCGTCCATGTAACAGACCTCTGCAGAGTACTTAGTCTCTTCTAACATTTTTTGTACTTCTTCCACGATATTGGCAAAAAGCATATTCGACGTGCCTTTTACCAATACCGCAATATTTTTACTCGTACTCTGCTTCAAATGTTTTGCATTATTGTTCGGTATAAAATTATAAGCTCGCTACGATCTCACTGATCCTTTTTTTCGCTTCCGGACTGACATCCCTTCTGTTATTGAGTACCCTCGATACCGTACTCACGGAATAGCCTGATTCTTTTGCAATATCTTTTATGGTCAATTTCTTCCCACCAATCTCTTTTTATATCCTTTTACAGCACCTGCTACTACACCTTCAATGATATATTTCTGGCATGCCATATAGAATATGACAATCGGAACAATGGAAAGTACCAGCATTGCCATTAATGCCCAAGTCTTTATTACCATTGGTTCCCATTCAAGCATCTGTATTACAACCGGAATCGTCTTATATCTGGTACTGATCCCGATGACCAGATAAGGGAGCAGAAAGTCATTCCAGATCCACATTACATTTAAGATTGCAACTGTAATTGCAGTAGGCTTTAAAATCGGGAATACAACCTGGAAATATGTCTGAATCGGGCTGCATCCATCAATCATTGCCGCTTCTTCGATTTCAAGCGGAATGCTCTTTACGAAGCCGGTAAACATGAATACCGCAAGTCCTGCTCCAAATCCCAAATATAGGATAACATTCCAAGCCGGATTTCAAGATGGAATTTATTTGCTAAGTCTGGACCATCGTAAACATTACCATCTGGAATGGGACCACCATGGAGAATACAAACAGATAATAGAGCACGGATGGTCTTACCTTTTACTCTTGTCACATAGTAAGCAGTCATCGATGTAAAAAGATGATCAGTACCACGGAAACGATTGTTATGAAAAAGGACCATCCTGTTGCTTCGATCAGTCCTGTCTGCTCTAAACCGTTGGTATAGTTCGTCAGTCCTGCAAACAATTCGCCCTTTGGCAGTTCAAACGGCTGTTTGCTGATGTAAAATTTTCCTTTAAAAAGAATTCAGTACAATAAAGTACAGCGGATATAGGACAACAACGGTCAGTATACCTAAGATCACATAGATGAAAATGTTCGCTTTTTTTCTTTCCCATTACTGCTCTACCTCCTTCTTTCTGGTTGCATATAACTGGATCACGGAAATTGCCGTTACGATGATAAAGAACAGTACTGCTTTCGCCTGACCGACACCTTCCTGACCGACCTTACCATAGAAAGTCTGATAAATATTTAACGCAAGCATCTCTGTCTTATGAAGTGGAGCACCTGCCGTTAACGATAAGTTCTGGTCAAATAATTTGAAACTATTTGACAGCGTCAGGAAAATACAGATCGTGATCGATGGCATGACCATCGGTATCTTAACCTTAAAAGAGTGTCTGCATATGAGTTGCTCCATCGATCTCTGCCGCCTCGATCAGCTCTGTCGGGATATTCTGAAGTCCTGCAATATAAATGATCATCATATATCCGATCTGCTGCCAGTTCATCAAAATGATCAATCCGACAAATCCATATTTAAACTGTGATACGATCGTTGTTCCGTATTTAAACAATACGGCATTGATCATCTGCTGCCATGTATATCCAAGAACGATACCACCAATTAAGTTCGGAAGGAAGAAGACTGTCCTGAAAAAGTTGGTACCTCTTAATTTTCTAGTTAATAACAATGCAATGCAAAATGCAAATACATTCACGGTAATTACGGAGATTACGGTAAACGCTGCCGTTACCCAAAATGAATAAGTAAAAATCCTGTGAGGTCAATGCTGCCTTTATAGTTCTCTAAGCCTACCCAGTGTGCGTTTCCCACTGTGGTAAACTTACAGAAAGAAAGATATACCCCTTCGATAAACGGGATAATAAATGCAAAAGCAAATGCTATCAGCGTCGGAACCACAAAGATTGGAAAATATCTTTTTAACGTCTTTTGCATAATATACTCCTTTTTAAAATTGCTCCGCAGCCAGGGCTGCGAAGCAATTAATGAAACCTGTTCCTGTCACGGATGATTAGTTAGCGCCTTTCTCGGATGCCCACTCATCTACGACCTGTTTTTCCACTTTATCAAAACTCATGTTTCCATTTGCATACTCTAACAATGCTGCACCAAAGTCATCTTTGAATGTCTGGCTTGGGAAGGTTGTGAAGTTCCAGGATACGCTGGTCTTTCCGCTTTCCATCCATTTGTACATTTCAGCTGCAAGCGGGTCAGAGGATCTCTGTCTTCGCCAAAAGTTGTAAATGGAGCTGCATTTCCAAGTCCGCCGTCATCTGTGGATTTGTACATATATGCTTTTCCTTCAGAATCTGTTGTCAGCCATGTTAAGAAGTCTTTTGTTGCCTGAATGTCTTCTTTGGATGCCTGGCTGTTGATGCACCAGAAGTTCTCTGTACCTGTACATAAGCCTTCGTTTTCATCATCTACACCAAAGTAGATCGGCATAAATTTGATGTCTTCTGCTTTTACGGTATTTCCATCAACTTCTGAAATCTGGCTCCATGCCCAGTTACCATTCTGTACCATTGCACACTGTCCTAATGCAAACTCTGCCATAGAAGTAGCAACGTCAACAGAACCTAACAGACCTTTTTCAGATACAGGAATTGTCCATGTACAGATCTAAAATGTTCTTGTAGTTCTCTGCATATTTGAACTCGATCTTATCCATATCGGATACTTTGTTATCTTTGTATTCATAGTAAATCGGAAGGTTTGCAAGATGTGTCTGCCATCTCCAGTCCTCACCCGGTTTTTTAAAGAGGTAGAAGCAAATACGCCATCGATTCCTAAATCTTTCTTCTTAGCGGTCATATCTTCTACTACTTCTTTTAATTTGTCATAGCTGTTAATTTCATCCATGCTCTTTACAACAGCGCCGTCCAGTGCAAAATATTTTTTCCATGATCGCATTGTTGTAAATGATACCATAGGTCTCTACTGTGTAAGGGATACCATATGCTTTTCCGTCCTCACCCTTTACTGCTAATGACTGGTCTGTCAGATTCTTGTATAAATCTGTATCGGTCGATCCAGACAATAGTCTTTCCAGGATTCATAACCAACCGGTCCGTCGATCTGAATAAGGTAGGAGCATTGCTTCCTGCAATCTCGGATTTCAATGTTGTCTCATACTGGTTACTTGCTGCTGTTACAACTTTTACTTCCACCCCGGTCTTTCTGTGTAAGCCTTTGCGATCTTCTGCCACTGTTTATCTACTTCCGGTTTGAAGTTTAAGTAATAAACAGAACCCTTGAATCGTCTTTCTTTGCTTCATCTTTCGATGAATCCTTGCCAGAACTTCCACATCCGGCGAACATTGCTGCTGCCATGGAAAGAACTAACATCAATGACACCACTTTTTTCTTCATTTTACATCCTCCTATTATAATAAAAATAACCTCCGAAACGTTTCCGACAACATTTTCGGTAACGTTTTCATGTGATGGTTAAAGTATAGACTCTTTTTTTGATTATGCAATATGTTTTTTGCATTTTTGCTAAAATGGATATATTTTCCCTTTGCTCTTTTATGCGTTTTGCACAAATGCCATACCATTTTTTCTTCTCTTGTTTTATTCTATCTAAAATGTTAAAATTTATACCGAGGTTAAAAATTATGAACGACGTTATCAAACATAAGATAAAACACAATACGCAGCGCTTTATTACTTCCATGAAATGGATTGTCTTTTCGATCTTATCGGGTCTTATCATCGGCGGTATCGGCTCTGCTTTTTACGGCTGTATCAAAATGGTCACGGAATTGCGTATGGAACATCTGTGGCTGCTCTATCTTCTGCCACTTGGCGGAATTGTCATTGTCGGTCTGTACCGACTGTTAAAAAGATGAGAATGACACCGGAACTAATCTGGTCCTCTCTGCTATCCACTCGAATGAAGAGATTCCGCTTCGCATGGCACCTTTGATCTTTATTTCCACAGTGATCACCCATTTATTCGGAGGTTCTGCAGGACGTGAAGGAGCTGCTTTACGGTTGGGGGCAGTATCGGCGGTGCACTTGGCAGGCTTTTCCGTTTTAATGAAAAAGATAAACACATTATGATCATGTGCGGATGTTGCGGCTTTTACCGCTCTGTTTGGAACACCAATGGCTGCGGCTGTTTTTTCTATTGAAGTGGTCAGTGTCGGCATTATGCACTACTCTGCTCTGGTCCCATGTGTTCTCTCTGCCTTAGTCGCAAAGGGAACGGTTTATTTTGGCATTGAAGCCGAGACTTTTCTTTTTAGAGCATCTGCCTGCCTTTTCTTTATAAAAATGCCGTGTTGACGGCTCTGCTTTGCAATCCTCGGTGCTTTAGTCAGCATCCTGTTTTGTATTGTGCTGCACCAGACCGACCATTTATATAAGAAATTCTTTCCGAACCGGTATGTGATCGTGACCGGCGGCTGTATTGTCATCGCACTGACACTGCTCTGTGGCAACAGGGATTACAACGGTTCCGGCGTGGCAATCATTGAACACTGCATGAATGGAGAAGCTGTCGTGCCCTGGGCTTTTTATTAAAAATCATCTTTACCGCGGCAGAACTCTTGGTGCCGGCTATAAAGGCGGTGAAATTGTGCCATCATTTTTATCGGTGCAACGTTTGGATACACCTTTTGGCAATCTGATCGGTTTTTCGCCTTCGTTATGCACGGCGGTCGGGATGCTTTCGGTATTCTGCGGTGTCACGAACTGCCCGATCACGTCATTACTGATCGTTTTGAACTGTTTGGTTATGCAGGAATGCCGTTTGTCCTGCTTTCCACTGCATTAAGCTATATGCTCTCCGGCTATTACGGACTGTATTTAAGCCAGAAGATCATTTATTCGAAATATAAAACGGAGTATATTAACAGAAAGACACATTAGAAATCTATGAAAATAATTTATATTACAGAAAGGAGACCTCCCATGTCTACATTACCAAAAGACCCTGTCATGCTTTTAAGTTTCACCAATATGAAACTTCGCGATGAATGCCCAGACCTCACTGTTTTTTGCGAAAGATATGAAATTTCCTGCAAAGAACTATGTGAGCGTCTTGCAGGAATTGATTATCACTATCAGGAACAAATTAACCAGTTTAAATAATTATTTTACAAAATCCGGTATTTTTTTGCATCCTGATAGCCTTTATGGTACATCTTGTCCAATGCACTTTTGTCTTTGGTCAGTGTTTCCATTCCACAGCAGTCATCCGGTGCTAAGATCAGCACTTTCCCTGCTTCTGGTATTTCTTTGCCAGTCGTACCTGATCATTGTACGTCTTATAGCGACGTGCTAAATCTTCTCCTGATTTCGGATATTTTCGCTTTAATACCCTTTGCAGGAAACGCATCTTTTTTTCGCAACACGGATCGTATCGATCGGCTTTGTCAGAATGACCACCACCTTGTCGCATCCGTCATCCAATGCCTTTTTGTACCGGAATCGGGTCGGAAAGCCCGCCGTCATAATATGGCACGCCTTTGATCCGATACGGCTTGCAGACAAGCGGATACAGCAGGATGCTTTCATGATACTGTAATTATCCTGACACATATCGGTTTTATCAAAGTACACCGGTTTTCCGGTTACTGCATTCGTTGCAACCACACGCAGTTCTACGTCAGATTCTTTTAATTTTTCATAATCTAACGGATTCTCTCCACCGGTATTCGAAAGTTCCCCCATAAATATAATCCATATTGATATAGGAACCCTGCCGAAGCAGATTTTTTTTCATGCTCATGTACTCTTTCCGGAAAGAATAATCTGTATAAAACTGATAATTTCTTCCTTTCTGACCTGCTATATAGAGCAGACATTTGCACTTCCTGCTGACACACCGATACAGTAATCAAAATGGATTCCCTGTTCCATACAGTAATCAAAAATCCCTGCTCCGTATATTCCGCAAAGTCCACCGCCTACATCTACTATTCCTGTCATTGCTATCCCTTCTTATCTCTTATTTTGTTTTTCCAAAACTAAAAATCTGTAATCCCCTGCTCTTTTACTAAGTTTACCCATACTACGGTCTTTTGATAGCATTTTTCTAAATCAGAGATTTCTTCCTCCTGTGGCAGTTTTCCCATCCGCAGTCCCTCAACTACCCCTGGAAACTGCATCCTGCATCCGCCAGAGTGACAGGTTCGCACAGACTCCTTTGAGCGTATGTGCATAATGAAATGCCTGCTCTGTGTCTTTTTCCCGTATTGCTTTTATCATTTCTTCGTAGTTTGGATCCTCTAAAAAACGGATCACATACCGCTCGCACATTTCCGCTTTCCCCAAAAAGCGTTCTCTTGCCGATACAATATCAAAGCCTTTCTCATAATATGCTTTATCTGTCATTCTTTGCTACTCCTGACCGTATGTATTCTGACTCAGCACGTTCCATTTCCCTGTTAAGTTTATCACAAAGTTCTGCGATATCCAATGGTTTGCTGAGATGTGCATTCATTCCGGCTCTCAATGCTGCCGTAACATCTCCACTGAAAGCATGTGCCGTAACAGCAACGATTGGGATAATTACGGCATCCTTCCGGTTCAGTTCGCGGATTCTTTTTGCAGTCTCATATCCGTCCATCACCGGCATGCGGATGTCTAAAAGGATCGCATCATATTCCCGTATCCCTGATCTTTGGAATTCCTCTAACGCTTTCTTTTCCATCTTCACAGGCGATCACTTCTGCCCCCTGAAGCTCTAACAGTTCTGTTGCAATCTCTCTGTTTTTAACCTCTTTGAGATTTCATCATAGACTGCGGAACGATACAGTGGTTTTGGAAGGAAACCTGTCTACACCCGCTGCCCTTGCTTCTTCTTCAATCTCTACATAATCATAAGCAGATATCATGACGATCGGTACATCATATCCTACCTCAGCACGAATCCTTCTTGTCACTTCAATACTACCGTCCATGTCATGCATCTTCCAGTCGATCAGGCAGATATCATAATCTGGGTTTCACGGTGATGGCTGATGACACGCTCGATAAAGCCTGTACCATGCATCACCCACTCTGCCTTGGATCTTTTATCTCCTGCAACACCCGCTTGTGGCATGGCGGCACTCATCTCTTCCTCATCATCGACCACTAAGGCATTCAATCCCATATTTCCAAAATCCAGTATTTTTGTCTCGCCTTCCTTTTTCAGCAATGGGATATCTACGGTAAAGGTTGTACCTTCATTCTCTTTACTGTTGACATGTAGATCTTACCGTCCATCAGCATGACTAAATTCTTGTGATACCATGCCCAGACCTGTTCCGCCAAATCCGCCTGTTCAATGGTGCAAAAATACGCAATCGACGATCCGCCTGTTCATTCCGGTGATTCCGGTGTCACTTCAAACCGTATAATGTCCACGGATTTCTTGTCACTAATTTTTTCTACCTTTAAAGACACTTCCACCTTTCCGGCGTAAATATCGCATTCGACACAAGATTTAATAAGATGGCCTCCCCATGCGCGAGGGAATTCCATAGTATTCGCTTCCCTCTGAAAAACCGGTGATCGACTCTTTCAAACTCTAAATGTTTTGCTTTTTTGCCTGCGAATAAACGGTTATCACAAAGCTGTTGATAAACTGATAAATATTAAATTCCTCATTCTGAAGTTTCATCTTATTGCTCTCAATCTGTGACATGTCTAAAATGTCATTGATGAGCATGAGCAGATGTTTTGAAGAAAATTGATTTTTTCAGGTAGTCCTGCACTTTTTGCGGAATCATCGATCGATGCGATTAAGCCAGCGTTTACCAGTCCGATGATCGCGTTAAGCGGTGTACGGATCTCATGGCTCATGCGTGCTAAGAAATCGCCCTTTGCCTGATTTGCCTTATCTGCATTCTCCATTGCCGCATCTAAGAAGATACGCTGTTTTTCCTCATTTGTCCTATCGGAATAGAAGGAAATTACCTGTGGTGTATCTAAATTATTGACACGGTATAAACGCAACAGCACCCAGCGTTTTTTCTCCATCCGGTCTTGTGTATTCCACTAATTTTTTATAAGAAGTCGCTAATTCGAAATCTCCGATATAACGATATCTCATCCACATCTTCTGACTTCAATCCCTGATACAGCGTCTCATCGGTCGGAGATATTCCGAGTACACGCTCCATGTTCAAAGACCGATAGACAATCTCCACTTTTTGCATCACGGATCACAAATGCATCGTCGATACTCTTTGAAAGACTGTCAAACAATGTACTCCGGTTCTGCAGCTCTTTTTCGCTGTCTCCACATGATATATTGTGAAAAAATAAACACTGCTAACATGGCAACCATCAGAATAATAGACAGTACCAGCACACGGACCCTTAACTGCTCTACGTTCTGCACATACTGCAGTCCTCCTTCTTCTGCATCCTCTAACATTTCATCGATCATAGCTGTGGTTTCCTGATAAAAGCGGCTCTATCTTTTCCTCTTCATAGGCAATGACTTGATCCTGTGGAAAATCTTCATCTGCTGAAACATAGAGCAAGAAACCGTTCTGCTGTTTTTGATCTCATCAAATTATCCTCTAGATTATCCCACTCTTTATCGCTGCCCTGATAAGCATACTTTTAAACGCTTCAATACCTGATCCGTTTCTTCATATAACTCATCTAAAATTCCCCGGATATATACGACATCATCCGTCGTGTTATGTTTATAGAGACGTTCTACCCGTACCTGCATTTTTTTGCAATACACATCTTTAACTCTCCGCCTGCAACCACCATCTCGAATGGATGGCTCGACATTTTTTCTGCCTGAGCTGCCAGCCGCTCTGAATTATATAGTGTTACGATCAGATAGACGACCATCAATACAATGACCGCTGCCATATTCCA
>VOFC01007105.1_pt1 | contig 45122 bp, 83 predicted proteins | sample 5384161 | NCBI WGS metagenome assembly VOFC01 (sample SAMN12384722, study PRJNA508395) | human gut metagenome | isolation source: healthy gut B | host: Homo sapiens | reverse complement strand
GATTGATGATGATGTAGAACTGGGCTCAACCTATTATTATAAAGTTGTTGTGAAGAAAGAATATGTAAAGGGATTCATTTGATTTCCCGATTTTGACAAAAAAGTTAGTAACATAGTCAAAGTTACTAATGGTACACTAACACTTTCAGGAAAACAGAAAACAAGAAAAGCAATACCCTGTCATGGAACAAACTTAAGAGAAGATACAAAAGAAGCAGGGTACGTAATTTACAGAAAAAACTAACAATGACAAAAATATAAGAAGTTAAAGGAAGTAACAAAGAACTCATATACTGATAAGAGCGTTAAGAAAAAGAATAAATATTCTTACAAAGTGAGAATGTTCTATGTTAATGAAGACGGCAAGAGAGAATATTCTCCATACAGCAATGGAATTACAATTAAGGTAAAATAGGGAGCGAAGGATTATGAAAAAAAGCAAGTAAGATTATAGCGATTTTTATATTTGCAATGAGTGTTTTTTTTTAGGCGTTGGTGCAGTTGAAGTTTTTGCAGGCACAACATCTCAGACCAACACGGTTAATGAACCGATAAAATTCATTGCAAAGCAAAAAGGAAAAAAGGTTATTTTAAAAGTGGAACAAGTCTAAGAATGTGAAAGGCTACATTATATATAAGAACGGAAAGAAGTTTAAAACATTAAAGAAAAACAAACTTACTGACAAAAAGGTAAAGAAGAACAAAGTGTATAGCTACAAAATAAAGGCTTATACTTTTTGCTAATGGTAAGAAAGTATTTAGCAATTCAGGTCAGACTGTTTCAATAATTGTAACTGATAAAAAATCAAAAAAGGTAAACGCAGGAAGATTTAAATACATAAAGAATCAGTACACAATAAGTCTTAACGGAAAAGTTAAACTACAGGGCGAAGCATATCCGTCTAAGAAATTAAAAAAAGAAAAAAGTACTGAGCAGAAAACTTACATGGAGTTCTTCAGACACAAACCTTGCAACGGTAAATGCAAGAGGCGTTGTTAAAGCTAACAACAATATGAAGACCGGTACTGTAATAATATACGCAAAGGCTCACAATGGTTTAACAAAGAAAGTTAAAATTAATATTGAAAACTATGCATATCCGTCAAAGATTAAAAAAATGTACATGTTAAGCGATGATATTAAACCGCTTGTAACAGAGCATATGGCTGAAATGACAAAAAATAGTTTCCTATTTTGAATTTGAAAATAAAAATAATGAAACAACATTTGACATTGATGACAAGGGAAATCTTTCAATGAGCAAAAAGATTGCCATAAACAGTGAAATGGAAAAACAATATTTAATCTTATTTCAAGCATGCCTATAACTGTAGAAGTACATAAGGGATATGTGGCATTCAACAGAATAGACTTTACAGTTTACGACACTGGAATAATCAACTCAATTGCTTACGTATTCCAAGAATGGAAAATGTTGATACAGGATATGAAAGAATAGAAATAGCACCTAACTGGTATTATCAGTATGGAGAATTTTCAAAGGGATACTTTGAAGAAGAACAGGAATAATTGACATATAATGAACTTACAATGCACAGAAAAGCAGAAAAAATGCTAATCTGTGCATTATTGTTTGACACTGTTTTTTTTGTGTTAGAATTGTCGTATTGTAAAAGGCGATGAGTGTGTAGTAGATATATATTTTCCGTCAGAGAGAAAGACTCACAGGCTGGAAGGTCTTTCAGGTTCAGATATATATTGAAATTCCCACAGGAGCTGCATTCACCAACAGATTATAAGTATGAATAATACTAAAGAAGTAAACTAATCTAAGTAATGAATGACGTGTGTAGCGCGTTAAGCAGATAGAGTGTTCGTGATAATGATTACGGAAACTAGGGTGGTACCGCGGAGCAATCCGTCCCTATGGAACAGGTGCTTTTTTTATTTTTAGTGTAGAAAAGTCTTAATCCACATATGCTTGCATAAATGTGGATTTAAGACCTTTTCTACGCGCTCCCATAATGAGCATAAAAGTGAAGCGAAAGCTTCACGATATGCGAATGATGGGAAAAAGGGATTGCGAGAGTGCGAAGCACGTAGCAATCCAAAAAATAAAAAATATGTGAACAACTTGAACACAAACCTGTTATTTTAAAATCTATAAAGAGAGGAATTTATCATGAAAGAAAAGTTACAGGCAATTAGGGAAGATGCCATTTCCAAAATTACAGCCTCAGACAATTTGGACAAACTTAACCAGATTAGAGTTGAAGTTTTGGGCAAAAAGGTCAGTTAACAGAAGTTCTTAAGGGCATGAAAGATGTTGCTCCTGAAGACAGACCTAAAGTTGGTCAGTTAGTTAATGACACAAGAAAGATTATTGAAGAAAAAATGGAAGAAGTTAAGGCAGAACTTCAGGCTAAGGCTAGAGAAGCTAAGTTGAAAGCAGAAGTTATTGACGTTACTCTTCCGGCTAAGAAAGAATAAAATCGGACATAAGCATCCTAATACATTAGCTCTTGAAGAATTAGAGAGAATTTTTTACAGGTATGGGATACGAAGTTGTAGAAGGTCCTGAAGTAGAATATGACCATTATAACTTTGAAGCATTGAACATTCCTGCCGACCATCCTGCCAAGGACGAACAGGATACTTTCTATGTAAATAAGAACATTGTACTTAGAACACAGACTTCTTCAGTACAGGCAAGAGTAATGGAAAAAACTCAGCCACCTATCAGAATTATTTCTCCGGGTAGAGTTTTCCGTTCAGACCAGGTAGATGCAACACATTCACCTTCATTCCATCAGGTTGAAGGTCTTGCAATCGACAAGAACATTAATTTCTCAGACTTAAAGGGAACATTGGCAGAATTTGCCAAAAACTTTTGGACCTGAAACAAAGACTAAATTCAGACCTCATCACTTCCCATTCACAGAGCCATCAGCAGAGATGGATGTATCCTGCTTTAAGTGTGGTGGAAAAGGCTGCCGTTTCTGTAAAGGTGAAGGCTGGATTGAAATCCTCGGCTGTGGTATGGTTCATCCACACGTACTTGAAAATGTGCGGTATTGATCCTAAGGAATATCAGGGATTTGCCTTCGGTGTAGGTCTTGAAAGAATTGCATTATTAAAATATGAAATAGATGATATGAGACTGTTATACGAAAACGATGATCGTTTCCTGAACCAGTTCTAGTTAGCAGGAAGGAGAAATAAAAAATGAATACACCATTATCTTGGATTAAAGCATACGTTCCTGAACTTGAATGTACTGATCAGGAATACATGGATGCAATGACATTGTCAGGTACAAAATGTGAAGGTTTTGAAAGACTTGATGCAGACCTTGACAAAATCGTTGTTGGACAGATTGAAAAAATAGAAAAACACCCTGACGCAGATAAGCTTGTTATTTGTCAGGTTAATATTGGAACAGAAACAATTCAGATTGTTACAGGAGCACCTAATGTTAAGGAGGGACAGAAAGTTCCTGTAGTACTTGACGGTGGTCGTGTTGCCGGAGGTCATGACGGTTCAAAGACAGAAGGCGGAATTAAGATTAAAAAAGGAAAACTTAGAGGAGTTCCTTCAGATGGAATGATGTGTTCTATTGAAGAACTCGGCTCAACAAGAGAATTTTATCCTGAAGCACCTGAATACGGAATTTATATTTTCGATGACAGCGTTCAGGTAGGAGCAGATGCAATTGAAGTTTTAGGACTTCACGATTCAGTTTTTGAATATGAGATCACATCTAACAGAGTAGACTGTTACAGTGTTATCGGTATTGCAAGAGAAGCAGCTGCAACATTTAAAAAGCCATTTAAGGCACCTGTTACAGGACCGGTTGGAACAGACGGAGATGTTAATGATTACATTTCAGTTGAAGTAAAGGATAATGACTTATGCAAGCGTTATTGTGCAAAGGTTGTTAAGAATGTTAAGATTGCACCGTCTCCGGAATGGATGCAGAGAAGACTGGCAGCTTGTGGAATCAGACCAATCAACAATCTGGTAGATATCACTAACTACGTTATGGAAGAATTTGGTCAGCCAATGCATGCTTATGATCTTGATACTATTGCAGACCATAAGATTGTAGTAAGAAGAGCAGAAGACGGTGAGAACTTCGTTACTCTTGACGGACAGGAAAGAGAGAATTAGACAGTGGAATGCTTATGATTTGCGATGGTGAAAAGCCTGTAGGTCTTGCCGGAATTATGGGTGGCGAAAACTCAATGATTACTGATGATGTTAAGGATATGCTTTTTGAAGCAGCTTGTTTTGACGGAACTAACATTCGTCTTTCATCTAAGAGAGTTGGTCTTAGAACAGACGCTTCAGGTAAATTTGAAAAAGGACTTGATCCTAACAATGCAGAATCAGCTATTAACAGAGCATGTCAGTTAATCGAAGAATTAGGAGCAGGTGAAGTTGTTGCAGGTATGGTTGATGTTTATCCTGAAAAGAAGACAGAAACAACAATTAAGTTTGATCCTGACTATGTAAATAAATTAATCGGATTTAATTTAACAGAAGAGCAGATGGTAAGTTACTTCCCTGATTTAGAGTTAAAAATATGATCCTGAAACAAAACTTATTACAATCCCAACATTTAGACAGGATTTAGTTGGTATGTGTGATATTGCTGAAGAAGTTGCAAGATTCTATGGATATGATAACATTCCTACAACTCTTCCAAGTGGAGAAGCTACATCAGGAAAATTATCATACAAATTAAGAATTGATGAAATCGCAAGAAGGGTAGCTTTATACAGCGGATTTTCACAGGGAATGTCATATTCATTTGAAAGTCCAAAGGTTTATGATAAGTTATTACTTCCAAAAGATTCAAAATACAGACAGTCAATAGTTATTTCAAATCCTTTAGGAGAAGATTTTAGTGTTATGAGAACTACACCTTTTGGTGGAATGCTTACATCACTTGCTACTAACTATAATAGAAGAAACAAAGATGTAAGACTTTTTGAAATGGGTAATGTTTATCTTCCAAAGGAATTACCACTTAAGGAACTTCCTGATGAAAGAATGCAGCTAATATTAGGTTTCTATGGCGAAGGTGATTTCTTTACAATGAAGGGTGTTGTAGAAGAATTATTGGAACAGGTTGGAATGAAGAAGAGAGTTCATTATGATGCTAAGGCAGGAAAGACTTTCCTTCATCCGGGACGTCAGGCTAAGATCGTTTATGATGGAACAGTTATCGGTTATTTAGGTGAAGTTCATCCAACAGTTTGCGAAAACTACAATATGAAGACTAGAGCATACATTGCAGTAATTGATATGCCATATGTATACGAAATGTCTTCATTTGATAAGAAGTACGAAGGAATTGCCAAGTTCCCTGCTGTATCAAGAGATATTTCAATGGTTGTTCCTAAGGATATTCCTGTTGGTAAGATTGAAGAAGCTATTGAAAGCAAGGCAGGAAAGAACCTTGAAAGCTACAGCTTATTTGACATCTATGAAGGTGATCAGATTGAAGACGGCTTTAAGTCAGTAGCATATTCAATTGTATTTAGAGCTAAGGACAGAACATTGGAAGATAGTGATATTCAGTCAGCTATGAATAAGATTTTGAAAGAACTTGAATCAATGGGTATTGAATTAAGAGCATAAAAACATTAAACCACCCGCTTTGGAATAAATCTATGTTTCAAGGCGGGTGGTGTTTTGATGAAAAGAGAGGAAAGTTATGCGTTTTTGTAATACAGAGAGTAAATGAAGCTTCCGTAAAGGTTGATAATAAAGAGATAGGTTCAATTAACAAGGGATTTCTTGTTTTAATTGGTGTGTCTAATGAAGACACTAAAGAGATTGCCGACAAGATGATTAAGAAAATGATTAATCTTAGAATATTTGATGATGCTGATGGAAAAACTAATCTTGCACTTAAGGATGTTAACGGAGAGTTGTTATTGGTATCCCAGTTTACTCTTTATGCAGATTGTAAAAAGGGTAACAGACCATCATTTATTAATGCCGGAAAACCTGATATGGCAAATGAAATGTATGAATACATTATTTCAAAGTGCAAGGAAGAAATAGAGGTTGTTGAGCAGGGTGAGTTTGGAGCAGACATGAAAGTAAGTCTTTTAAATGACGGACCTTTCACTATTGTTCTTGACAGTTCTGAAATATGCAAATAATATAGATTACAGTGTAAAAAAAAGTATTATACAGAAAAAAGATAAAAGTTATGTTAAAAAAAAGAAATGAGTTTACATGATTATTATTATGATTTGCCTGAAGAATTAATAGCACAGGATCCTTTAGAGGACAGAAGCAGTTCAAGATTAATGGTTCTTGATAAGAACACAGGCGAAATAGAACATCATATATTTAAGGATATTATAGATTATTTGAATCCAAATGATTGTTTGGTAATTAATGATACAAAGGTTATTCCTGCAAGATTATATGGAAGCAAGGTTGGCACTGATGCAAAGATTGAAGTGTTGCTTCTAAAGAGAAAGGAAAACGATGTTTGGGAAACATTAGTTAAGCCGGGAAAGAAATGCAAGCCGGGTACTGTTATAAGTTTTGGTGACGGAATTTTAACGGGCGAGGTTATTGATGTTGTTGAAGAAGGCAACAGATTAATTAAGTTTACTTATGAAGGTATTTTTGAAGAAGTGTTGGATAAGCTTGGAGAAATGCCACTTCCACCATATATAACACATAAACTTGAAGACAAAAACAGATATCAGACCGTATATGCAAAGTATGAAGGTTCAGCAGCTGCTCCCACAGCAGGACTGCATTTTACCAAAGAGTTATTAGAAAAGATTAAAGAAAAAAAGGTATTAAAATAGCTCACGTTACATTACATGTTGGTCTTGGAACTTTTAGACCAGTTAAGGTTGACAATATTTTGGAACATCATATGCATTCAGAGTTTTATATGGTTGACGAGGAAGATGCAAATATGATTAATGAGTGCAGGGCTAATGGCGGCAGAGTTATTGCTGTTGGAACTACAAGCACAAGAACATTGGAAACTGTAACAGACGAAAATGGTATTGTACATCCTGGAAGTGGATGGACACAGATTTTCATTTATCCGGGATATAAGTTTAAGGCAATTGATTGTCTTATTACCAATTTCCATTTGCCTGAATCAACATTATTAATGCTTGTTTCAGCGTTGGCCGGAAGAGAACATTCTTAACGCATACAATAAGGCTGTAGAAGAAAAATACAGATTTTTTTAGCTTTGGCGATGCAATGTTTATAAAGGAATAGCATCCTATGGAAAAATATGCAGTAAAGAAATTAAACAAAAAAAATAATATAAATGCGTCAGTGCCGGGCTCTAAAAGTATCACTAACAGAGCTTTAATGCTGGCGGCTATGTCAGATGGCATATGCACACTTAACGGTGTATTGTTCAGCAGTGATTCAAGAGCTTTTTCTTGACTGCCTTATTTCATTAGGTTTTAGTGTTCAGATAGATGAAGAAAGTGCTAATGTAGTGATTAAGGGTGAAAATGGAAGAATCCCTAACAGCAAGGCTACAATTAATGTTCAAAGTGCAGGAACAGCAGCAAGATTCATGACTGTTTTTCTTGCTGTGGCAGGTGGTGACTATACTCTTCAATCTTCAGAACAGATGAAGAAGCGTCCAATGAGTGAGCTTCTAGGCAGCCTGACAGCTAAGGGGGTGTAGAGATTAAGTGTTTAGAAGAAGAAGGACATTTTCCTTTTGAAATTCATTCTAAGGGAATTAAGTCAGGTAACATTAAAATCGACACGACTACCAGCAGTCAGTATGCCAGCGCATTGCTTATGGCATCTGTAATGAATGGTATGAATGTGGAACTTACAGGTTCAAGAGTGGACGGTGCCTATATTAAGATTACAACAAATATGCTTAAGCAGTTTGACATTGATTTTGATAGAGAAGGCAATACATATATAATAAAGAAGCAAAGTTATATTTGTAATGTATATAATGTTGAACCGGATATGTCTGCTGCATGTTATTTTTTATGCTATGGCAGCTATTCTTGGTGTTAAATCTATTGTTAAGGGAATACATAAAGATTCAATGCAGGGGGATATTAAGTTTATTTATGCTCTTGAAAGAATCGGTTGTGTAATAACAGATAAGCCGGAAGGTCTTGAAGTGGATGGAACAAGTGCTGTAGGATATGAAGGCATTGATATAGATATGTCTGAGTTTTTCAGACCAGGCGCTTACAATGGCTGTTGTGGCAGCTTTTGGAAAGACTGAGACAAGAATCAGAAATATTGGTCATATAATAGGTCAGGAATCAGACCGTGTTCAGGTTATTGTTAACGAACTTAACAGAATGGGATGTGAAGCTAAGATTGTGGAAGAAGGCGGTAGTACAGATGTAATTATAACGCCGGGCAAACTTCACGGAGCAGAAATTGAAACTTATGACGACCACCGTGTGGCAATGAGTTTTGCAGTGGCAGGTCTTGCAGTTGATGGAATTGTAATAAAGAATCCAATGTGCTGCAGAAAGACTTTTTGAAAACTACTTTGATGTTCTGGAAACAATTGAAAAGGAAGACGAATAGATTTTAGTTACATGGATTGCAATATAAAATTAATATAAAATAAATATTTGTTGCATATTTGCTATTTTTATAATAGAATGAAAAAAGTTATGAGTAGTAAGTAATTCATAATGAGTTAAATTATAAAATTAAAGAACGTGTAACAAACGAAAAAGGAGAATTACAAATGAAAGATAAGATTAAAGAAATTATTTTAAGTGTAAATCCCGGCATGGATGTTGAAGATGAGGATTTTAACATTGCAGAAGATATGGACTCAATGGATATTCTTGCATTAATGGAAGAATTAGAGGACGCTTTTGATATTGAAATTACAATGGAAGAAAAGAATGAAGAGAACTTTAGCAGCATTGATGCATTAGCAGAAATGATTGAAAGACTTCAGCAATAATATGACAAATATGATTATAGGGGCTCTTAAGTTAACTTAGGGGCCTAATTTTTTGCCAAATAAAGTAGAAAAAGAGAAACAAAAAGTTTCATTTTGTAAAAATTATAAAATCTTTGTAAAACTTTTGGGTTATCACAATTATATAAAAAATTATTATATATTATATTTTTGTTTTTGAGTGTAAAGGGGACTAATGTGTGTGAAAAAAAATAAAAAGATTAAGCAGTGGAGTTTATTATGAAATTAAAATTAGTTCGTATTACAAAAATCATATGTTTTTGCATGGTGGCAGTTTTAATGGTTGGAGGGTTAACAGACCTTTTAAAGCCTAAGTGGTTAGAAAATAGATGGGTATCGGCGAAAACAAACAAAAGTTTTTATGAATTGCAGGATAACAGCGCAGAGGTTGTCTTTTTTTGGAGCAAGTATTATTTCAGCAGCAATGGATCCGTTCCAGCTATATGAGGAGCAGGGAATTTCTTCATATAATCTAGGTGTTATGTCTCAGCCAATGATTGGAACTTATTATTGGTTTAAGGAAGCACTAAAAACTCAGAATATTAAATTAGCAGTAATAGAGATTAAGTCTGCCGGACGTTCTTCTGAAAAAGCAGAAGAAAAGGCAAGAAAGTCTTATGATTATATGAAATGGGGTAAGAACAAGATTCAATATGCCTTGGATTACAAGGACTTCCATAAGGAAGCTGATGGCACAGACGAAGAAGTTGATTTGTGGTCATATCTTTTCCCATTATCTTTGTATCACACAAGATGGTCTGAACTGTCTTATGATGACTATGATTTCTTCTTAGGAAAAAACAATAGTAATACTAAGGGATTTTCAGTACTTTCAACACAGTTTAAAAAAATTCAACAAGTTTTGACGCTGAAAAAGAAGCAAAAGGAAAGTATGATGGATTTGAAGTTAAGTCTAATGATAAGGAAACACCAAATCCTATTAATGAAGAATATGCTCTTAAGCTTATTAAGGAGGCAAAACAACAGGGTGTGGAATTATTATTTGTAAGAACACCTGACACAACATGGCATGAAGACCAGCACAATTATATACAGGAACTTGCCGACAAGAATAATATTAAATTCCTTGATTTGAATTTGAAATCAAATATGGATAAGATGCAGTTTGATTATTCAGAGGATGCGGCAGATACGGTTCACGTAAATATTTTAGGGGCAAAGAAGATTACTAAGTTCGTAGGTCAGTATATTGCTGATAATTACAAACTTACAGATTATAGAAAAACAGATAATAGTATAAAGAAGGATTTTGAGTCACAGAAATCAAACTATCAGGCCGCTTTAAATGAAGGAAAGTTAAATCTTATAACTAACTTTGATGAATACCTTAAGGCTATTAATACTGATGAATATTCAGTAATTATTACTTCTGGTTCAAATGTTAGAATATTACATTTACTGACAGTCAGAAGAAGACTTTGATTAGTATGGGAGCTGATGAAGCGTTATTTACAGACAGTACTTATGGAAATAATGTTATTTGTGTTCTTGATGGAGATAACTCTAAGAATAAAGTAAAGAAACAGCTTGAAGATAACTCAAAAGTTACAACCCTTGGAGGAACACTTAGCTGTGGTACTGATTATGATATAACAGCTAATTCCAAAGGTGGAACAATGAGATTAAACAATAGTGAATACACAGGATTAATTTCATGGGGAATGAACATTATTGTTTATGACAAGAAACTAAAAGAGGTTGCAGATACAGCATTTCTTCATTTTGAAAACAATGCAACTGTAATGCACAGAGGAGAGTAGTAAGATGGGTTTTAACACATTATCATTTATCCCTTTTCTATTAATTGTTATACTATTATATTTTACAATATTTAGAAAATGTCAGTGGGTATTTTTACTTTTTGCAAGTATAGCATTTTATTTATTTGCCGGACCAAAGTACATAATATTTATTTTTATTTCATCACTTAGCACATATACATTGGCAAGAAAGATTCAGAAGTTACACGACGATGAAAGCAGAATTACAAAGACAAGAGAGTTTTCTTCAAAGGAAGCTAAGAAGGCTTTTAAGAAAAGATTTACTAAGAGAAGAAAAAGAATTTTACTTCTTGACTTTGCAATAAATCTTGGAATTTTATGTGTAATTAAATATACTGATTTTATTTTTGTCAGGAGTTTCTTCAGTTCTTGGAAAATTTGGACTTGACTGGAGTAAGGAGTTTAATTTTGTATTACCTTTAGGAATATCTTTCTATACATTTATGGTAGTTGGATATATTCTTGATATTTATTGGAAAAGATATAGAGCAGAGACTAATTATTTGAAACTGGCATTGTTTACAATGTATTTTCCACATATAGTACAGGGACCTATTGGTCGTTATAATAAGTTGGCACCACAGTTTTTAGCAGATCATCCATTTGATTATGACAGAGTAACTAAGGGATTCCAGTTAATTCTCTGGGGTTACTTTGAAAAAAATGGTTATTTCTGACAGATTGCAGACTTTTACTAATGGTGCTCTTGCAAAATGGGACCAGATTACAGGTTTCCCACTTATTCTTGCAATATCATTGTTCTCAATTCAGATGTATTTGGATTGGATGGGATGTATGGATATTGCTCATGGCGTATCGGAAATATTTGGCATTAATTTGGACAAGAACTTCTGGCATCCGTTCTTCTCAAAGAATATGCCGGAATTCTGGAGAAGATGGCATATTTCACTTGGTGCATGGTTTAAGGACTATTTATTATATCCTGTATCAATGTCAGCATTGTGTAAGAAGATTAATAAATTCACAAGAAAGAAATGGGGCAATCAGGTTTCACGTTCACTTTCAGTTGTAATCCCTGCATCATGTGTATGGATTGTTACAGGTGTTTGGCACGGGCGGCAAGTTGTTTTGTACTGGGGCATTTACCACGGTATTTTAATCGTATCAAGTGGATTGTTTGAAATTCCAATTCAAAAATTATGCAAGTTCTTGCATATGGATACAGAATGTTTCAGCTTTAATCTTTTCAGAATGGCAAGAACATTTATGTTATCAACTATTGGACGTATATTCTTTTTGCAGTTTCTGCAGGATTTACAACATTCTTTGAATTTTTAAAGAGAATGTTTAATTTCAGACAGTTTGGACTTCATACTCTTTGGGATGAAAGTTTGTATTCTTATGGACTTGACCAGCATAATTTCACATTGGCAATGCTTTTTAGTTGCATTAGTTTGGTGTGTAAGTATGTTGCAGGAAAAATTTAACAAGGACGGAATGACAATAAGAGATGTTATTGCAAAACAGAATATTTTATTCAGATGGTTATTATACTTAGCTCTTATTGCAGGTATTCTTGTATTTGGAATGTACGGTTCAGGATATAATGCAGGTGCATTTTTCTATGGTAAGTTCTAAGGTATGTAGAGTTTTGAAATACAATTGTTGTAATGAATAGTTTTTTGATATAGAACTTTGAAATACATGGTTTTAGGAGGTTGTAATGAGTTACAGTTCAATTTTGGAAGCTATAAAGAGTGCTTCAGAAATAACTCCTGACAAAATATGCTTAGGAGACAAAAAAAATAAAGTTACATATAAACAGTTTTGGAAAATGATTAACAAAGGAGCTTCATTTTTTGGAAGAAAATGGAGTAAAAAAGGAGATGTTGTTGTTTTAAAGGGAGCTCAGAAAGTTGAGTATCTTTTTTGCAATGTTTTCAATTCAGCTTTTAGGTGCAGTTGCATGTCCACTTGAAAAAAGCAGTTAAGGAAGACAGGATTCTTGAAATTATGGATTTTGTTGAAACAGATTATTTCCTTGATAAGAAGAAATTAAAGGATGAAAACAAGAAATCAATTAGCTTAAAAGATATGTTTAATGAAGCGATTGATTTTGATAGCTATGAGGTTGAATATAAGTTTGATTTGCCTAAGGAAGATGATTTGTCAGAGATTCTTTTTACAACAGGAACAACAGGTAAGTCAAAGGGAATTAAGATTGTTTATAGAAATAATGTTGCCATAGCACAGAATGTTAGCGAAGCAATTGGCATAACAAATGATGATGTGGAAATGGTTACAGCACCAATGAATCATTCTATGGCACTTAGAAGAACTTATACAGTTTTCTACAAAGGTGGAACTGTAGTTTTAACAGACGGAGTTAAGTTTATTGAAGATTTCTTTAAACTTCTTGATATGTATAATGTTACAGGTCTTACATTTGCACCTGCCATACTTGAACAGTTACTTAAGTTTGCAAAGGACAGATTTGGAACATATAGTGACAGACTTAGATATATTCAGTTAGGTTCAGCACCGTTAAGTGAAAAAGCTAAAGGAAACTTTAAAAGAGATGTTCCCTAATACTAAGTTATTTAATATCTATGGTGCAACAGAATCAGGATGTACAGTAAGTCTTGAGTTTAGTAAGTATGGAGATAAGAAGGGCAGTATTGGTAAACCTAATGTTAATGCTGAAATTATTTTCGTTGACGATAATAGAAATATTGTTAAGGCTTCAGCACAGAATCCGGGCAATCTTGCTTTTAAAGGGAGCAATGAATATGCCGGGATATTTGAAAGAGCCTGAGATTACAAAAGAAGTAATGGATGATGAAGGAACTCTTTACACTAACGATTTAGGTTATATGGGTGAAGACGGATTTGTTTATTTGCTTGGAAGAAAAGGCGATGTAATTAATATGGGTGGAATTAAGATTGCACCATCTGAAATAGAAGAAGTTGTAGCACAGAATGAAATGATTAAGGAATGTGCATGTATTCCAATTCCTGATGAAATTACAGGGGAAGCACCTAAGCTTTTCATTGTAATTAATGAAGGTTTTGAATATGACGAAAAATCTTTATATAGATTTATGCTTGAAAAGCTTGAAGCTATCAAAGTTCCAAAGGTAGTACAGGTTATTGATGCATTACCAAGAACTTTTAATGGAAAAGTTATTAAGCGTATGCTTAAGGAAATGTAGAGGATGGAAAACAGAGATTAAATAAAAGACGTAAATGTATACTTAAAAAGGAGAAAAAATATGTCAAAAACAAAGCAGCGAATTTATTTAATGATAGGACCAGTCCTATTTGTATTATGTTGTCTTGCAATACCTAAAAGTGCTTTTCCGGCGTTAGCGGAAAGAGCGGCAATAGGTACTGTTGCATGGATGGCATTTTGGTGGGTAACAGCACCTATAGATTATGCAGTAGCATTTCTTCCAATAGCGATTAATGCTTTAGTGACAATGTGTGACATGTCTGCAGTAATATCAAATTATGCTTCAGAAACTATCTTGTTATTATTAGGAGCATCAATTCTTACTGTTTCATGGGAAGAAACGGGACTTGATAAGAGAATAGCAGCATCTTTACTGGGATTAATCGGTGATAATTTAAGAATTCAGTTAATATTCTGGTTTATGCTTTCAACTTTATTGTCGGCAATTTTGCCTAACGCAGTTGTATGTGCAACAATTACACCTATTGCAGTGTCAATGTTAAGATATATTGGTGAAGGAGATATTGCAAATAGCCGTATAGGTTCAAAGTTATTGTTATATATTGCATATGGTGCAGGTCTTGGAGGACTTACATCACCACTTGGCGGTGCAATGAATCTTGTGACAGTTGATTATTTACAACAGTTAACAGGTAAGGAATATATGTATGCATCATGGGTTGTAAGATTCCTTCCTATTATGATTGTCCTTTTATTAATAAATATTATATTCATGATAAGAGATGTTAAAAAAGGAGAAAGCCTTGGTGGTTCAAGAGAGTATTTTAAGAAAGAGTACAAGAAGTTTCCACCAACAACTATAGAGGAAAAAATCTCTTTGGCTTTATTTGTAATTGCTACAGTATTGGCATTTACAAGACAGTTCTATCAGAATTTATTGCCGGGACTTAAGCCGGCATATGTATTTATTATATGTGCAATTTTATCATTTTTAATAACACGTTCTGATGGAGAAAGGCTTATGCTTTGGAAGTCAGTTCAGACAAAAATTATTTGGGAAATGATTTATATCTTCGCAGGGGGTCTTGCAGTTGGTACATTAATTAATGAATCAGGGGCAGCAGAAAGAATTGGTGAATTAGTATCAGGCATGGGACTTACAGGTGGTCTTACAACAGTATTTGTTATTGTTACAGTTACATTATTAATGTCAGACGTAACATCTAATACTGCAACAGCGGCAGTTGCAATTCCTATTGTAATCTCAATTGTAAAAGGTATGGGACTGAATCCTATTCCATATGTATATGTTGCATCAGTTGGTGTAAACTTATCATATATGCTTCCAACATCTATTAGAGCAATTCCTGTTGGATACGGATTACAGCCTAAGTATATGCTTAAGGAAGGTTGGAAGATGACAGTATTTATTATTGTATCAATGACAATCGTATGTACATTATTACTTAAATTCTGGCCTGCATTTAGTACAGTTTAAAAGAAAAATAGTGAAACTAAGGGGATGAAAAACATTTGAGAGGAGTTATGGAAATATGAAGAATAAGTATGGATTTTGTAAAGGATTGGCAGCTTTAGTTCTTTTGATGTTATGTGCTTTAACAATAAAAGACAATGCATATGCACAGACAGCAAAGACATACAAAGTATTATTTATTGGAAACAGTCATACATATTATAATGATATGCCAAACATTTTAAGGGAATAGCCAAGGCAGATGGCATTGATTGTGAGGTGTCATCAATTACTTCTGCAGGATACAAACTTAGTCAGTTTGCAGACACAACAGACACATATGGAGCACTGGTTTACGAAGCTCTTACAAAAGAATACATGGGATTATGTTGTTGTACAGGAGAACCGTGCTGTTTTAGTTGAAAAAGAGTATAAAGCAGAGTCAGCAGTAAATACTCTTCATTCTTTAATTAAAAAAGCAGGTGCCAAGATGATTATTTATGCTACACAGCCTAACAATATCGGCAGTACTTTTAGTGTTAATTCAACATCTTTTTATTTAACTGATTTGCAGATTGAACAGATTCTTACAAGAAATAACTTTAAAATAGCTAATAACTATGAAGGTCTTGTTGCTGCATCAGGAACAAACTTTATGAGAGTAATGGCTGATTATCCTGACATAACTTTGTATCGTACAGATAATCTTCATCCTACAGTTGCAGGAAGTTATTTGGCAGCCTGCACAATTTACTATAGAATGTTTAACAAGAGTCCTTATGGAAATAAGTTTTTGCCGGGAAGCGAATATGACACTGACAAGTTAATATCAAAGTTAGCAATGGATGATGCTTTTAATTTTACAGCAGATTGCTGATGGCAGATTATTAATTAACACTCATTATACAACCATTAATAAAGGTCAAAGTTCAAAGCTTACAGCAACATTTACAGCTAATGCTAAGAATGAAACATTGACAGATTATAAGAATAACATTATATGGGATAGCACAGATTTAGCAGGTGTATCCATTAATAAGTTGACAGGTGAATTTACAGCTCTTAAAACAGGAAAATATCAGGTTATGGCAACTACAGATAGTGGTCTTATCTGTTATTCAACAATTGATGTAAAAGCAGCCTGCCACATCTTTAACTATTAAAGAAGACAAAATCCTTAAAGTAGTAAAAGGTTATAGTGGTCACTATACTACAGAAATGGGACCTAGTGATACAACAGATAAGATAACATGGAAAAGTGACTTGCCAAGCGTTGTAAGCGTAAACAGCAATGGGAACATTACCGCAAAAAAGTAGGAATTGCAAAAATTACAGCAACAACAACCAGTGGCATTAAAGTTGTTCATTATGTTCGTGTAAAATTAAAAAACACCTACAGGTGTTAAGCTTACAAAAAAGAAATCTAAGAAGATTACAAGAAGAAAAAATCCTATAGTGTTACAGTTAAATGGACTAAAAAAATACAAATGCTGTTAAGTATTATGTATATAGAAGACTTTCAACTAAGAGCTCATATACAAGGATTGCAACAACTACTAAAAACCTAAGTACATAGACACAAAGGTTAAGAAGAATAAGAAGTATTATTACAAGATTAAAAGCAATCTATTCAAATACAAAACTTAACAGTGATAAGACACCGGCATATGCCATTGAAATAGGAAAATAAAAGATTGTGAATATCCCACAATTCTAAGTGTAAATAGCACAAAGAATTGTGGGATATTTTTTTTTGACAAAAAATAATAACGGTGCTATATTTTATGCAGTTAGTAAATACTAACACGAGTAAGACATATATAATTTCTAAAAGGGCAATCTAATTTGCAAAAGATATATCTAAAAAACATATTTAATTTGAAGGGAGAAGAATATGTATCTGGAACTTAAAGATATTAAAAAGTCATTTGGAACAGGGGAGAACAGAACCCAGGTTTTAAAGGGGATTAGTTGTGGTATAGAAAAAGGGAAGATATGTGTGTTACTTGGACCATCAGGTTCAGGTAAATCAACACTTCTTAATATTATAGGTGGAATTGAAAAGGCAGACGGGGAAGTATTTCAATTGATGGCGAGCTAATGGAATCAATGAATGAAAAGAAACTTTCTCTTTATAGAAGAAAGCATTTGGGATATGTATTTCAGTCTTACAACTTGATTCCAAATCTTACAGTTAGGGAAAATATTGAAGTTGGAGCTTATTTAAGTAGTAATCCATTACCTATTGATGATATGATTAAAACTTTAGGTTTATGGGAACACCAGAATAAGACTCCAAATCAGTTATCAGGTGGACAGCAGCAGAGAACTGCCATTGGTCGTGCGATTATAAAGAATCCGGGCATTCTTCTCTGTGATGAACCAACAGGAGCTCTTGATTACAATACTTCAAAAGAGATATTAAAGTTAATTGAAGATGTAAATAAGAAATATGGAAACACTGTAATTTTGTTACGCATAATGATGCCATAAAGAATATGGCTGACTATGTAATTAAGTTAAAAGACGGTCAGATTAGAAAGACAGACATTAACGAAAATAAAATACCTGCAATGGAATTAGAATGGTAAGGAGGCAGATATGAAAAATCCTCTTAATAAAAAGATATTTCAGAGAATTAAAGAATGATTTTGGCAAGTATATAGCATTGTGTCTCTTTCTTATAGTTACCATTGGATTTTGTTCAGGATTTTTAGTTGCCGATGGAAGTACAAAGGGCGCATATGATGAAAGCTTCGAGAAGTACAATATAGAAGACGGTCATTTTATTCTTGCAAAAGAAGCAGACAGCAGCCTTATAGATAAGCTTGAAAAAGAAAAATCTTTCAATAGGTAAGTTGTTCTATAAGGATGTGGACAGAAAGAATAATCACACAATCAGATTATACAAGAATCGTACTAAGGTTAATAAAGCATGTTTAATGGATGGCAATATGCCAAAGGCAGATGATGAAATTGCAATTGACAGACTTTATGGAGAAAATAATAATATTGTAATTGGCGATAAAATCGATATAGGTAATAAAGACTACAAAGTTACTGGCTATATTGCATTATCAGATTACAGTGCATTATTTAAAAACAATACTGATATGATGTTTGATGCAAATAAGTTCTCAGTTGCTATTGTAACAGACAAGGCTTTTGATGATGTAGAAACAGAGGCAAAGTATTGTTATACATGGAATTATACTAATGATTCAGAAAAGAATATGTCAGACAAGCAACTTACAAAAAGTCTGAAAAGATTCAGGATATTCTTACAGAATCAGGTCTTTTGACAGATTATGTTTTACAAAGAGATAATCAGGCAATTAATTTTACAGGTGAAGATATGGGTGGCGATATGGTAATGGTTATGGTATTACTTTATATCGTTATGGCAATTATAGCTTTTGTATTTGGTATAACAACAAGAAATACAATTGAACAGGAAGCAGGAGCAATTGGAACACTTAGAGCTTCAGGTTACACAAAACAGGAAATGGTAAGACATTACTTTGTATTGCCGGCAATTATTACTTTTATTGCGGCAGTAGTCGGTAACATCCTTGGCTATACAGTAATGAAATTTTATGTTGCTTCAATGTATTACGGAAGTTATTCACTTCCAACTTATGTAACAAAATGGAACGCAGACGCTTTCATTCTTACAACTGTAATACCTTGCATAATTGTATTTGCTGTAACATTAATTGTACTTAATGTTTCACTTAGAATTTCACCGTTACAGTTTTTACGTCACGACTTAAAGAAAAACAAGAAGAGCAAAGTAGTAAAACTTCCAAACTTTAAGTTCAAAACAAGATTTAGATTAAGAATAATTTTTCAAAATACATCAGCGTATATAACATTATTCTTAGGAATATTGTTTGCCAGCGTCCTTCTTATGTTTGGTATGATGATGTCACCTTTACTTACAAACTTTAAGGATAGAGTATTGGATTCAAAAATTGCAAACTACCAATATATTTTGAAAGCACCAATTGAAGTAGATGACAAAGATACTGAAAAGTATGCAGTATCAGCACTTAATACAACAGACAGCGAAGAAGAAATAACAATATATGGTGTTAACGAAGATTCTAAATATATTAACACTAAGAATATTCCTGACACAAGGAATCAGGTACTTGTATCAAAAGGATATATGGAGAAGTATGGTTTAAAAAGAAAACCAGACAATAGAGCTTAAAGAAAAATTTGGCAGTAAAAATACAAATTTACAATAAAAGGAACTTACGTTTATCCGGCATCATTATGTATCTTTATGACAAGAGAGAACTTTAACAAAGTATTCGATAAGGATAAAGATTATTTCTGTGGATATTTTTTTCAAATAAGAAGCTGGATATAGATGATATGTATGTGGCATCAATTATTACTGAAAAAGACTTAACAGTTATGTCAGACCAGTTAGAAGACTCAATGGGGCAGGCATTTTATTTGTTCTGGGGATTTGCCACATTAATCTATATCATAGTAATCTACATCCTTGCAAAGATGATTATAGAAAAGAACAAACAGTCAATTTCAATGATAAAAATTCTTGGATACACAGACAAAGAAGTAAGCTCACTTTACAACATTGCCACAGCAATAATAGTTATTGCATCAATGATTATATGCGTGCCAATCTCAGCATATATAATTAAATATATATATTATGCAATGATGAAAGATTTTAATGGATGGCTTGATTACTATATTGCACCATGGATATATCCGGGTATGGTATTAATAGGTGCTGTATGTTACTTTGTGGTTCATATAATTCAGATGAAGAAAATCAAGAAAATACCAATGGAACAGGCACTAAAGAATGTGGAATAGAAAGGAAGCAAATGCCCCCTCTAAACGAGGGGGCAAAATTATAACGCTATTTTCTTTTTATTACATTATATCTATGGCGTTCAAGTTGTTCCACAGCTTTGTCGGCTGATGTTTCATCATAGAATGAAATCTTTAATACGCCATCTTCAAATTCTCTATTATGTATAATGCCGATGTTTTTGATGCTGACTCCGTTTGTTGCAAGTATTGTGGCAATTGTAGCTATTGCACCGGATTCATCTATAATGTTGCAGTAAACATTGTAGCTTCTTGAAATAAGACTGTTGTTACGGTCTTCAATGCTGTCGCGGTAGTCACGGCTTTCTGAAATTAAATCAAAAATGCCCTGTCCCTTATGCTGGTCAAGGTCTTCTTTAATTTCAAGAAGGCTGTCAACATATTTCTGTAACATGTCACTAATATTAGTATTGTTTGTCATACAAATCTGTTCCCACATTTCAGGAGAAGAAGAAGCAATTCTTGTAATATCCTTAAAACCACCGGCTGCCATAGTTTTCATATATTCATTTTTTGAATCATTATGCTTAACCAGATTAACAAGGCTGGCAGCAATAAGATGTGGCAGGTGACTGATTATAGCAACTACCTTATCATGTTCTTCATATGATATATTAATTGGAATAGCCCCAATACCCTGAACGATTTCAGTAAACTCTTCAACACGCTCTTTACTAACAGCGTCAGTAGGAGTAATGGCATAGTATGCATTTTCAACCAGACGGTCGTTAGCATAAGTGTAGCTTGTTTTTTTCAGAACCGGCCATTGGATGTCCGCCAATAAAATTTTTTCTTCAGCCCAAGTTCTTCAACAGCCTTATGGATATTGCCTTTAACACTTCCCACGTCAGTGATAATGCAATCATCTTTTATAATATCTTTAAGAATCTTTAAATATTCAACATTTTTTTCAACAGGAGTGCAAAGAAAAAATATAATCACACTCATTAAAAGTTTCATTAACTTGTGGAACAGCAATATTGGCAGTTCCGTCATTGATAGCCATAACTCTAGGCTCAGCGCTTCGATTGTATACAATAATCTTACAACTTGGGTAAACACGTCTAAGTGCCTTAGCAACTGACCCCCTATTAAACCAATTCCTACAAATCCAAAAAGTAATATGTTCTCTCATAACTCTATTAAACTCTGATAAATCAGATTTCCTCCTTCTTTAACTTTAACGCTTTAAAGTTTAACACTTTAAAGTTAAAACTGCAAGCATAAATTTAGAATTATCTAAAATTATTAAAAAAATATATTCTAAAATATAAAAACTAAAAAACAAAGTTATAAATATATAATAAAAACAGTATATACAAATTAAAAAATTAGAGAACCCCAAAAATTTGCTTACACGGATTGTTAAAGATTTAACTTTGTTGTAAAGAACCGGCATATAGAGTAAAATATATTACATAGAATTGTAACGGATTTTAAAAAATTAAATAAGGAGGCCGGATTTATGAACGTATATGAAACATCCAGTATTAGAAATGTTGTTTTTCTTGGTCACGGAGGATCAGGAAAGACTACTTTGGCAGAAGCCATTTCTTATTCTACAGGAGTAATTACCAGAATGGGACGGGTGCAGGACGGTAATACTATCAGTGATTATGATAAGGAGGAGATTAAACGAAAGTTTTCCATTAATGCTTCAGTTATACCGGTAGAGTGGAATGGTTTGAAGATTAACATTCTTGACGCACCGGGATATTTTGATTTTGTGGGTCAGATGGAAGATGCAATGAGTGTTGCTGATGCAGCAGTTATTGTTGTAAATGGCAAGGCGGGAATCGAAGTTGGAACAATTAAGGCTTGGGAGATTTGTGAGAGAAGACAGATTCCAAGAATATTCTTTATTACCAACATGGATGATCCTAATGCTAAATATATGGAAATCGTGGAGCAGTTGAAAGAAAGATTTGGAAAGAAAGTGGCTCCATTCCATTTGCCTATTATTGAAGATGGAAAGTTAACAGGATATGTTAACGTGGTAAAAATGGGAGGTAGAAAGTTTACCGACGACCTTGGAAGCTATACGGAAAGAGATATTCCTGAAGATTTAACGCCAGAACTTGAACCTTGTAGGGAACAGTTAATGGAAGCAGTGGCAGAATCAGACGAAGATCTTATGGATAAATATTTTTCAGGGGAAGAATTTACATACGAGGAGATTTCAAGGGCTCTTAGAAGAAGTGTTATCAAGTGTGACATTGTTCCGGTACAGATTGGCTCAGGAGTAAATTGTCAGGGCGTTAACAGCTTTCTTCAGACTTGCGAGAAATATTTTCCATCAGCAGATAAAGCTGAAGTAATGAAGATTGCCACAAACTTAGAAACAGGAGAAGAAGTTATAGGTGATTTTGATTGGAACAAACCTGTTTCAGCATATGTATTTAAAACTATAATGGATCCTTTTGTTGGTAAGTATTCTCTTGTAAAAGTTAGAACCGGAGTGTTGTGTGCAGGGGATACAGTTTACAACGCCACAAAAGATGTAGAAGAAAAAACTAAGTAAGCTTTTTACGTAATGCGTGGCAAAAATGTAATAGAGGTTCAAAAACTATACGCAGGAGATATTGGAGCAATTGGCAAGCTTGCCAGCACAAGAACAGGAGATACCTTATCAACTAAGGAATGGCCTATAGAATATCATCCAACAACAATGTCAAAGCCTTATACATATGTAAGATATAAAGCAGTTAACAAGGGTGAAGAAGAAAAAAAAATAGCCCAGGCTTTAAACAAGCTTACAATTGAAGATTTAACATTGAAGGTGGTTGTAGATGATGAAAATAAGCAGACATTACTTTATGGAATAGGTGAACAGCAGTTAGAAGTTGCAGCATCCAAGCTTGAAGAAAGATATAAGGTTAAGATTACATTAGAGAAACCTAGAATTGCTTTTAGAGAAACAATAAAGAAGAAAGTTCAGGTTCAGGGCAAACACAAGAAACAGTCAGGTGGTCATGGTCAGTATGGAGATGTTGTAATGGAATTTGAGCCGTCAGGAGATTTGTCGAAACCTTATGAGTTTGAGGAGAAGATTTTTGGTGGAGCAGTTCCAAGAAATTATTTCCCTGCGGTGGAAAAAGGTATTCAGGAATGTGTTAAAGCAGGTCCACTTGCGGGGTACCCTGTAGTTGGAATTAAGGCTACTTTTTAATTGATGGCTCATATCACCCTGTTGATTCATCTGAAATGGCATTTAAGATGGCTACAGTATTAGCATTTAAGAAAGGTTTTATGGAAGCTAACCCGGTATTGCTTGAGCCTATTGCACTTTTTTTAAGCGTTACAGCACCTGATAAATATTCAGGAGACATAATGGGCGATTTAAATAAGAGAAGAGGAAGAATAACTAACATGATTCCAACAGATACAGGAAAGCAGATTATAGAGGCTGAAGTCCCAATGTTAGAATTGTCGGGTTATTCAACTTCACTACGTTCAATTACCGGAGGAAGTGGAGATTTTGAATATGTAGTATCAAAATACGAGCAGGCACCGGCAGATGTCCAAAACAGAGTGATTGAAGAGCAGAAATAATCAAACTTAAAAACAAATGACTACGATGTCTAATTAAGTAATACAATGAAATCAAAATAAAGTAAAAATAGTAAAATAATAAAAATAATCAATTGATTAGATAAAAATAGTCATTGATTTTTAGAAAAAACAATATAGAATTGTCCCAACAGTGATTAAACCGTTGATCGGGGAGTAAGTAGTTACAAGAGATGTTTTTCAGAGAGTTGTCGGTTGGTGTGAGACAATAAACTATCAGTAATGAATGGACCTGAGAGGGCAGCTTGAAACCAATATGATAATCATAGGAAGTAGACGCTGACGGATCCTTACCGTTATAGAAGGTAGCATATGATGGTATGCAATGAGTGAATGTGTTATACATTAATTTGGGTGGCACCGCAGAAGTTTATTATAGCTTTTGTCCCTTTACGAGAAGTAGAGGACGAAAGCTTTTTCTTTTGTCCCAAAATAAAAATAAGGAGGACAACATGAAAACACAATCGTTTAACGAAATCGAAAATTTGACTAAAGAGTACAGTATGATTCCAATATGCAAGGAGATTTATGCAGACGTAATTACACCAATTCAGTTGCTTAGAAAGATGGAAGCTTTCGATAAGAATTTCTTCCTTCTTGAAAGTGTGGAAGGTGGAGAAAAGTGGGCGAGATATTCTTTTTTAGGATATGAGCCGGTTCTTCATATAACATGCAAGAATGGAAAGGTTACTCAGAAAAGCGGCGAAATTGAACATACAGTTACAGAGGATCCAATGGATGCATTAAGACAGTTGTTACACAAATACAAATCTCCCAAAATTGAGGGAATGCCTACATTTACAGGTGGTCTTGTGGGATATTTCGGTTACGAGATGATAGGATATGCGGAACCAAAGTTAAATATTAAAGATAGTGAATTTGATGACTATAACTTAATGCTTTTTGATAAGATTATAGTTTATGATCACTTAAAGCAGAAAATAATGGTTATAGCTAATATGAAGTCAAAAGATGGAATTCAGGGATATAACACAGCATTATTAGAAATTGAAAAGATGATAGCCTTAATAAACGACCAGAGAAAACTTCCGGTTTTAGAGGCAGATAAAGATGTTAAGTTTAAATGTAATGTTACAAAAAGAAGAATATTGCCGGATGATTGAAAAAACAAAACATTACATAAAAAGAAGGAGATATTTTCCAGGGAGTAATTTCAAGAAGATTTGTGGCGGATTATAAGAGTAGTCTTATTAATGCATACAGAGTTTTAAGAACAACAAATCCTTCACCTTATATGTATTTTATTCAGTCAGATGATTTGCAGATAGCAGGTGCTTCACCGGAAACAATGGTAAAACTTGTAGATGGAAAGCTTACAACATTTCCTGTTGCAGGAACAAGACCAAGAGGTGTTAATGATGAGCAGGATAAGACATTAGAAAAAAAAATTATTAGCAGATGAAAAGGAATTAGCAGAGCATAACATGTTAGTGGACCTTGCAAGAAATGATATGGGAAGAATTGCAAAATATGGTAGTGTTTATTTAGAAGATTATATGAAAATACATAGATTTTCAAAGGTTATGCACATTGCTTCAACAGTTTGTGGACAGATTAGAGAAGACAAAGATGGATGCGATACGGTGGCAGCACTTCTTCCGGCAGGAACATTATCAGGGGCACCTAAGTTTAGAGCTTGTCAGATAATTGATGAATTAGAAAAAAGAACCAAGAGGAGTATATGGCGGAGCTATTGGATATATTGACTTGTCAGGAAATCTTGATGTATGTATAGCAATTAGAACTGCTGTAATGAAAGAAAATAAGGTATATGTTCAGGCAGGTGCGGGAATTGTAGCTGATAGTATTCCTGAAAGCGAATATATGGAATGTGCTCATAAGGCAGGAGCAGTTATAGATGCTATAAAACGAGGAAGTGAGGTAAACGGCTAATGGTTCTTTTAATAGATAATTATGATAGTTTTTCTTATAACCTTGTTCAGCTAATCGGAGAACTAACAGATGGAAATATTAAGGTAGTAAGAAATGATGAAATAACAATAGATGAAATAAGAAAAATGAATCCGGAAAGCATTATTTTATCACCGGGACCGGGAAAACCGGAAGATGCGGGCATATGTGAAGAAGTTGTAAGACAACTGAAAGGAGAATATCAATATTAGGTGTTTGCTTAGGACATCAAAGTATATGTGAAGTTTTTGGAGCAAAAGTTACATACGCAAAGCAATTAATGCATGGAAAACAGAGTGATATGACAATTTTAAAAAAGATCCTCTTTTTGAAGGAATGGGAGATAGTTTTAAAGGAGCAAGATATCATTCTCTTTCAGCAGATAGAAATACAATTCAAATCAACTGGAAGTAATAGCCATTGACGAAAAGGATGGAGAGGTCATGGCAGTTAAGCATAAGGAATATCCTATATACGGATTACAGTTTCATCCGGAATCAGTTTTGACACCGGAAGGAAAGAAACTGGTAAATAATTTTTGAAACTAAATAACTAATACGAAAATCTTAAAATACAAAATTATTGAATTAATATAAAAGAAGATACATTTTAAGTAAGATAAAAACAATAAGAATAGGAGGATTAAAATGATTAAAGAGGCAATAAATAAATTAGTAAACGGAGAAGATTTATCATATGAGACGGTTGAAAAAGTAATGAATGAAATAATGAGTGGGGAAACACCAAATGAATTAATTAGTTCATATCTTGTTGCACTTAGAATCAAGGGTGAAACAATTGATGAAATATCAGGCTCGGCTATGGGAATGAAAATAACGGAATAAAGCTTGAACATAATATGGATGTACTTGAAATAGTTGGTACAGGCGGAGATGAAGCGTTTACTTTTAACATTTCAACAACATCGGCAATTGTTGCAGCTGCTGCAGGTTGCAAAGTAGCAAAGCATGGAAACAGAAGTGTTTCAAGTAAGTCAGGTGCAGCAGATGTACTTGAAGCATTAGGAGTTGACATTACAATTAATCCTGATCAAAGCAAGGAGTTACTTGATAAAATAGAATTTGTTTCTTATTTGCACAGAAATATCATTCATCAATGCGATTTGTGGGACCTGTAAGAAAGCAACTTGGAATAAGAACAATCTTTAATATTCTTGGACCTTTAACAAATCCGGCAGATGCTAATATGGAAATACTTGGCGTGTATGATGAAGCGTTAGTTGAACCATTGGCGGAAGTTCTTATAAAATTAGGAGTAAAAAGGGAATGGTTGTCTTCGGACAGGATGTTATGGATGAAATTACACTAAGTGCAAAAACTACTGTGTGTGAAATTAGAAATGGAAAAACAAAGAAATACGAAATTAATCCTGAGGATTATGGATTTAAGATTTGTAGCAAGGATGATTTGGTAGGTGGAGATGCAGTCAAGAATGCAGAAATTACAAGAGAGATTTTAAATGGTAAGAAAGGACCAAAGACAGATGCAGTATTATTAAATGCAGGTGCCTGCATTTATATAACAAGAGATGATGTTACATACAAAGAAGCTATTAATATAGCAAGAGAAACAATTGAAAGTGGAAAAGCAAAGGAAAAAGCTTGAACAATTTATTGAAATGTCTAATTCATTTAAATAAGCCTGAAAGGAGACAAGAATGATTCTTGATAAATTAGCAAAATCCACATACAAAAGAGTAGAAGAAGAAAAAATCAGATTTCCCCTGAAGAGGTAAAAGCTAAAGCACTGTTAATGAAAAAAGGAAATTTTGAGTTTGAAAATGCATTAAGAAGCAACGACATAACCTTTATATGTGAGGTGAAAAAAGCTTCACCATCTAAGGGAATTATTGCAGAGAATTTCCCATATGTTCAGATTGCAAAGGAATATGAACAGGCAGGTGCAGGATGTATATCAGTTTTGACAGAACCTGAATATTTTAAAGGGGACAAAAAATACTTAAAAGAAATAAGTGAAAACGTGTCATTGCCTTTAATCAGAAAAAAGATTTTGTAATTGATGAATATATGATTTATGACGGAAAGCTTCATGGTGCATCCTGTGTATTACTTATTTGTTCTCTCCTTAGTGAAAGTACAATAAGAAATTATATAGGAATATGTGACACTCTTGGAATTTCAGCATTAGTTGAGGCTCACGATGAAATGGAAATAAACAAGGCAATAAGGGCAGGAGCAAAAATTATCGGTGTAAACAATAGAGATTTGAAAACATTTACAGTTGATATATCAAATAGCGAACGTTTACGGAAGCTAGTACCTGAAAACATTCTTTTCGTAGCAGAAAGCGGAATTAAAAATAACGAAGATATAAAAAGACTTAGGAAAGCAAAGGTTGACGGTGTTCTTATAGGAGAAAGCTTTATGAAATCGGAAAACAAGAAGGAAATGCTTAAGGAGCTTGCAGCAATGTAGGAATTGGTTACAAATACGGAAATTGAACACCATTAAAAGTGTACTTTATGCTTTGGGCTAAGGTGTGCAGGCAGGTAATCAATTCACTATAAGAATTGGTTACAAGGTATTGGAGAGTTTTATGACAAAGATTAAAATATGTGGCTTGAAAAAGATTACAGGACATAGAGTATGTAAATGAACTGTTACCGGATTTTATAGGTTTTGTTTTTGCAGGAACTAAGAGAAGAATAACTGACGAAAAAGCAAAAGGAACTTAAAGCAGCTTTAAATCCGGAAATTAAATCGGTTGGGGTATTTGTTAATGATACATTAGAGCATATAAGTTTTCTTGCAAACAATAATATAATTGACATTATTCAGTTACATGGTGATGAGGACAGAAAATATATAGCAGACCTAAGAAAATTGACAGATAAAAAAATAATAAAAGCCGTAAGAGTAAAGGATTCCATGTCAGTACAAGAGGCAAAGGAGTTAAATGCAGATTATTTGTTATTAGACACCTACTCAAATAGCGGAGAATATGGAGGAACCGGAAAAACTTTTAACAGAAAATATATTCCGGAAGGTATTGGAAATTATTTTCTTGCAGGAGGTTTAAAAACCGGAATAATCTGGAAGAAATAATTAAAGATGTTAAACCGTATGCAGTGGATTTAAGTAGTGGAGTAGAAACTGACGGATTTAAAGACAGAGAAAAAATTAAAAAGTTATAGAAATTGTAAGGCAATAATTGCAGATAGGAGATAAAATGAGCGATACAAATAATACAAACTCAAAAGGACGATTTGGAAGATATGGCGGACAGTATGTTCCTGAAACATTAATGAATGCAGTAAATGAATTGGAGGAAGCATATAATCATTATAAGGACGATCCTGAATTTAATAAAGGAATTAACAGACCTTTTAAATAACTATGTAGGCAGACCATCTTTGCTTTATTATGCAGAAAAAAATGACAAAGGATTTAGGTGGCGCAAAAGGTTTATTTAAAGAGAGAAGATTTAAACCATACAGGTTCTCACAAACTTAACAATGCCATGGGTCAGGTTTTACTTGCAAAGAAAATGGGAAAAACAAGAGTTATAGCTGAAACAGGTGCAGGACAACATGGTGTTGCAACAGCAACGGCAGCAGCTTTAATGGGAATGGAATGTGAAGTCTTCATGGGAAAAGAAGACTGCCAAAGACAGGCACTTAACGTATTTAGAATGGAACTTTTAGGAGCAAAAGTTCATCCTGTAACAAGTGGAACAATGACATTAAAAGATGCAGTAAACGAAACTATGAAGGAATGGACTAACAGAATTGATGACACACATTATGTTTTAGGTTCAGTAATGGGACCACATCCTTTCCCAACCATCGTCCGTGATTTCCAGGCAATAATCAGCAAGGAAATAAAAGAACAGTTAATGGAAAAAGAAGGCAAATTACCTGATGCAGTTATCGCATGTGTGGGAGGCGGTTCAAATGCCATTGGTTCTTTCTACAATTTCATTGAAGATAAAGACGTTAAATTAATCGGTTGTGAGGCAGCAGGACTTGGAGTTGATAATCCAAAGAACGCAGCAACAATGGCTAACGGTTCAGAAGCTATTTTCCACGGAATGAAGTCTTTATTCTGCCAAAATCAAGATGGACAGATTGCGCCTGTTTACTCAATCTCAGCAGGACTTGATTATCCTGGAATCGGTCCTGAACATGCAATGCTTCAGGCAGAAAAAAAAGAGCAGAATATGTGGCAATTACAGATGAAGAAGCAGTTAATGGCTTTTGAATATTTGTCAAAAACAGAAGGAATTATTCCTGCAATTGAAAGTGCTCACGCAGTTGCTTATGCAATGAAGTATGTGCCAACTTTGGACAAAGATAAAATCGTAGTAGTTAACGTGTCAGGTCGTGGTGACAAGGACGTGGCAGCAATAGCAAGATATAGAGGAGTACAGATTTATGAGTAAAATAAAAAAGCATTTAAGAACGGAAAAGCATTTATACCTTTTATAACAGGAGGAGATCCTGACCTTGAAACAACAAAGAAACTTATTATTGAAATGCAGAATGCAGGGGCAGATATAATTGAAGTGGGAATACCTTTTTCAGACCCAATCGCAGAAGGACAGGTTATTCAGAAGGCAGATTTAAGATCCTTGGAAGCAGGCTGTACAACAGATAAGCTAATGGATGCTTTAATTGAAATAAAAGACCGGATTCATATTCCATTAGTTTTTATGACATACATAAATGTTATTTACAAATATGGAAAAAAAGAAATTTATGGACAAGTGTAGTGAATGTGGAATTTGTGGAATAATTGTTCCGGATTGTCCTTATGAAGAAAAAAAATGAACTTTTGCCTGAATGTACAGAGGCAGGAATTGAATTGATTTCTATGATAGCTCAACATCTCACGACAGAATAAAAATGATTGCAAAGGAAGTCAGGGATTTCTTTACTGCGTATCTTCACTTGGAGTTACAGGTGTTAGAAAAGAAATAAAAAAACAGACATTAACGGAATGATTGAACTTGTTAAGGAAGTTTCAGATGTACCTTGTGCAGTAGGTTTTGGAATTTCAACGCCAAAGCAGGCAGAGGATGTATGCAAATATGGCGACGGAGCAATTGTTGGCAGTGCTATTGTAAGAATTGTGGCAGAACACGGCAAAGAAAGCGTGCCTTACGTTTCACAGTATGTAAAAAGAAATGAAAGAGGCTGTAAGAGGGTAATATTCTGTTAGAATAGTTATTTTGATTATAGGTGTGCAAGCATGAGCTGTCGCTTTACAAAATTTTATTTTATAAATGACTTAGGACAGATAGTTAAAAAAGATATAGAAGTAATAAATACTATGCATAAGTTATTGGAAAATGGTACTCAATATGTTTTTCCTAGAAATCCAATTAAGCAAGAATAGATGATAGAAAATATTATTAATTTATAGGTTTTATTCCACTCTTCAGTTCCACGAACAGTTCCGTGATATGCACGTAGATTTTTTCAGGATAAATGTAAACCATTCGTCCACATTTTGAAGTAGTGCAAGGGTCATCACAGAAAGCATCATGAGGACAACAAGGTATTCCATCCTCATTGATAGTATAATCCTGATTTTCAAGACCGGATCTTGCATTAAGAGGAATGAATACTTTTTGTAAAATGTTTATTATTACCAAAAAGTATCACAGGTAAGAAGAGTTTTATATAACGCTACAGTATCAAAAGTTGCATCACCGGGAAATGTTTTTGGATTAATCAAAGGATGCTTAGAAAAAGAAATCTTTAAGTGTGGGAATCAAAAGTTTTGAATCATGAACTGATTTGTCTTCATCAGGAGAATCAGATTTCTTTTTCAACAACAATAGATGATTAAGCAGATAGCGGCTGAAAAAGAATTAGCAGACATGTATGAGGAATTAAAAATAGTTGAAAATGTGGTTGACTTAGGAAAAAATGTGAAAAACAGTGGAGTAAATACAAACAATAGTAAAATTAAAATAAAAATGTTACAAAAGATTTTTGTCAGTGTGCATATTGGAAAAACATGTTATGATGGAAGAGAAGGATGGGTAAGGATAATTAATGCAGGAAGATTATTCTTACTGTACGGAAATTTACTGCTAATTATTTAGGAAGGAGTAACAGAGGTAGTATGAGAATAAGAAACATAAGCAAAAAATTGGTGTCGCTTGCATTAACAATAGCGATAATTGGTGTATGACAAAAATACCAATAAAATCATAGGAACAATAGAAGCCCCATTCTTAGTTGATGCAGACGGAAAAGAAGATTACAAAAGTGTAGAATACAAATTAGAAAAAGATGGTGAAAATGAAGCATTAAAAGTAATTGTAAGTAATGATTATTTTGAAAACGAAGCCACAAAGTATCCGGTTACAATTGATCCTACAATGGTATGGATGTTTGACTACCTAACTACGCATCAGTTTGGTCTGTTGATTTTCAGCAAAATGGGAACATGCATAATCATTATCTGGGTGCCATGAACAACATGATATCAAGTTATCCATACAATTCAGAGGAACATGTATATTTGGATACTTCAAATCTGTTAACAGGAAGTGCGTTGGTGGGCAGTGGACTGAACATAAGTGTACAAAGTTCATTAAATAAGGTTAGCATAAAATATAACTTGCATCGTTATTTGCATACAGATGCATATTATATTGGGGTTCATACTTTATTAAAGAAAGCCGAAGGTTCGTATGCAAAAACAACGAAAAACGTTAACTTTTATAAAAGCTTTATTGTTGGCAGCAAGCTCGAAGACGCCTTAAAAGTATGTTTGAAAAATAAGTGGAGGAGCTTTAATTATGTGTTGTAAAAAGTATTTTTATGATAAATTTATTGAAATTATTAATCAATGGAAAGAAGATGAAATAGCTGCAATATCAATATTAGTTTATTCAAATGAAACCTATGTATATAAAGGGAATTAAAAATTTCTTTGAAATATCAATTGGATATATTCAGAAAGATGATAAATATGACAGTGATGACGTTAAAGGATTAAAAGTAATTTTAAACGCGGAGGAAGATGATGAAGCAGCGGAAATTATTTTAGAATTTCTTGTATCCAATGGTGTAAAAATATTGGTTCAGAAGATTTTGAAAAATCATATGATGAAAATATGAACTACATAGGAAAAGGACCAAATGGTTATTATGAAGTATTAAATATGATTTCTGAGGTTGCAAGAGATTTGCAACTTCATGGAATTGTAAATAAAAAATTTGGTAAAATACCCATTATAATTCATGACTTGGAATATTCTTGGTACAGTGAGGAGGCAACAATATTGGCGAATCCCAATAATGAAGCAAAGGAATTTATAGAATATTTCAGAGAAAAGTTTGAAGTTATGTAATAAAGTTGTTATGTTTTTGCTTTTAAAATAGTAGAATATGTAACTGATTATAAATATCACAAAAGGATGAATGTCATTTAACTGGTACAGGGAAGACAGTTGCAGTAAGCAACTCCTGCCAATGAAAACAGGGTAACATATAGAGGAGAGAGGAAGTATGTATGAATAAAAAAAAGATAATATGTGTTATGCTATTAATAATATCAATAATGATAGTTATTATATATCCTGTAAGATTTTTCTATTTAGATCAAATAGGAGATATTTTTAGTGAAACAATTTTGACTGAAAATTGTAATAGCAAATATATTTCTGAAGAAGATAGTAAAAAAATTCTAAATAACATATATTGGGATGATAAAAATCATACAGTAAAATCAGTAGAATGTTCATATGATAATGAAAACTGGATTAATAAACATGTTAAAGTAGCTGTTTATCTTGAAACTAGTGAAGGGAAAAAAGAAATATATTATAAATGTTATTTCAAAATTGTTGGAGTCAATATATATATTACACAAATTGGAATTTATTTAGATGAAGAAGGGAGTGTGACAGATTTAGATTAAATTTAATTTAATCTAAAATATATAATCTACATAAATATGACTTTTGAAACGGTAATCATATACCGTTTCAAGAGTTATGACATCTGGTACATGTATGATTCAGATAATAATGTTGTCGGCTTTGAATACAGCCAGTTAAGTGAGATAAACGAAACATTAAAAACCACAAGAATCTATTATGAAAAGAACCTGCAGGGAGATGTGACAGGTCTGCTTGATGCCAGAGGAGCAGAAATAGCTTCTTATACTTATGATGCATGGGGAAATGTCATTACAGAAAATAGTTTCTGCTATGAAGAATACGAGGTTCCCTTTGAGTTAAATCATGTATTGTACAGAGGATACTATTATGACGGAAGTTACACAGATACTGAAAGCGATACAAATCTTTATTATCTGCAGAGCAGATATTACAATGCAGAGGTGGGAAGATTTGTAAATGCAGATGATGTGAGTATATTTGATGTAAGACTAAATGCTATTTTCCAAGATAATCTCTATTGTTATTGTAATAGTAATCCAGTAAATTTCGCAGATAATGGTGGATTTGCGATAACAGGAACTTTACAGGAAAGACTGCATGTATTCACGAAATAGCTAATTTGATTGTAACTGTTGCAGGAGTTAGCTATGCATATATTAGCCTTGGTTCTTCATTAATAAAATTTGCAGTTGCAGGACATATATTTACATTAGGATTATCAACAGGTGTAACAGTTGCATTGATTATTGGTGGGTTTATTTTAGGAAGCTCTGGGATTATGTATGCAACATATATGGCATCACAGATTATAAACGCAATAGCATATTATAAAAGGTATAATAAATTCAAAGTTAAAAAAGTATATAAATATTTTCATAATACATATAAAGTAGAGAGGGCATAATGATAGTAGGAATCTTATTATTAGTAGTAGCAATTATTAACATAATGGAGGCATTTAGAAAACAAAAGAATAAGTTAATCTTTCGAACATGCAATTACTTAGTGTTTCCTGTTGTTTATTTGATTTGTTGTTTATTTAATATATTTGGAGATATTAACCTTTATTTGTATGGTATGATAATTGTGATAATAGAAAAGTTGTTGTATTTGTTTATTATAAAAAAATAAAATATTGTATTGAGAATGTCATTATTAAGAATAATAGTTCATTAACTTGAAACGTATTTTTTATAGGTATTAAAATAACTTGATGAAATAAGAGATAGCCTATGCTATAATACTTTCGTGGCAACACTATGGCAACACGAGATCAGAAGGATAATACAAATAATATAATATAGGTAAATCAACAGATAAAAACACAAAAAACCTAAACCAATATGTTTAAGCCAAGCTCGGTACAAGCCGAGGTAGAATATTCAAATAAAAAATACTAGGAGGTAGAAATGAAAACAAAAATAACATTAATTGTGGATGCAATATTTGCGTTTATATGGTTAAATATATTTGTAAGAGGATTATACACTATTTCTTCCGCAAGTGGAGTAACTATGTCTAAAGCATTGAAAAGTATTAAAACAGAAGAAGCAAGTTTAGAAGAAATAAGTGCTGCTATGATAAATCTTGCTCAAAGCAAGGTAGCGCTAGGAGGTGTATTGACATTTGTTGGTGGGATAGGATTAATAGTATGTATGCATTGGTTGTTTATTTGTTTAAAAGACATAGATTTTACATGTAGTAAGAATAAATAGCAAAAATAGAAAAAGCTTCCTAAATAACATTACTATTAGGAAGCTTTTTCTTTATGAAAGTTGAAAAAGATAAACACTGTTACACTTTATGGAAAAAAGGCTGACAAGAAGTGTGACTTTTTGAAACGGTATAAGATTTCCGTTTCAAAAAATATCAATTATTTCTGTTGATAAAAAAGTAAATTGAAATGAAGAATAGGAGTGATTTCAAATACTAGAGATATTTATTAATAAAAAAAGATACAAGTCATTTATTAATTATGCCATAGACACAAGTGATTCATTAAGTATGGTTTTTACAAAAGATGAAAATGATATTTCACAATATATATTGCAAGAATTGTATTACATAGTTTCGGAGTTAATTGTAGAAAAAAAAAATATTGGATATCATCCGGATACTAATACGGAATATGAAAACAGTGATTATATAATAATGAGATGTTCTAAAGAGTTAAAACCTATATTTTTTGAAGCTGACAATATTGATAATTGGAATGGAGAGGTATTTCCGGAAGAGCTATGCTTTTATCGAAAAAAAAAAAATGGTTTTCATATATTAGCCATGAGAAAAAAAGCATTTGTATATAATGAAACAAAGAGGGATATTGACTTTTTAACGAAGAAAGCATTAAGTTCTATAGAATATAAACAAATTAACAGACTGTGGAATTGCAGTTAAATTAGGTTTTAATAAGTATTCTTGGTATAATAAGGAGGCAACATATTGGCAATTCTAATAATGAAGCAAAAGAGTTTATAGAATATTTCAGAGAAAAGTTTGAAGTTATGCATTGCACAGAACATAGAAGTGGAATTTCTAGAAAATGAAATCATTAAGAATAATAGTTTATTAAATGTTGGTAGCAAGTTCGAAGTTACCATAAAAAGTATGCTTTAAAATAAATGGAGGAGATTTTTATGTTTAGGAAAAAAAGGCTATAGGATTATTTTAATAGTAATATTTTTAATTATATTAACATGCGTATCATTAAACATAAAAACTTATAATTCTAGAAAAAGAACTACAACGCAAATTCAAAATATAGTTAAAAGTTGTGTTATTGGAGATATTGAAAAATCATATATTAATGAGAAATATGGAAAGAAAATTAATGATTGTATTCAGATGAATTGGATGGAAGAGGGAGGAATAAAAAAATAACGCAAATAGAATGCAGTACATATAAAGAGAATTGGAGAAAAAATTATATTTGGATGGATGTTAGTTACAAGGGAATGCTAGAAAATGGCAATCGGGTTTCTGAGAGAGAATATTTTAAAATATTTTTAAGAAGAATGGTGATAAAGTTTATATAAAAAAGTTGGTGTTTCAGTTGGAGAAACTGGAGTATCGGATTTGGATTCGTAAAATAAGAAACACTATTACGGAAATGGCACTGATACTGAAAGCGATACAAATCTTTATTATCTGCAGAGCAGATATTACGATGCAGAGGTGGGAAGAATTTTTGAGGAGAAATTTGGTGAAAATGTATATGAATAAATATCATAAGCATGTTTGTATAACAAGTGAAATACAGGATAATGCATATGACGAACTTATAAATTGGTTAGAGTCAAAGTGCGACTCGTTTTCATTTTGCTTACCTCATTTTGGAAAAGTTGTAGTTACAGAATCTAATGCTGATATTTATCCAGAGTATGAAATTGGATATGTAGAAGAAGACGAAGAAAGCAAAAAAAGATTATGAACAGTATAGGAGAAGAGTGCAAAAATATTTGGAAAATATTTCAGAATATATCATAGAGAATTATGTTGATATAGAATATTGTGAAACGATTTCGGGGTATGAAAAGGAAATCTTTATTATTAAATTTAATAATATTACAAAAAAGTTTTTTGAAAATGTTAAGGATTTGTATGGCTGGTTGTATCCGGAATTTCCAGAAGATTTAAGCTTTTTATATTGATGGGGAATTGTACATGAGAAGTATTGCACATGAGAGAAATTTGTGAGTTCTATTCTGAATCAAAATTGGTACAATTCAGTGGAAGACGATTCCACCCACAGAACATTTGATATAGAAAGGTATGGCGAAAACAAAAACATTGTTTTTTCACTCACATAGAGTTTATAAATAAAATGAAATAATTTGTTGAATTATTAGCTAATTGGTTGTAAAATATACTCTGTAAAGTGCTTATGGACACAGAGAAAAAGGAAAATTTAATAATTACAACAGGGGAGCTTGTAGGCAGGCTGAGAGGAAGTGATCAACTTCGACCCATGAACCTGATTTGGATAATGCCAACGTAGGAAGAAATCAATTTTAAGATTCATTGCGGACAGACCAAATAGGTTTGTCCTTTTTCTTTTGTGAAAAATTAAATTCAGGAGGACAAAGATGTTTAAAGAATGTTTAGAAAATGTTAGAAAGAATGTGCCATTAGTACACAATATTACAAATTACGTAACAGTAAATGATGTAGCAAATGTTTTGCTTGCCTGTGGAGGAAGCCCTATTATGTCAGATGACATTGATGATGTAGTGGATATTACATCTATATGTGGCGGTCTTAATATTAATATTGGAACATTAAACAAGAACACTATTCCTTCAATGTTTGCAGCAGGAAAGAAAGCAAACGAATTAGGTCATGTTGTTTTGCTTGACCCTGTTGGAGCAGGAGCAAGTGCCTTAAGAACTAACACAGCTAACGAACTTATGGAAAAAGTAAAGTTTGATGTTGTTAGAGGAAATATTTCAGAAGTTAAGACTTTAATGGTTGGAAGTGGAAGTACTAAAGGTGTTGACGCTGACGTAGCCGATAAAGTTACAGATGAAAATCTTGAAGAAACTATTTCTAAATTAAAAGCTTTTTTCAAAAGCAACAGGAAGCATTATTGCCGTAACAGGTGCAATTGACTTAGTATGTAATAGCGAAAAATGTTATGTAATAAGAAATGGCAAGCCACAGATGAGTTCCATTACAGGAACAGGTTGTCAGCTTTCAGGACTTATGACAGCATATTTAGTAGCTAACTCTGACAACAAGTTAGAAGCAGCCGCAGCTGCAGTTTGCTTAATGGGACTTGCAGGAGAGATTGCTTATGACAGAATGCAGGATGGTGATGGCAACTCAACATACAGAAACAGAATTATTGATGCTATCTACAACATGGATGGAGACACATTGGAAAAAAGGAGCAAAATATGAAATCAAGTAATACTACAACAGATGAGTTATTACTATATGCAGTAACAGACAGAGCCTGGCTTGGAAACGAAACACTTTATGAACAGGTTGAAAAAATCATTAAAGGGTGGAGTAACTTTTGTACAACAGAGAGAAAAAAAACTTGATGAAGAAAGTTTTTTACAGGAAGCCATTGAAATAAAAAGAGTTATGCAAAAAGTACAACGTCCCATTTGTAATAAATGATAATGTAGACATTGCCATAAAAATGGATGCAGACGGAGTACACGTTGGACAAAGCGATATGGAAGCAGGAGACGTTAGAAAGAAACTTGGTCCTGACAAAATTATTGGCGTTTCAGCCCAGACAGTCGAACAGGCAATTTTAGCTGAAAAACACGGAGCTGACTACTTAGGAGTTGGAGCAGTATTTCCAACAGGCTCAAAAGATGATGCAGAAGATGTACCTTTTGAAACATTAAAAGCCATATGTGAAGCGGTAAGCATACCAGTAATCGCAATTGGCGGAATAACAAAGGACAACGTAAAAGAACTTGCAGGAAGCGGTATTTGCGGAATCGCAGTAATAAGTGCCATATTTGCAAGCAAAGACATAGAAGCTGCAACAAAAGAACTAAAAGTCAACACAATAAAAGCTGTAAAGTAGGAGAACAAATGTCAACAGGATTTATATTTGATGTAGATGGAACAATACTAGACTCAATGGGAATATGGATGAACGTAGGCGAACTATATCTAAAAAGATATGGGAATAAAGGCGGAACCAAATCTTGGAGAAATTCTATTCGAAATGACAATGAATGAAGGTGCAGAATACATACAAAAAAAGTACAATCTAAACCTTACAACAGAAGAAATATGCACCGGAATAAACAACCGTGTATACAAATTCTACGAAAAAGAAGCAATGCCAAAACCAAAAGTTATAGACTTTATAGAACAAGCCTACGAGAACAAAATCCCAATGACAATAGCAACGTCAACAGACAGACCAATGATAGAAGCAGCTTTCAAAAGACTGCACATAGACAAATATTTCAAAAAAATATTTACCACGACAGAGGTTGGGTATGGAAAAGACAAACCGGACATCTTCATAAAAAGCAATGGAAGAAATGGGAACAACACCAAAGCAAACATGGCTATTTGAAGATGGAGCATACTCAATAGAAACAGCCAAACAACTAGGCATAAAAACAATAGGAATCTACGATCCTGCAAGCGAAAAAAGACCAGGAAAAAAAAAGAAACCTAACAAACATCTACATAAAAAATTGGACAGAACACAAAACCCTACTTAACCAAATACAAAACAACAAGTAGAAACAACCTAAACAAAAAACAACAGGGAAAAACTATTTAATCAAAAACAAACAACAGGGTTTCCTATTATTCAAACAAACAATAATAAACCCCTGACAAAGCGATAAATTGGGGGCACCACCTTATATCGCTATACAAAACACAAGCCAACCTAAAAGGAACAACTTGTGAACCACAAAAACTAAAAACTTACAGGCAAAACATTATATAGTGAAAGTACTTTTATCACCGGCGGAAGAAAATTTTGAAAACAAACAATAGGCAGATTTGGCAATTTTGCGAGCATAGTGTAAAAAGCGAGAAACCTACTGTTTGAGCCGTAGGCGAGTTTAGGTTTTCGCTTTTACAATAGACGGCGGAGCAAAATAACAAAATCAACGTGTTTGTGATAAAATTTTCTTTTCGCCGGTGAGGAAAACTATCAGTAAAGTTTTGCCGGAAAAGGAGAAAGAATGAACACAGCATTAACAATTGCAGGAAGTGATTCTTGTGGAGGCGCCGGAATACAAGCAGACATAAAGACAATGACAGCTAATGGAGTTTATGCCATGAGTGCTATTACAGCCTTAACTGCTCAAAATACAACCGGCGTATCAGACATCTATGAAGTAAGCCCTGAATTTTTACAGGCACAGCTAAAAGCTATATTTGAAGACATAACACCGGATGCCATAAAAATAGGAATGGTATCATCAAGTGACTTAATCAAAACAATAGCTAAAAGCCTAAAAGAATACAATGGAAAGAACATAGTTCTTGATCCCGTTATGGTTGCAACAAGCGGAGCAAAATTAATAAGCGATGATGCCATAAGCACTTTAAAGGAATACTTAATTCCTTTGGCAACAGTAATAACACCAAATATTCCGGAGGCAGAAGTATTATCCAATATGGAAATACATAATGAAGAGGAAATGATAAAGGCAGCAGAAGCTATTAGCAAAAAATATGACTGCGCCGTATTATGCAAGGGCGGTCACAGCATAAATGATGCCAACGACCTTCTTTACAGAAACGGTGAATACAAGTGGTTCTATGGTAAGAGAATTGACAATCCCAATACCCATGGAACCGGATGTACACTTTCCAGCGCCATTGCCTCAAATCTGGCAAAAGGCAGAGATTTGGATACATCAGTAGAAAAGGCAAAAGAATATATTTCAGGAGCATTATCAGCAATGCTTGATTTAGGAAAAGGCAGTGGTCCTATGAATCATGCATTTGCAATTAAAGATGCGACTAAAAAAGGAAAGAGGTACATAAAATGGATAAAAAAGGGACATCAGTATTTAGTAATAGTTTAATTTGGTTTGGAGCAGGTGTATCAATTGCAGAAATTGTAACAGGTACATACCTTGCTTCACTTGGAATGGAAAAAGGCATTCTTGCGATTATTATCGGACACTTAATTGGCTGCTCACTTTTATTCCTTGCAGGAGTAATCGGTGCAAAGACAAAGAAAAGTGCAATGGAAACAGTAAAGATAAGTTTCGGTCAGAAAGGAAGTATTCTGTTTTCAGTATTAAATGTTATTCAATTGGCAGGATGGACAGCCATTATGATTTATGATGGCGCACTTTCAGCCAACGGAATTTTTAATACAGGAAACTGGGTGTGGTGCATTGTAATCGGTGTACTTATTATTATTTGGATTTTTATTGGAATAAAAAACATCGAAAAAGTAAATGTTGTTGCAATGACAGCTTTATTTATTCTAACAATTATTTTGTGTAAAGTTGTTTTCTTTGACAACGGTGTGGCAACAAGTATTCCTGATGATGGATTAACGTTTGGTGCGGCAGTAGAACTTGCAGTAGCAATGCCACTTTCCTGGCTTCCATTAATCAGTGATTACACAAGAGAAGCAGAAAAGCCAATTAAGGCAACAGCAGCAAGTGCCATTGTTTACGGAGTTGTAAGCTGTTGGATGTATATAATTGGAATGGGTGCAGCTATTTTTGCACAGAATGCAGGAATCGACCAGATAATGTTAAAGGCAGGTCTTGGAATCGTCGGACTTCTGATCATCGTATTTTCAACAGTTACAACAACATTTCTGGATGCATATTCCGCAGGTGTTTCAAGCGAAACAATCTTTAGCAAAATTAATGGAAAGTATATGGCAATTGCAGTAACAATCGTTGGTACAATAGCAGCAATTATTTACCCAATGGACGATATTACTGATTTTCTTTATTTAATAGGTTCCGTATTTGCACCGATGATTGCAATCCAGATTGCAGACTTCTTCATTATCAAAAACAATAGCGAAGATAAAAACGTTGAAATTACAAATATTATAATCTGGGTTATTGGATTTATTCTATACAGATATCTTATGACAGTTGATATAATTGTTGGAAATACATTGCCTGATATGGCAGTTACTGTTATTATATGTATTATAGTCAGTAAATTTAAAAAGGCTAAATAAGTAGCGCAGATTATTTTGACTTAAAGAACAATCATATATAATCTGTGCCAAATGGGAAATGGAGAAATGTATGATTAATTATGGATTTTCAATAAAAGGAAAGTCCCACAGTACCAGAAATATGGCCTGTCAGGACGCTAATAAAGTAATACAACTTAATAATGGATGCTCAGTAGGTTTAGTAGCTGACGGTGTAGGAAGTGCAAAATCTTCCGATATAGGAGCAAAGATTGCAGTAGAAAAAAGCAGGAGAATATTGTAGTGAAAATATTAATTCCGGTATGAATTTAGACCAACAATTGCAGGTATTAAAGGATTCTTTTTCTTATGCATTAAATAGCATTAACCAGTATGCAACAGAGAACAATGCACAGATTGAAGATTTCGATACAACTCTTAGCGGAGCGATTTATGATGGACAAAGCATTGCTTATGGACACGCCGGGGATGGTGGCATAGTTGTAAAAAGAATGACGGAACTATGGATATCATAACAGAACAGCAACAGGGTGAGAACAAGCAGTATGTTAAGCCATTGAGAGCAGGAGAAGGCAGTTGGAGCTTTGGAAAGTTAGACAACAACATTGCTTCAGTTATGCTTGTTACAGATGGTATTCTTAATGAACTTATTTCACCATTTTTGTTAAATGCCACAGACAGTGTTGCAAAAGCAACAGGCCAGAAGAAAGTTTACAATTCAGCAGCAGAATTTCTTATGAATCCTGACTGTGTTATGAATAATAAGTCATTTAACAATCCTAAGAACATTCTTGAAAGTTTCTTAGACGGAGATATGGACAGAAATGTTTTTTCTAATTGCTTGAAGAATGGATATAGTAAGTTTTTTGACGAAAATCTTACAAAAAGATTGTGCGACGGAATGGCTAAGTATAGCTATCCTGTTTGGGCAATAGACCAGATTACAGACGACAAAACTGTTGTATGTATGATGAATGAACAGGCAAAGGTTTCATGCCAGCCACCTGCATTTTACAGCGAACCGGATTGGCAGGGATTAAAAACCACATATGAGAAAATGGTTCATCCTGAAAATTTGTTAATGAACTGCCTAAGAAAGATTTGGAAAGTACACAGCAGATTAATACAGACAACAATGCCAAAAAGCAAAGTCAGAACAAACCTAAGTCAGAAGACAATGCTAACAAGCAGTCTGACAATAATAAAAACAAAACAAAAAAAAGACAAAGAAAACTAAGACTAAAAAGACTAGAGGCAGAAGCAAAAGTCAAGAGGAGGCATAAGCACTCCAAGCTTAGGTCGCAGGGAGAGAAGAGGAAGAAGAGGCAGACGTCAGAGAAAACAGCATCATTTCTTCACTAACCTGTTATTATTCTTAATTTTTATTTGTATGGCTGCAGCAGTTGCAGTGGGAGGTTTGTTTGTATATAAACGTTATTATCAGAATAGAAATAATAATGAGAGCCAGACTGAAAGTGTAAATAAGAATAGCAAGTCAGATACAAACAGTGGAGATTCAAACGGAAGCGATGATGTAGGTTCTGATAATGGTTCAGATAGTTCAAGTGGAAGTGATTCAGGAAGTTCAGATGACAGTTCCAGTGGAGGTTCAGAAAAAGTCAGATAGCGATTCTAGTGGAAGTTCTGATTCAGGAAGTTCAAGCTCAGATTCAGATGGCTCAGATTCATCTAATAACGGAAGTAGTAGCGATTCATCAGATTCAGGTGACAGTTCATCAAGCGATGGCACTGATTCACAGGCAGTTGATGGAGAATAATATCCTACAAAAATAATATAAAATAAAAAGGTTTCTTGAAAAAATGCTCACAATGATGTATAATATTGTGGTATGCGTAGGCATTTTTTTTTAGAAGCCTTTTTCTTTTAATAACAAAAATACCTACAGATTCAGGGGTACTAAGTTGAATATTAAAGATTTATTAAAAGTAAAAAGTTTAAAAATATACTGATAACAATAGTAGAAATTCTTGTTGTGGCAGGAATAATATTTGCAGCGTTAATGTATATGCAAAGCAAGATTAACAAAGATGCAGATAAGACCAGCGGTGTTGGAAACACTATCGCCACAGATGAAGAAGAGGAAACAGTACAGAAACAGGCAGATGAATTTTATTTGCAGATTAATATGGCAAAGAATGTTATGGTAGTCTACAGATATGATGCTGACAAGAAGAACAAGACAGCCTATAAGATTTTTCCATGCACATTGGGAGAGAATGTTAAAAAAGGGCAAATACAAAACGGAAAAGAGCTATTCATGGGTTAAAAACAATGGATGGCACAGGTACAATACTTTATATACTTATTCAGCATGGATTCAGTCAGCAGAATATAGCGACAGATATCCTGATACTTTTAGTTAAGAAGTCTTATAATTCAGTAGGTAAGAATAAGAAAGTTGACAAGTCAATTATTTTGTATGCATCAGATGCAGCTTGGATTTACAATAACTGTAAGGACAAGACAGTTCTTGAAATAGTGAAAGGTTCAAAGAAAGACCAACTTCCACTACAGGTTGAAAAAAGACTGAAACAAACAAGTATTGTGGATGGGATCCTACAGATCCTGATAAAAAAGCAATCCATACTTGAAGAAGGCTAATGGCGCAATAGCAACAGGATACACACCTGTTAATGTTGAAAAAGGTGAAAAGATAGATTATTTTAGTGACCTGTTAGCATTAGATGAAACAGGAAAGAATATTACAGGAAAGCTTAAGTATAATAAGATTGATTCTTCCAAAACAGGAACATCTAAAAGTGACATATACTTACAAGCTTAAATCAGGTAAGAAGATAACAGCTTCATTATC
>VOFC01006572.1_pt1 | contig 45132 bp, 63 predicted proteins | sample 5384161 | NCBI WGS metagenome assembly VOFC01 (sample SAMN12384722, study PRJNA508395) | human gut metagenome | isolation source: healthy gut B | host: Homo sapiens | reverse complement strand
GAAGTTCAGAACGCCAAGATCGTCAACGTCGCGGCAGGCTATGACCATATCGTCGCGCTCGACGAAAACGGCGCGATCTATGTCTGGGGCAACCGCCGTCTCGGCCAGGATATGCTTCCCGACAAGCTCCAGATGGCCGCCGCCTACGGCAAGAACCTCGGCATCAAGCAGATCGAGGCCAGCAACCAGTTCTCCGCGGCTGTCACCGAAGACGGTGAACTGTTCCTCTGGGGCAACGGCAATCAGGCCGACATCAAGATCAAAAAAGAGTATCAGGGCAACATTGAAAAGGTCGCCCTGACGGCCCGCGCGTACATCGCTCTGACGAAGGACGGCGCAGCCGTTTATGCCGGCTTCCAGAAGGACAATGCCCTTGTCCGCATCCCGGACGGACTGGATTCCGGCGTCGTTGACATCGCAGCGTCCAGCAACGCGGTTGCGGCGGTCAAGGAAGACGGCACCGTCGTCGTCTGGGGGCACCTGCACCAACGGCGAAAAAACGTTCCTGCATTTGAGAGCAAGCCTGTCGAACTCTACGGCGGCCGCTATCACTTCACGGCTCTGATGGACGACGGCGAGGTCATCTCCTGGGGCGACAACACCCACGGGCAGGCCTCCGTCCCGGCCTCTTTCAATGACAAGGAGATCGTCACCGTTTATGCGGGATTCTATCAGAACTATGCAGTCACAGTTGACGGCGACGTTGAAACGTGGGGCCTGAAGGGTTATGTCTGCGGTACGGATGATCTGGGACGCGACGTGTTCAACCGCATCATCAACGGCGGCAAGGTCACCATGACCGTCGGCGCCATCTCCGTCATCATCCAGCTCATTATTGGCATCATCCTCGGCGGACTGGCCGGTTATTTTGGCGGCTGGGTCGACAACATCATCATGCGTATCTCCGAGATCGTCGGCGGCCTGCCGTTCCTGCCCTTCGCCATGATCCTATCCGCCATTATCGGCACCCGGATCACGGCTGAGCAGCGTATGTACCTCATCATGGTCGTGCTTGGCGTTCTGTCTTGGCCGGGCATCTGCCATTTGATCCGCGCGCAGATCTTCTCGCAGCGCGAGCAGGAGTATGTTACGGCGGCCAAGGCTCTCGGCGTGCGCGAAAAGTCGATCATCTTCCATCACATCATCCCCAATGTCATGAGTCTTATTCTGGTCAACGCGACGCTGAGCTTCGCAACCTGCATGCTCACCGAGTCCTCGCTGTCCTACATGGGCTTCGGCATTGCGCCGCCCACGCCGACCTGGGGCAACATGCTCACCGGCGCAAACAACTCCATCGTCATCCAGCAGTACTGGTGGCGCTGGGTATTCCCGGCTGCGATCTTCGGCATCTGCACGATCTGCATCAATCTCGTCGGTGATGCGCTGCGCGATGCGGTCGATCCCAAGTCCGCTGAGCGATAAGGAGGGGTTGTTGTGGCATTACTTGAATTAAAAAACCTGAAGACTTTCTTCGCAACCAAGCGCGGCACGGTCAGGGCGGTCAACGGCGTCAGCTATTCGCTTGACGCGGGCAAGGTCCTCGGCGTTGTCGGCGAATCCGGTTCCGGCAAGAGCGTCTCGGCCATGAGCATTCTCCGCCTGCTCGACGGCAACGGCTATATCGACTCCGGCGAGATCCTCTTCAACGGCCAGGATCTGACCAAGCTGTCGATGAACGAAATGTACAAGATCCGCGGCAACGAGATCTCCGTGATCTTCCAGGAGCCGATGACGAGTCTGAACCCGGTCTTCACCGTCAGCCGTCAGATCTCCGAGCCGCTCATGATCCATCAGGGCATGAACAAAAAGCAGGCCGCTGCGAAAGCGGTTGAGTTGCTGTCCGACGTCAAGATCCCGAACCCGGAGGTCGTCGCCAAGCAGTATCCGCACCAGCTGTCCGGCGGTATGCGGCAGCGCGTCATGATCGCCATGGCGCTGGCCTGCCGTCCGAAGCTGCTGATCGCGGACGAGCCGACCACGGCGCTCGACGTGACCATTCAGGCGCAGATCCTGAAGCTCATGAACGAGCTGCGCGAGAAAAACGGCACCGCCGTTCTGTTCATCACGCACGATCTCGGCGTTATCAACCAGATGGCCGACAACGTCGCGGTCATGTCATGTACTGCGGCCAGGTCGTCGAATACGCACCCGCCGAGACGATCTTCCACAAAAACGAGTATTCCCATCCCTATACCGAGGGCCTGATGCTCTCCATCCCGCGTCTGGATACCCCCACCGGCGACGAACGGCTTGAAGCGATCCCCGGCGCGGTTCCGCACCCGCTGGATCTGCCCAAGGGCTGCAAATTCGCCCCGCGCTGCAAGTACGCGACTGAGCGCTGTCTGGAGGAGGAGCCGGAACTGATCCACGTCTCCGACACCCAGCAGGTTCGCTGCTTCTACGCGAAGAAGGAGGACAGACATGCAAAATAATGACAAGAAGGTTCTGCTTCGCATCAGCAACCTCAAGCAATACTTCCCGCTGAAGGGCGGCCGTTTCGTCAAGGCCAACGACGGCATTACGCTGGATATCTACGAGGGCGAAACGTTCGGCCTTGTCGGCGAGTCCGGCTGCGGCAAGTCCACCCTTGGCCGCACGATTCTTCAGCTGTATCACCAGACCTATGGCCGTACCATGTACTATGGCCGTTCTCTGGACGATCTGGCGCCGAAATACGTCATTGACACTGTCAAAAATCTTAAATCCCGCCGCACAAAACTCAGAGAGCTGGAGCAGAAGCGTGACAAGCTCGAGGCCGAGTACGCCAAGCTTTCCGAGAAGGAGCAGTATGCCAAGCACGGCGAACTCGACGCTGCCCGCAAGCTGGCGGAGGACGCGCTGCTGGATATCACAAAGATCGTCGGCGGCTTCCTCGTGGTCGATGATCTCGATCCCGTGATTGCGGCCTATTCCAAGGATTACGCCATTGCATACAAGCTGTCCTCCATGGAGGAAAAGCGGCAGGAACTGCAGGTAGACGTAGACGACGCGGAATATGCGAAGAAAACTGCTGAGAAAGCGGGCAAGTCTGCCAAGGACGGCCAGCTGCAAAGAGCGCAGGAAAAGCTGAAGCAGTGTGATGACCAGATTGCTGCTCTGCGCGCGCAGCTTAACGCTGGCCGCAAAGAGATTGAGGCGCTGCGCGCCCCGTATGCAAACGACCCCGAATTCCAGAAGTACGAGGCCTACCGCGACGACGGCATCGACCTTGCACGACTGGAGTACAACGAAATGCGCCGCCTGCGCCGCGACATGCAGCTGATTTTCCAGGATCCGTATTCCTCGCTGAACCCGCGCATGAGCGTCGGCCAGATTATCAGCGAAGGCATGCAGGCGCACAACATGATCAAGAAAAAGGACGCCCGTATGCAGGAGATGGTCCTGAAGATCATGGACGACTGCGGCCTTGCACCCTACTTCCTGCACCGCTTCCCGCACCAGTTCTCCGGCGGCCAGCGGCAGCGTATCGGCATTGCCCGCGCGCTTGCCACGAGACCGAAGTTCGTCGTCTGCGATGAGGCTGTCTCCGCGCTGGACGTGTCCATTCAGGCGCAGATCATCAACCTGCTGCTCGATCTGAAGGAACAGCAGAATCTGACCTACATGTTCATCACGCACGACCTGTCCGTCGTCAAGTACATCTCCGACCGCGTCGGCGTCATGTACCTCGGCACGATGGTCGAGTTGGCAGCGGCTGATGAGATCTTCCATCACCCCATCCATCCGTACACCGAGGCACTGCTCAACGCGATCCCGACCACGGATACCGTCGGCGCGAAGGAGTTGTCGATCGCGAGGGCGACATCCCCAGCCCGGTGAATCCGCCGAAGGGCTGCAAGTTCCATACGCGCTGCAAATACTGCACGGAGATCTGCACGCAGGTCGTTCCGGGTGGGAAGAGGTTCGCCCGAACCACTTCGTCGCCTGCCACCACAAACTTGAGGTGAAGGAGTAAGCCAATGCTGTTCCAGAAGAGAGTAGACCGCGCGATGCGCTATCAGAAGGAGCGGAATGAAGCGGCGGAGCAGAAAAAGCCGACGGAGGAGGACAAGGATGCCGTCAGCAAGAAGGACTTGCTTGCGATGATCCTGTCTGCCATGCTGGTGATCCTGCCGGTCGCAATTTTGGTTCTGCTTGGCATTGCGTTTGGCTGCTACTTTCTCTTCTTCCATTGATCTGCTTTATATGCAAAACGCCCCGGCATGCACAGCATGCCGGGGCGTTCAATGTATCACAGATAATTCCGCTTATAAAAAAACAGAAATTTGAAAAACAGAAACTCCCTGCGCCGAAAACGAGGCAGGGGAGCCTTGCTTTTTCATACTGCGCAGAACCTGGCGGGAAACTTTTCTATCAGCTTCTGATAGACTGGGCACATGGCGGGCTCGAAACGGACGGCAGAACGTCCTGCACCGAGAGCCAGCGCACAGCGCTGTTTTCATCTGGCTTGCAGCGGAGAGGAGCCTTGTCATCAGCCTCCAGCAGATACGTCGCGTTCAGATGCAGATGTGCGCAGACGAATTTCCCGCGCTTGACATGCGGCGCGACGTGCAAGATTTCGAGCGAGAAAATTTCCGGGGAGACAGGCACGGCCAGCACGCCGGATTCCTCGTTCGCTTCGCGCAGCGCGACGGAAAGAAGGTCTGATTCCCCGTCGGCATGGCCACCGAGCCAGGCCCAGGACTGATAGAGATTGTGATAGGCCATGAGCGCCTTCGTCCTATCCGGGTTCACGATCCAGCAGGACGCGGTAAAGTGCGCCGTGGCGTTTTCGCGCGTGAGCAGGTTTGGAAAAGCGTCCATGTCGGCCAGTATCTGCCGCCGGTCGGCCTCCTCCTGCTCGTTATAAGGCACAAACGCCTCGATTTGTGCACGCAGGCGGGAAAGCTCAGTCATGTTCGTAGGCCATCATCTTGTCAATGCGCCGCTGGTGACGCTCGACACCGGAAAACGCCGTGTCCAGCCACACATCGACGATCTCAAGGGCCAGCATTTCGCCCGTCACGGCAGCGCCGAGAGCCATCATGTTGGTGTCGTTGTGCTCACGGGTCAGTCTTGCGGACATGGGGTTGTCGAGCAGCGCACAGCGGATGCCCTTGACCTTGTTGGCCGTGATGGACACGCCGATACCGGTCGTGCAGCAGACAATGCCACGGTCACATTCGCCGCTGGCGACAGCCTGCGCCGCCGGGCCTGCGAAGTCGGGATAGTCGCAGCTGTCCTTGGTGTAGCAGCCGAAATCCTTATAGGCAAGGCCGCGCTGTTCGAGATGCTTCATAATGGCGTTCTTGAGATCAAGCTCGCCGTGGTCACATGCGAGAGCGATCATAGGGGTGTTCCTCCTGCGGTTTTTTTTCTCTATTATACCGCAGGAGGCGCGAAATGCAAGCGCAATCAAAGGCGGCACAGCCTTTGCTTTTAATGTCTCACGCTCAGGAAAATCTCAATAACTGTATCGCTGTCATCAAACCGCAGCGTGGCACAGAAATTTTCTGTATAAAATCTCATGTGATAGCTGGTATCCGCACCAAGAAACGCATACGAAGACGCCGCATTGCTGCCATACAGATCCTGTGTCCGGTAGTATTCCTGCGGCAGCGTCAGAAGCTGCACCTGCGAATCGACCGGGATGGTGTCCAGAATGCTTTGCAGACTGCTGCCGATCGCCGCGCCGCGCAGGAAAAGACGGAGAGAATGTGCCGCTGTCCGCTGACGGTGTGATATCGACGGAATCGAGCCGCAGAACGCGGTCAGAATCCGGCGTAAAATAGTAGCTTACGCCGTCAACGGTGAAATTATCGCCCGGCATTCGGCCGCGCCAGACGCGGCTGTTCCGGTAGCTCTGCGCCGTTTTCACCGCCGTCTCATAGTCCATGCCGAGATAGACGCCGTTGGGCAGCGTCAGCTGCACGGCTGGACAGGGAACGGTTTTATTCGTCTCTGCTGCCGCAGGCGGTTCATTCGGGCCGGAAAGGAACACATCCGACAGCAGGAAATTGACATTCGCCGTTCCGGACAGGAAAAAAAAGACCTCCATGTTTCCGGCGGACAGCAGCCCGGTGTGGCTGTCCTGCTCGGAAATGCCGAGAAACGCCGCTGTGTCCTCGTATTCCGATTTCAAGAACCAGTAGACAGCGTTTTCACGCGGGCCATCGACGACGGTTTCCGCGCCGGTTCCCGCAGAGCGGTACACAAGCGACGTTTCCCAATGCCGGGCGCATCCTGTCTTATTCTCAGGGCACGGGACAGAGACAGACCGCACAAGCAGCTGATGCGTGCCAACCTGTGCCAGAAGCGTTGTGTCCAGTACCGTGCCGTCGGTATCCAGCGGGGTGAAGCTGGCCGCCATCTGCTTCAGAAGCTGTCCCTCATAGCGGGTCTGCAAATACGGGCTATAGCCAGAGGATGTTTCCCTGTCCTCGCCCAGCGTCCAATGCACGCGCACCTCATAGCAGCCGTCGGCTGCGCCGAAGAGGTATACCAGTTCATTTTCTGCGCCGGAGGCCAGCGTGAAGACCGTATAGCGGTTGGTCAGCTGGGAATCGAATCCCTGCGCGATATAGTCCGCGATGCGGCTGGAAACGTCTGTACCGGCGAGAAGTTCCGCTTTGAGCGTTGAGCCTGTCAGATGTGTGCTGGATACCAGACCGCTTTCGTCATAGTCCCAGCCGGTCGTGGGCAGGTATACACCCCATCCGCCGGCTTCGTCCGGGAAGGTGGAGAAGTACGCGTCAATATGAACGGGTCTGCCGTAGCCGTCCATGCCGTTGTAGAAGCTTGGATAGAAATAGCCGTGAATGTTATTCGCGCCGTGCGTCGCGGCGTAAATGTCGCGCAGATAGTCTTTTCAGGCGCCCGGGCTGCTCATAGACGGACAGCGCTGTGCCATCCGTGTCCTTTGTCCAGCCGAGCAGCCGGTAGTCCTGCGTTTCGCTGCGATAGGTGACGGTCACGAGGTAGCGGGTGCCGTCCACCAGATATTCCTGCCCGTCGATATACGACAGGCCGGTATCGGTGCCCAGCATGAAAGTGCGCCCGTCGGCATTTTCCGGCGCGATCGCAATTTTGTAGCTCCAGAGCTGCAAGTCTCCCTCCGGGTCGAGGCCGGACAAGGATGCAAGCTGTTCCAGATTCACCATCCGCGCGTCTCGCACCGTATCTGTTACAGTCTCAAATCCGCCGTCGGTCAGCACCTTGTATTCAATCGGCTCCGGCAAAATGACCTGTGCGATATAATATTCGGCGTAGTCCTGTATGCTGGAAAAGAACGCGCTTGTCGGGAGCGTGCTGTCTGCCTCTGCGGGGCTGTCTGCGGTAGAAGAAGCGGGCGGCTCTTCCTCCGGCTGCTCTGTGTCTGTCTTCGGGTCAGTCAGGAAGCACACGGCCACGGCGATAGACACGAGTACCGCCGCCAGCACGACCCAGAACGCGGGCTTTTTGTAATTTAAAACAGACTTAATGCGCCCCTTGACGCCTGTTTCGCCGAAGGCCAGCGGGCAGGCCGTAATCATCCGGCGCGGGACGCTGCATTGCAGCAGCGCACGGGAATAGGCCGTCTTGCAGTCGTCACCCAGTTCGCGCACGACCTTTTCATCGCAGGCCGCCTCGATATCGCGGCAGAACAGGATATACGCCAGCCAGCAGACGGGGTTGAACCAGTATGCCGTCAGGAGCAGGAAGCCCAGCGGCTTCCAGAGTTGGTCGCCACGCTTTAAATGCGCGCGCTCGTGCGCCAGAACCATGTCCTGCGCGCCGGGCTCCAGCCCAAAGGGCAGATAAATTCTCGGCCGGAACACGCCGAGGATGAACGGGGACGGGACGAATTCCGACTGGAACACGTTCCCCTCCAGCCGCACCGCCGTGCACACGCGAAGCCGCAGGCGCAGCGCGGAAATCACCGCGTAAAGAAACAGCACTGCGCAGCCGCCGAGCCAGACCCACGCGGCAAGCCACGTCAGAATTTGCAGCGGATTTGCGCTCTGCGCAGGATCGGGCGTAAACGCGGCCTGTAAGGGTGGATTTACAATGGCATCAACCGCTGGGATGCCGCTTGTGATGGCGGGCTCGACGGAATAGACGATCTCGGGCTGCACAGTCTCCGCGCTCGGGATGAGGCTCAGGACGCTTTCGACCGAAACCGGACACAAAAGCCGCACTGCCGCCAGTGCCCACAGGGCGCATAGCAGCCACTTCGGTGCTTTCTTGAACACCAGCCGTATCAGTACAATCGCAAAAATCAGAATTGCCGCAGACAGGCTGCGGTTGAGAAAGCCGAGAAATACATCGGTCATGGCCGCTTCTCCTCATAGCCATCAATTATGGCGCGCAGTTGGTCAACCTCATTCTGCGAAAGCTTTGTCTTGCGCGCAAACGCTGCAACAAATGCGGGAAGCGAACCCTCAAACGTCTTTTCAACCAGTTCGTCCAGTTCCGCCGCCTGTGCCTCGTCTTTGGAGACGAGCGAGGAGACGAAGCCATTTTCGTTTTTCACGACGCCACGCTCGGCCAATCGGTGGATGACCGTATACGTCGTCGTCCGGCTCCATCCAAGCCTTTCCCGGCACAGCTTCGCCAACTCTGCGCTGGGCAGCGGTTCATGCTCCCATAAAATCAGGCAGAACCGGTATTCACTTTCAAAAATTTTCGGGGTGGACATAGGTTGTTCCTCCTTGTCTAATGCGTTAGACTCTAACTGTAGTCTAACGCATTAGACCGCTTTTGTCAAGTCCCGCTGTACGCGATAAACGCGCACAGGATGCCAATGTTGCCTGAGGCATATTGGAAACAGACTTGTGCCATCCAAATGCGGCCACGGTATAGATAGGATGCCTATGTTCTGGTATATGCACAGCTGTCTAATTACAGTCTGTATGTACAGTCCAGCACAGCACATTCGGTTGCACACGTCAAAAATGCCGGTAGGTTTTTTGCAACTTTTTCTGTCTCATCTGCTTGACAAGCGGGAATATCTGTGGTAATATATCCGAGCAGTTGGAAGACTGTAAACGCGCGAGTGGTGGAATTGGCAGACTCGCTAGATTCAGGTTCTAGTGTCCACTCCGGACGTGCGGGTTCAAGTCCCGCCTCGCGCACCATCGTCGTCGCGGACTTCGCTAGTTCGCGACGACCTTTTTGTTTAGTTGAATAGTTGGCCGATAAGCCTCGGACAGCACGACGCCTCAAGTTCTTCGGAATTTGAGGCGTTTTTTTATCAGAGGCGCAAACTTCTTCCTTCTTTTAACCTTTCACTAGGCCGACGGCGTGTCTGGTGCGGTTGCGGTTTCGTGAATATGCAATAAAAACAGGTATGAAAATCGGCAAAAGGTCAGTTGACATACAACATGTTTGTTATATAATAAGATTGTCAGACAATAAGATATAAGAAAGGACGTGTTTTACCCATGCGCACTGAAACCCTCTGGCTGAACAGTCCGTGGAACAATGCGGAGGAGGTCAGACAGCAGCTGAATTTTGCGGAGAAGATCCAGCTGCATGACGTGACGCTCCGCGACGGCGAACAGCAGGCCGGGCTTGTCTTCTCTCATGACGACAAGATCGCCATTGCGGAACGGCTTGCCGAGGTGGGAATCCATCGGATTGAGGCGGGCATGCCCGCCGTTTCTGCGGCGGATGCAAAGGCCGTCGCAGACATCGTCAAACGTAATCTCGGGCCGAAGATCTTTTCCTTTGCGCGCTGCATGAAGGCAGATATCGACAAGGTTGCCGACAGCGGTGCGGAGGGCGTTGTCATCGAAATTCCGGCCAGCCGCCGCTTCATTGAACGCGCGTATGGCTGGACACTGGAAAAGGCGATTGCGCTTTCCGTGGAGGCGACCAGCTATGCACGCGAACGGGGACTGTATACGGTCTTTTTCCCCATCGATGGGAACCGCGCACAGTTTGACGATTTTATGCAGATCGTCACGGCTGTTGCGAAGGATGGCCATATGGATGCGCTTGGCTGCGTAGACACCATGGGCGTGCTGTCTCCGAGCAGCATTTCCTTTGCAATCCGAAAAATGAAGCAGGCGACAGGAAAGCCGATTGAGGTGCATTGCCACGACGACTTTGGAATGGGCAGCGCCAACACGCTTCTGGCGCTGGCCGCAGGTGCGGATGTTGCGCACACGACAGTTTCCTCGCTCGGCGAACGGTCCGGAAACGCCTCCTATGAGGAAGTTGCGCTGAGCCTGCTCTGCATGTACGGCGTGAATCTCGGCCTACAGTATGATAAACTCTATGAAACGGCGCAGGCCATACGGAAGATCGCCGGCATTGAAGACCGCCCGAATCGGCCCATCACCGGCCCCTGCATCAGCCAGATCGAATCCGGCATCATTGCCGGCTGGTACAAAACTGCCAGGACGACCCGCGTGAGATTCTCCCGTATCTCTATCAGCTTACTGGCCATCCTGGTCCCGAAATTGTGCTCGGCAAGAGCAGCGGCATTGCATCGATTGAACTTGCGCTGGACAAGCTTGGACTGGAATGCAGTTCCAAAGAGATTAAGCGTGAACTGCTGGACGAGGTCAAGACGCTTTCTGCTGAGCGAAAGGCGCTGATTTCGCTGGATGAGTTTCAAATCCTTGCACAGAAGATTTTTGCACGCAATCACTGAAGAAGAAAAAGAGAGGAAAATCCAAATGCTGATTAAAGTCGGACAGAAATTTGAAACATGGATGCGAAAGGTGCTTCCGGATCCGCTCGTGATCGCAATCATCCTGACGCTGATTGTCGGACTCCTGGCCGTCATCTTTACGCCGACCACGCCGATCCAAGTCGTGGAGAACTGGTCGAAGGGCTTTTGGGAACTGATTGCCTTTACGATGCAGGTTGCGTTCGGCCTGATTGCGGGCGCGGTGCTTGCAAAATCGCCGATTGTCAACCGCGGCATGGTCAAGCTTTGCAGTCTCCCGAAAAAAAAAGAATTCTAGCGCCGTTTTGCTGCTTTCGTTTACCACGCTTGTGCTCTGGTGGGTCAACTGGGGCATCGGCCTGATTGCAGGTGCGTTTCTTGCAAAGGAAATGGCGGTACAGCTGTCCAAAAAAACGTTCCGTATCACCTTCCGCTTCTGGCGGCGGGCGGATATTCGGGCATTATGACTTACGAGATGGGCCTGACTGGTGCGATTCCGCTTCAGATCGCAGCAGCCGGACACCGGTTTGAGGAATACATGGGCGTAATTCCGCTGAGTCAGACGCTGTTTGGCAGCTTCAACCTGATCTGCACTGCCGGCGTTCCGATTCTGATCCCGCTGAGTTCTGCTTCTGATGAGCCCGAAGGATCCGAGCAAGATGACCATGCTCGATCCTGCGATTGTCGCCGCGGAAAACGCGTAAGGATGCGCGCAAGCAGATGCGCAAAAAGGGTTCCTTTGCCGAAAAGGTCGAAAATATGCGGTTCTGGTCTATTTTTGTCGGCATCATGGGCATTGCGTACGCAATCAATCACTTTGCCAAGAACGGCTTCAACATCGACCTCAACGTCTTTAATCTGATCATTCTCTGCCTCGGCATGCTGGCGTGGCTGTATCCGCTGGACTATGCCGAATCCTTCAAGGAGCAGACGGTTCAGTCCTGGGGCGTCCTGCTGCAGTTCCCTTCTATGCCGGTATCATGGGCATTATGACCTATTCCGGACTGGTTCCCGTGATTGCAAATGTTTTCGTTAAGATTGCAACTCCGAAGACCATGTCTGCGCTGTCCTTCCTGTCTGCCGGCTTTGTAAACTTCTTCGTTCCCTCCGGCGGCGGCCAGTGGGCGGTTCAGGGCCCGGTCATGCTGGAGGCGGCAAAAACGCTTGGCGTGGACATGAAGAGTATAGCCATGGCTGTTGCTTACGGCGACTCGTGGACAAACCTCTGCACGCCGTTCTGGGCGCTGCCGATGGCAAACGTGCTTGGCATCAAGGTCCGGGACTTCCTTGGCTATACGCTGATCGTGACCATTCTGGTCGGCCTGTTCTTGGTCGGCGCGTTCCTGATTGCTGCCTGAGCGCGGCTTATCGAGGTGACGTATGTCCCTACACATACAATATTTTTGCCCGGACCGCAGGCGTTGACTCCGTACATGCGGGCGAGGCCTATACCTTCCGGGTGCCGCGGCGGATCCTGTACGCATGGCCAGCCCTGAGCGACTGGTATGAAGCCATGATCCGGGAGAAACTGGGCGGAACAATCACAGACCCGGAAAACGTCTATATGACACTGGATCATATGCTGCCCGTCCGCAATCAGACACAAGAGCGCTTTATCTCCGAAAGCCGCCGCTGGGCCAAGGAGCAGGGCTTTCACCTCTCGGAAGGAGAGGGATCGGGCACATCCTGGCGATTGAGCAGCAGTGGGTCGAGCCCGGCATGCTGGTGCCGCATTTTGACACGCACATCAGCTGTATCGGCGCAATCGGGGCGCTCGGTGTCGGCTGCTTGAAGGAAATGCTCCGGCCGCTGACTCAGGGACTGCTCTGGATGGAGATTCCGGAGGTCGTCCGCGTTGAACTGCACGGCAGCTTCCAGCCCGGTGTTATGGGCCGCGATCTGCTGCATACGCTGGTGATGGAACTGGGGCTATCCCGGTGCAGCGGCAAAATTCTGAGTTTGGCGGACCCGGCGCGCGCAGCATGCCGCTTGCCAGCCGTGTTACCGTCTGCAACCTGATCAATTATCTCGGCTGCGTTTCTGCTGTGTTTGACCCGGATGCGGATGCGCAGACAGAGAATGCGTATTCCGAACTGATTCATCTGGACCTCGGATGTATTGAACCCTGCCTTGCCGCACCGCCCTCTATTGCAAACGCGGTCCCGCTTTCAAAAGCAGCCGGTACGCAGATCGATATCGGCATCATCGGCACCTGTGCGGGCGGTGGTCTTGAGGATTTGGAAGCCGCGGCGCATGTGCTGTCCGGCAGACGGCTTGCGCCCGGGCGCAAACTCTATATCTCGCCCGCAACAGCAGCCATTCAGAGCGAGGCTATCCGGCGCGGGTATTATCAGATTTTTTCAGACGCCGGCTGCTTCCTGAGTTCGCCGACCTGTGACTTCTGCTACGGTGCGGCGGCATACCTTGGCGCAGGCAAACGCGCAATTTCAACGCAGACGCTCAATGTCAGCGGCCGGCTGGGAAGCTTGGACAGTGAGATCTATCTTGCCAGCGCTGCTGCCGTTGACGCCGCGGCGGTACAGGGCGAGATCTGCGACCCAAGAGACTTTTGGAAGGAGGCGGAGGCATGATCCTGCAAGGAAAAGCAGCATGGTGTTCCCGGACAGCTTTGATGTCGATTATATCATCGGCATTCCCAACATTGGCCTGACAGATCTGAAGCAGATTACGGCCTGCCTGATGAAGGACTTTGACCCGGAGTTTCTTGACTCCTGTGCACCGGGCGATACGCTGATTGCCGGGAAAAGCTTTGGCTATGGTCATGCGCATCCGCAGCCCATGGCGGGAATGCGGGAGATCGGGATCCGCTGCGTCGTTGCGGAATCCTATCTGTTCCCGTTCTTCCGCAGCGAACTGGCCTCCGGCATGATGCTCTTCACCTGCCCGGGGATTACCGCCTGCGTGCGGCGCGGAGATAAATTGCAGATTGATACCGAGCGCAGCCTTGTGACCAACCTTACGACCGGCGAATGCCTTGCCCCTGAAGCCGCTCAGAGGCTATCCGGCAGAACTGCTGGAGGCCGGCGGCGTTGTGGAGTATCTGCGCAGGCAGCAGCCGGAATTAGACGGCCGATGAACGTGCGTATCGGACTTGCCCAACATCGCATTGGGCCGGATATGGAGGAGAATCTCCGGCAGGCGCAGCGCGCGGTTCTTGCTTGCGCCGGGCAGGGTGCGCAGCTGGTTCTGCTGCCGGAAATGTTCTGCTGTCTGTATCAGCTGGAGCGGCTTCGGGCCTGTGCGCAGCCGCGCGGCGGCGAGATCTGGAAGCATCTGCGCGCGCTGGCGTGTCAGGCAGGTGTGTATCTTCTGGGCGGCAGTATGCCGGAACTTGATGCACAGGGCCGCATCTATAACGCCAGCTTTTTCTTCTCCCCTGCAGGCGAGGAACTTGCATGCTACCGGAAATGTCATCTGTTTGACGTCTCACTGCCGGGCGGACTGTGCATACAGGAAAGCAGCGTTTTTTACACCCGGCGAGCAGCTGCGGGTTGTGGAATCTCCCTTCGGGAAGATCGGCCTTGCCATCTGCTTCGATCTTCGCTTTCCGGAGCAATTCCGTGCGCTTGCTGACCGCGGCGCGCAGCTGGTGCTGGTTCCAGCAGCGTTCAACTCGACCACAGGACCGGCGCATTGGGAGATCAACTGCCGCAGCCGCGCGCTGGACAATCAGGTGTTTCTCTGCGCTTGTGCGCCTGCGGCTGCGCCGGATGGCCCGTATCCCTATTACGGCCATTCCATGGCGGTAGACCCATGGGGACGGATTCTGACGGAACTGACCGGCGAGGCATGTGAACGTGTTGTCACGCTCGATCTGGACGAGACAGCCCGAATCCGGGCTCAGCTTCCGCTGCTGCAAAGCCGCCGTCCGGAACTTTATCGGCAATAAGGGCGTTTCCTTCCGCGAAGCTGCGCCGGGTGCGCAGCTTCGCTTTTCGTGTTTCCGGTTTTCGCCTGTAAAAACAGGAAAGACCAGAAAAGAAATTTGACTATTTTTCTGAAATGTATTATCATAAAAAATAAGCATTTATGTCGCCTGTTGGCGGGAACCCTTTTTGCAAGGAGCATTTTCATGAACGAACGCAGTTTTTCCCCAACGCCGCTCAACAAGAGATCGCTTTCTGACGAGATCGTATTTCAGATCAAGGAAATGATCGCCGACGGCAGACTTCAGCCCAACCAAAAAGCTTCCGACGGAGCAGGAACTCTGTCAGGCCTTCTCCGTCGGCCGGACGACCGTGCGTGAGGCGCTCATGGGCTTGACGGCCCTCGGACTGGTTCGCCGCGACAAACACAATTCCTATGTCACGGACGCGGTAGAGCATCCTCTGCAGGAATTCTATCTGCATCTGATCATGGACAACTATGACATTGCGCAGCTTTATGAGGCACGGCTGATGCTCGAAGGAAGCGTCATCCGGCTGGCCTGCCGCCGTGCTGCGCCGGAGCAGATCCGGCGGCTGGAGGAACTGACCGAGCAGATGCAGACCGACAACATTGAGGCGTATGTCAAGGCGGACGTGGAATATCACAACGAGATCATGCGCGCAGCGAATAATCAGGTCACATATGAAATGTATCAGGTGATCCGGTTCCTGCTCAAAAAGGCGCAGATGCAGATTGCCAAAAACGAGCAGACCCGCACGACCTCCTGTGCCCAGCACCGCCGGATCATTGAGGCGGTCAAGGAACGGAACGAGGAGTTGGCATCCAAACTGATGACCGAGCACATCCGCACCATGGATCAGTTCCGGATCCAGTCGGAGCAGGAGACGACCTGAGCCTGCGGGCGGCGAAAACCGCACAGATCAAGGGGAGAGGCTTTGCCGCTCCTCTTTTGCTGTATAGAAGCGGTGACATGCCGGAAATCTGCAAAAATCTAATTTCTTTTGCGATTTCCGGTTGACTTTTCCGGAGTCTCCAGCTATAATAAATCGGTCTGCGAAGCGCAGACAATCCTTGCCGCAGGCGAGTCCTGCGGCCATATGTCCAGAAGGAGGTGCAACATCAATGGCAAAACTTTCCGCAAAGTATGAGGTCCTCTATATCATCGACCCGCGCAGGGTGAAGAGGGTATCGCGGCTCTCGTGGAAAAATTCAAGGGTATCGTGGAGGCTCACGGCACTCTGACCAGTGTTGACGAGTGGGGCAAGCGTCACCTTGCATACCCGATCAACGACCTGGTTGAGGGTTACTACGTCTACATGACCTGCGAAGTAACGCCCGAAATGCCGGCTGAACTTGATCGTGTCTTTAAGATCACCGACGGCATTCTGCGTTCCATCATCGTAGCTGTTGAAGAGTAAGGAGGCGCTCACATGCTGAACCATATCGTTCTCATGGGCCGACTGACTCGTGACCCTGAGCTGCGCCGGACCGGCAGTGGCGTTGCGGTCGCATCCTTTACCCTCGCTGTTGACCGCGATTACGCGGCACAGGGCGCGGAGAAGGAAACAGATTTCGTGGATATTGTCGCATGGCGCAATACCGCTGAGTTCGTCAGCAAGTATTTCACCAAGGGCCGTATGGCTGTCGTAACAGGCCGGCTGCAGATCCGCAACTGGCAGGACAAAGGAAGGCAATAAGCGCCGCTCGGCGGAGGTCGTTGCCGACAATGTCTATTTCGGCGACAGCAAGCGCGACAGTGCTGACGGCGGTTCGTTCAACCAGTCTCAGGGCTACGCGCAAAGCTTCAATCAGGTTCCGCCGCAGCAGCCGGCATATCAGGCCCCGCAGAATGTCTCTGCTGCTCCGTCTGATTTCTCCATGCTCTCCGACGACGATCCCGATCTCCCGTTCTAACATTTTTCCACAAGACCAAAGATAGGAGGATTCACTATGGCAATGGCTAATGATCGTGTTCATCCTCGCAAGCGTAAGAAGGTTTGCGCCTTCTGCGTTGATAAGGTGACGCACATCGATTTCAAAGACACTGTCAAGCTCCGCCGTTACCTGTCCGAGCGCGGCAAGATCCTGCCCCGCCGTACCACCGGTACCTGCGCTGCTCATCAGCGTCAGCTGACAGTCGCTATCAAGCGCGCCCGTCAGATCGCCCTGCTGCCCTATGTAGCAGACTAAGTTTTTCATCCAGAAGCCTGTCCGTCGCGGACAGGCTTTTTGGATTGCGGAGGTTTTATGTTTTCCATCACGCTCATCTGTATGGGAAAGCTGAAAGAGCGCTTTTATACCGAGGCTGCGGCGGAATACGCCAAGCGATTGAAGGCCTATTGCGACTTTCAGCTGATCGAACTGCCGGAGTGCCGTCTGCCGGAGGACCCGAACGACGCGCAGATCGCACAGGGCCTGCAAAAGGAGGCGGAACTCATCCGCGCGAAGCTTCCGAAGGGCTGCTTTTTCTGCGTCCTGACGCCGGAGGGAAAGCTGCTGTCTTCTGAGCAGCTGGCAGATACGCTGCGGCAGGCGAAGGGAAGCGGCCGGTCCAGCGCCTGCTTTTGATCGGCTCGTCGTTCGGAATCGCGCCGGAAATCAAAAAGCTTGCAGATATTCAGCTTTCCATGAGCAAAATGACCTTTCCGCACCATCTGGCCCGCGTCATGGCTCTTGAGCAGCTTTACCGCGCCGAGGCCATTCAGGCGGGCAGCAAATATCATAAATAACAGGAGGAATTTGCGACGTCCCAGATGAAAAATGACATGCAGACTGCCGTGAAGCACAACATCCGCGGCGGCGAAGGCAGCCCCTGCTTCCGCTATCTGTTCTCTGCCGAGCAGCTCGGCAGCCGCGCGGAGATGATGGCCGTTATCACGCTCCAACCCGGCGAATCCGTCGGCGTCCACCCGCACGAGACGAACGGCGAGGCGTATTACATCCTAGAGGGTGCGGCCACCGTCACCGAGGACGGCGAGAGCCGCGAACTGCACGTCGGCGACGCGGAATTCTGCGCCGACGGCCATACCCATTCCATTCGCAATCACACCGGCTCCGTCACGCGCTTTCTGGCCGTGATCGTCCCGAACCGGTGATCCAAAACCGCCCCGGCTAGATGAGCCGGGGCGGTTCTTGCGCTCAACGCGGATATATGATATGATACACTTATCAATCAAGACTGGGAGGGTGTCTGTATGAAGCCGTCTGCAAAAAATACGATCAAAAGAGCGCTGGTTTCGGTTGCTGTATTTGCTGCCATTTACATGCTGTCCGGGCCGATCATCGGCTGGACAGGTTACGATATGAATCTGAAGGGCATTGAGTTTTTTGTCTGCCGTGATCGGTGCCGGCTGCTATTGGATCAGGGAGCAACCAAAGATGATGCCGTATTTGCAGAAATTCTGCAAAAAAAAGCAGTGCCTGTGAGGGCTGAACCAACATGAAAATTACAATCATTGCAACGCTTATGCTCATGGCAGCATATTTTCTCGTTTTATACGGCGCGGTCGGGTTTATTCAGGATAAACGCTTTTTCTCGTCCGCGCCGAAGGAAAACTTAGCTGCGTTTCCCGATAAAAAGAGCGGTTTCGCGGCGCACATATCATCGGATGGCTGATAGAAGGTATCGCGGTTCTGATGTTTATAGGTGCGGCCGTTCTTGCTGCATGAGATGGTGTCAGAAGCGGATTCGGGTTTTGGAATTTCTTTGTGCGATTTCTTGTTATGCTCTACTGCATGGAAATCTACGATATCCTCTTCTTCGACTGGTTCCTGCTCTGCCGCTCAAACTTTTTTCCGCATTTCTACCCGGAAGTAAAGGGCATTGTGGGGCCGCACATGTTCGGCTATAACAAAAAGGCGCATGTGTGGCATTTCCTACTCTATATTCCGCTCTGCGCTGCAATGGCGGGAATCTGTACGCTTTTTTAAAAGCAGAGCGGCTTGTCCAGCTGGCGGAGCAGACTCCACCCGCTGCCAACTGCGTTCGTGCTTCAGCGGGGCTTGCATAGTGGATTTGATGGCAGGCCATGGAACTGGCGCTATTTCATAAACTTTTTCACCAGCCCGAGTTTTTTCTCCGAATACGGGTGATACCGCATCGGAAGATCGAGCCATGTCGATTTTTTGACGATGCTGCGTGCGTGCGTGAACGTGTCGAAGCTTTTTTTGCCGTGGTAGCTGCCCATGCCGCTGCTGCCTACGCCGCCGAAGGGCATATGCGTGGTGGCAAGATGGATGATCGTGTCGTTGATGCAGCCGCCGCCGAAGGAGCAGGTATCCAGCACGCGGCGTTCGGCTGCCTTGTCAGACGTGAACAGATACAGTGCCAACGGCTTTTCCCGGCTGCGGATGAAATTAATGGCCTCGTCCAGTCGGTCAAATTCCAGCATGGGCAGGATTGGCCCGAAGATTTCTTCCTGCATAACAGGGGCTGTCCGGGGAAACTCCGTCCAGCAGCGTGGGCGCAACGAAGCGCGTTTTTTCGTCAAATTCTCCGCCGACCACAGCTGTCTGTCCCTCCAACAGCGCCGTCACGCGGGCAAAGTGCTTTTCCGAGACGATCACGGGCATTTCGTCCATTTTGCCGTCCGGGAAGAATTCGCGCAGCGCCTGCCTGTATGCCTCGATGAACGCGGGTTTGACCGATTTCTCAATCAGCAGATAGTCCGGCTCCACGCAGGTCTGACCGGCATTCAAGACCTTGCCGAACGCGATGCGCCGCGCGGCCAGCTTCACATCGGCGGTTTTATCCACGATGGCGGGGCTTTTGCCGCCAAGTTCGAGCGTGACGGGCGTGAGGTGCTTGGCCGCAGCCTCCATCACGACCTTGCCGACGGCGACGCTGCCGGTGAAGAAAAAAATGGTGTCAAAGCGCTGCGATAACAGCGCGCTGTTTTCCGCACGTCCGCCTTCGACAGCGGCGATATAGCGCGGGTCAAAGTTCTCGGCAATCAGCTTCGCAATGGCCGCGCTGGTCGCGGGTGCATAGGCCGACGGCTTTACGACGGCGCAGTTGCCACCGGAGATCGCGCCCACCAGCGGCGACAGGCAGAGTTGAACGGGATAATTCCACGGCGAGATGATCAGCGCAACGCCATACGGCTCCGGCGAGACGAAGCTTTTTGACGGGAACTGCGCCAGCGGCGTCGGGACGGTGCGCTCACGCATCCAGCCCTTCAGGTGCTTCAGATGAAAACGCACTTCCTCCAATACCATGCCTGTTTCGCACATGTAGACCTCCATGGGGGCCTTGCGGAAGTCCTGATACATGGCCTGCTCAAGCAGCGCTTCATTTGACCGCAGCGCCTGCTGTAATTTTTTCAGCTGCTCCATTCGGAACGCATAGGAACGCGTTGCGCCGGAGAGAAAATATGCCCGCTGTGCGCGGACGAGTTCTTGAATATCCATATGGATTCTCCTTTTCAAAACGCCGGAAGCAATCGCTTCCGGCGTTTTTGAATCACGTTACTTGCTGAAGGAAAGCAGCTTCTGATATGTGGCTTCCCATTCCGGCGTGTGATGCGGCTCATAGGTATTGACGGCCTCGGAGCGGCGCACGACGGCGCGCAGCTCGTCCATGGTCTGAATATCGCCCAGCGCCATGGCCTGGGCCAGCAGATTGCCGATGGCTGCGCCCTCGATGGGGCCGGTGATGACGGGCCGGTCGATGGAGTCCGCGACAAACTGATTGAGCAGCTTATTCTGGCAGCCGCCGCCGACGATGTTCAGCGTATCGATACGCTGGCCCTTGATCTCCTCCAGACGCTCGAGCGCCCAGCGGTATTTAAGCGCCAGCGATTCATAGATGCACCGCGCGATCTGCCCGACGGTTTCCGGTACCGGCTGGTTCGTCTTGCGGCAGAAGTCCTGAATTTTCTCGACCATCCGGCCTCCGGCAAAGAATTCGCCGTAATCGGGGTCGAGGACAGAACGGAAAGACTCGGCCTTTTTGCTTCCTCGACAATGTCGCTCCAGCTGAGGCTCATGCCGGCTTTCTGCCAGTCTCTCCGGCACTCCTGAATGAGCCACAGGCCCATGATGTTTTTGAGAGGCCGGAAACCGCCCTGAATCGTGCCTTCGTTGGAGAAATTCGCGTCGCGCACGGCGTCCGTCAGAATCGGTTCGTCCGTCTCCACACCGAACAGCGACCAAGTGCCGCTGGAGCAGAACGCGAAGCTGCCCGTGCCGGGGATAGCAGCGACGGCGGAAGCCGTGTCGTGCGTGCCGACAGCGGCGAAATTTGCCTGATTCATGCCGAGTTCTGCGGCCAGTTCCGGACGGAGTTTTCCACGCAGCGTGCCCGCACGGTCAAGCTTCGTAAAGATTTTCCTCGGCAGGCCCAGCGCGTCGATCGTCTGCCAATCCCAGTCCTTCGTGGTGGGGTTATAGAGCATGGAGGTCGTTGCGTTGGTGTATTCCGTCTTTGCTTCACCCGTCAGGAAGAAGCCCAACAGGTCGGGCAGCATCAGCAGTGTCTGCGCTGCGTCCAATGCGGGGTCGTGCTGCCGCTTGCGGCGGTAAAGCTGGTAGACGGTGTTGAAATTCATGGTTGCGATGCCCGTGCGGGCGAAAAGCGTCTTAAAATCGACGATTTTCCACGCCTCTTCCATATCTGCGTCAACCGCGTAGCGGTACGAACGCGGATTGGACAGCAGCTGACCGTTTTTGGTCAAGCAGGCCGTAATCAACGCCCCAGGTATCGATGCCGATGCAGTCGAGTTCGCCGACATTTGCATTCTTAAACGCAAGCAGACCCTGCTTCAGCTGGTTGTAGAGATACGGCAGATCCCAGTAGAACACGCCGTTCATCTCAATGTAATTGTTTTCAAACCGATGCAGTTCGCGCATGGTGATTGTCTCGCCGTCGAACTGGCCTAAAATCGCGCGGCCGTTGCTCGCGCCGAGGTCGAACGCCAACAGGTTTCTCATGGTGTCATGCCCCTTTCGTTTTGGCTCAGCAGATGGCAGAGCCGGTCTTTTCGTGCTCGATCAGCTTCCAGGTCGCGTCGATCAGGTTGGAGAACAGCGGGTTTTCCATGGCCTTGATGACGAACGACTGGCGCGGGGAGTTGATGTCCTCGCCCGAGACCTGGAACAGACCGTTTTCGTCGCAGAGACGGCGAAGTCTGGTCAGCTGCTCCGGCGTGTTGCGTGTCGGCATATAGGTGACAGCGCGGATGCCGCAGCTTTTGACGCAGGCGATCACGTCGTCCAGGTAATCGTCCTCAAACTTCTGCGCCTTCTTGTCGCCTGTGACGGAGGCCGTCACGTCGCCAAGATACGCGTAGCACAAAAGCGCGTCGATGTCATTGCACAGCTTGGCCACGTCGCGCACGTTCGGGCATTCCTCCGTCGCATCGATATAAATTTTCGGCACGAACGCCGATTTTAAAATGCCCAGCAGGTCATACTCGTAGAACGGGTATGCCGTGTCCAGCATCTGGGCCTGCTGCTTGGCAGACAGGTTCAGACCGATGGAGGCGAGGTAGTCCACCATTGGCTGGCCCTTTCCGGCTTTTTACAACCATTTTCTTTGCCAGCGCGTACATGAGATGGCGCTCGGTTACGCCGCCGTCCTCCTTCGCCTCCGACAGCGGGAGCACATCGCGGTCATAGTCCAGCGCGATGCCGTCCAGCAGCGCGTTGATTTTTTCAACCATCGCGCGGTTCCGGCGGCCTCTGGCCGCGCGGTAGGGCGCGAACCATGCGTTGAGCGTTTCAATTTTGTCGTGCGGAACGGACTGGATGGTCATGTAGCTGACGCCGACCTGATCGGGGTTGTTCGTGCGCTTGCTCTGCATCGCCGTGCTGTCCATCGATACGCGGCACTCCATGCCGACGGTCACCGGCATGCCGACCAACTCTGCCGCCGCGAGGAATTCCCGCGCGCCGGAAATAGAGTCGTGGTCAATGATGCCAGCTGTGCACAGGCCTTCCATCCGCGCGGCATAGACCGCGGCGGTGGGGGAGTAGGGCGAGAACGAATAGGTCGTATGAATATGATTGTTGATGTACTGCGGCACCATGGGCGGGAATTCGGTGGTCTTCAGAATCTCTTTGAGATTTGCAAGGCGTTCTTCCCGCGTGGGCGCGTTGAGTTTGTTCAGAATGTCGATCTCGATCATCGCGCGGCCCTCAGTTCAGCATGACCTGACCGCCGGTGACGGGGATGGCCTGACCAGTCTCGTACTTCTGCTCGACGCAGTACATGACGGCGCGCGCCACATCGACAGGCAGGCAGCCGCGGTTCATCGGAACCTTGGCCTCGTAATAACGGCGCACGTCCGCGACGGTCTTTGCGCCGGGAACCTTGCCAGCCTCGAGATACTGCACGAACAGACCGCGCACCGGGTCGGACCACAGCGGGCCATCGAGGAAGTTGCCCGGGCAGACAGCGTTGACCTTGATGTTGTACGCGCACAACTCCAGCGCGAACGACTGCGTCAGACCGATGCCGCCGAATTTGGAACCTGCGTAGGCAAAATTCTTGTTCGAGCCCTCAAGGCCGGACTTGGAGTTCAGCGTGACGATATCAAACATGGCCTCGGGGTCCGCCTCGTGCTCGGCCTCCATGATGATGGCGGCGTATTTTGCACAGAGGAAGAAGCCTGTGTAGTTGACGCTGGTGACAAAGTCGAAATCCTTCTTTTCCACATGCGCCAGAGGGCCGGAGCGGACGACGCCCGCGTTCGAGAGCATCAGATCAAGCCCGCCGAACTTCTCAACCGTCTGCGCGACCATGTTCGCAACGGATTCTTCGTCGGAGACGTTGACCGCGATGGCAACGGCGCGTTCACCCATTTCCTCTGCAACCTGCTTTGCCAGCGGTTCGTTCATATCGGCAATGACGATGGTTGCGCCTTCTTTATACAGTTCCTCCGCAATGCCCTTGCCGAAGCCCTGGGCCGCGCCGGTCACGATGCAGATCTTGCCGCCGAGCCGGCCCTCGCCAGCCGGACGCTTGCCCATATTGGCCTTTGCAATCTCGCACCATTTGGTCATATCAACAGACATAAAAGTACCCTCTTTCTTGAAGTGTACCTCTATTATACCTGCATCTGTATGTTGATTCAAGACCGTTTGATTTTATTTTTCTGGTTTGTTGCCCGTTTTGCCTAAAATGAGGATGCAAAGCACGATCACACCCGTGACCAGAAAAATGCCGGTCATGCCTTTGCCCATGATGGGCAGCGTCTGTAAGAATGCTTCATAATTCATAGTCTTTTTCCTCACACTAAAAGATTCAGCAGCAGACCGCCCGCGATGACGGATGCGACCTGCCCGGATACGTTGACACCCACGCACTGCATGAGCAGGTAATTCTGCGGGTCTTCCTTAATTGCCATTTTGTAGACGACGCGCGCGGACATCGGAAACGCTGAAATGCCGCAGGCGCCGATCATGGGATTGAGTTTTTTCTCCTTCGGCAGGAACAGATTGATCAGCTTCGCAACCAGTACACCGCCCGCTGTGTCGAAAATAAACGCCACCAGACCCAGCGCCATAATGAGAAGCGTCTGCTTTTGTCAGGAAATACTCTGCCTGCATGCGCACGGCGATGGTGAGGCCCAGGAAGAGCGTAATGAGATTTGAAAGCGTCTTCTGCGCCGTCTCGGAAAGAGAATCCAGCACGCCGCACACCCGGATGAGGTTGCCGAACATCAAAAAAGCCTACCAGCGCCACGCTTCGCGGCGAGACGATGCCGCAGACGGCGGTGATAATGATCGGGAATAAAATCTTCGTGCGCTTTGTAACCGTGTGCTGATGGTATGGCATGCGGATCAGCCGTTCGTGCTTTGTGGTCAGCGCGCGGATGACAGGCGGCTGCACAAGCGGCACGAGCGCCATGTACGAATACGCCGCGACCATGATCGCGCCCAGATAGTTGGATTTCAGGAAATTCGCCATGAAGATCGCCGTCGGGCCATCTGCCGCGCCGATGATGCCGATGGCCGCCGCATCCTTGATGGGGAAGCCCAGAAGGGCTGCAAGGCTGAAGGTGAAGAAAATGCCGAACTGCGCCGCTGCACCGAAGAACATCAGCTTCGGGTCGTTCAGCAGCGGCTCAAAATCGATCATTGCCCCGATGCCGACGAACAGCAGAAGCGGGAATAACTCGTTTGCGATTCCTGCGTCAAACAGCACGTTCAGAACGCCGATCTCCTCCACGCCGTCGATGATCTGTGTCACCGCGCCGGACAGCGGCAGATTGACCAGAATCGCGCCGAAGCCCATTGGCAGCAGCAGCGCGGGCTCCATATCCCGTTTGATTGCCAGATAGATCAGGATCCCGCCGATCAGCCACATCACGGCCTGCTGCCAGCTGAGATTGCTGATGTTTGAAAATAACTGTGCCACAAAAAGTCCTCCTGTTTTGTTTTTTGATAAAAAGAAAAGACCTTTACCCAAGCATACACAATGCTTCGGTAAAAGTCTCACAATTTCAGTCGGCTGCGGGCATTTCTGCCGTACTGACGCAGCCGACGCGGGGGAAACCGCCTGCTACTCCCTTTATCGTGCCTATTAAAGCAGAAAAATGCCCGGCCGTCAAGTCGGCCGGGCACATCTTAGCGGAATCTTAAGGAAGTTCTGATTCTGGGGTTCCTTAGTAGCTGCTGATGGGGAGCGTCTCGTCGTCCGAGCCCTTTTGCACGTCGCGGATGATGATATCATAGCTGTAATTCTCATTCACATGGATGGTCACGCGGTCCCCCTTTTTGTGGCCCATGACGGCCTTGCCGACGGGCGATTCCTTGCTGATGAGGCCCTTGAGCGCGTTCTGGCGGAGCGTGGTGACAAGTTCAATGGTCTGCTCCTCGTCATCTTCTTCGATGTAGATCGTCACCTTGTCGAACAGACCGATCTCGTCCGGGTTCGAGCTGGCGTCAATGACCTTTGCGGTCTTAATCATGCGCTCTAAGTACCGGATGCGGCTGTCGTTGCGGCTTTTTTCGCGCTTGGCGGCCTTATACTCAAAGTTCTCGCTGAGATCGCCGAACTCCCGCGCGGTCTTTACATCCTCAAGCAGCTGCGGCCGCAGCTGAAGACGGCGGTATTCGACCTCCTGCTCCATTTTTTTGATATCAACGGCTGTCAATTCGTCATTCATATACTCTGCACCTCCAGTGCATCACTATTTTACGCGCGTTATGCTGAAAAGCAAAACGAATTTTGATTTTTTCGGAAATTGTGCTATGATAGCGTCAGTTGACAAGGGTGCACATGCCCGCGGAGCGCACCGGCCCGCCTTTCGCGGCGTTATCGTCCTTGACAGGCTGACGCTACAATCAGATTTTTTAACAGGAGCGACCGCCATGAACATCGAACCCATTGCCCGTATCCATACCGATTTTCCCACCAAGTTCGGCGTCCCGCGTCAGTCGGGGCTGGCATCCGGGCTTGTCTCGACGATCGTATTCGAGCCGCTGTACCGCAATCCGGACTGTCTGCGCGGCATTGCGGATTTTTCACATCTGTGGCTGATCTGGGAATTTGATAAGGTCGCGGGCGCGGGCTGGTCGCCGACGGTGCTGCCACCGAAGCTGGGCGGCAAAACGCGCGTGGGCGTGTTCGCTACGCGCTCACCGTTCCGGCCGAATCCGCTGGGGCTTTCCTGTGTGCAGCTTGTCAAGGCCGACCTTCATACGAAGGACGGCCCGGTCCTGTATGTCGCTGGAGCCGATCTGGTGGACGGAACGCCGGTCTATGATATCAAGCCGTATCTTCCGTATGCGGACAGCTATCCGGAGGCCGTTGACGGCTTTGACGGCAAGCGCGACGCCGAGCCGCTGCCGGTCGTGTTCCCACCAGAACTCGAGGCGATGATACCGGAAGACAAGCGCGAGGGACTGCGGCAGGCGTTATCCTGCGGGCCGGTCCCAGGCTATCAGCACGATCCGGAACGCCGGTACGGGTTTAACTTCGCGGGCTTCGACGTGCGCTTCCATATCCGGGAGCGGGTGCTGACGGTTGTGGAAATTGTGAGGTTATAACGAACGCTGCTCTCTCCGTGTTGTCTCCGACGGCCCTATCTTTTCTCTTGCAAGAGAAAAGATAGGGGAGAAAAGAGTGCTTGGACGTGTTTGGTGCGTCCTGCGGGTGCGACTTGGGCGATGGCCTGATTTATAGTTGCTGCGAGCACACGAACTCACCTTATGGGCGCTAGGGTACGCGCCGCCTGTTACGGTACAACAGATTTGTGAGTAGTTGCGATTTAATATCTGCGGTAAAAACGCTCTGCGTTCAAAATCTGCAAAGCAGTACGAATTCGCCGCAATCCTGTAGGGGCCGATGCCTACATCGGCCCGTTGGGAAGCTGCGAATTTGCCGAAGATTCCCGTAAAATCGGTATATTCTGCGGGCGAACAGAGTCGTCCGCCCCTACTGGGTACATGTGCATTGAAGTCTCGCCGTAGAGGCCGACGACTCTGTCGGCCCGTTTAGGAAGTTACGAATTCGCTGAAGATTTCCATAAAAACGGCGCATTCTGCCGGGCCGATGTAGGCATCGGCCCCTACGACGCCTTCAAGGACAGTGTCGGAATTTTTGAACTGGTCTTGGTTTCGCAGGAAAGATTCAAGAAAATCGAGTCGGTTTTCTTTCGGAGAAGCAAAAGAAAAAGTTGTACCGCAGTTGCAAATTCGTAGAAGACTTTCAGCCTTACAGCAGGCTCCTTTAATAATCCACCCGCATCAGACACAGCCCCTGCGGGGGCGCGGTATACCCGGCCTGCGTTCGGTCTTTCGCTTCGAGCGTCTGCTGGACGCTTTCCGGTGTGCGCTTGCCCTGTCCGACCTCCAGAAGCGTTCCGGTCAGGATGCGCACCATGTTCTGTAAAAAGCCTGTGCCATGATAATTAAAATAGATATAATCTTTCCGCCGGACGATCTCGATGGAATCGACGATCCGCACGGTGGATTTTTTCATCTGCGGGTTCGAGCAGAAGCTTTTGTAATCATGTTCGCCGGTGAGAATCTCCGCCGCGCGCTGCATGGCGGCAAGATCAGGCTGGTAATCGAGCACGGTGACGTATTTCCGGTTGAAGACCGGCTTCGTATTGCCGACATAGCAGGTGTAGGTATAAAGCTTGCCGACGGCGCGGTAGCGCGCGTGGAAGCGGTCAGCGGCAAGCTTTGCCTCCTGTACGCAGATATCGTCCGGCAGGTATCGGTTCATGTAGTCGCGGATCTCCTCCGGCGTTTTCTCCGTGTCCATATAGGCGTTGGCCGCCATGGCCCTTGCGTGAACGCCTGCGTCCGTGCGGCCCGCGCCGATGACCTGCACGTCCGTGCCGCACATGCGCGTCAGGACGGCTTCCAGCTTGCCCTGGATCGTGTCGCGGCCCGGCTGGCGCTCCCAGCCGAAATAGCGGGAGCCGTCGTAGCTGATGATAAATTTGAAATTTCTCATGACCGCTCTTCAAAGTCCTTCGTGTACCGGCAGGCCGGGTAGTTGGAGCAGCCCCAGAATTTCTTTCCCTTGCGTGCGCCGGTCTGTCCGGTGCGCAGCACCATGCGCCCACCGCAGCGTGCGCAGACAGGAACCTCGTGCGTGGCTGCGCGGCGGACGTGGCGTTCCGCCGCCGTTTCGCTCGCGGGCTCCAGCTGCAGCGCGTCATAACGGATGGCGGTGCATCTTGCCTTCATGGCGATCTCGACGGCCAGCATATCATAAAGCCGCCGCAGTTCGGCCTCCTGCATGCCGCCTGCAAGCTTCCGGCGCAGATACTGCTCGGGCTTGCAGCCGACCTTTTTCTGAAATGCGCCGTAGAATTTTTCCCGGTCGCTTTTTGGCTGTTTTTTCGGATACATGGCGTTCCCTCCCATGTGTACTGCATCCAGTATACCACAACCATCCTATGAAAATCTACCGTGTTTTGTTTTCCTTGACGCGGGCAGTTCAGGCTGTTATACTGTGAACGAGATTTTTGAAAGCCCCCGGTGTTCGGGAGAAAGGAGATGTAAGGATGAAGAAAACGATTTGGATTGTGCGCACGGCGGTCTGCCTCGCGCTGCTGCTTGTTTTACAGGTTGCAACAAAGAGCCTCGGGCAGTTTGTGACGGGCTCGTGCGTCAATCTGGTGCTGGCGATGGCTGCGCTCACCGGCGGGGTCTGGTCGGGCGTGATCGTGGCGGTTATCTCGCCGTTCTGCGCCTATGCGCTCGGAATCGGCCCGGCGTTTTTGCTGTTTGTTCCGTGTGTGGCGCTTGGCAATGCGGTTTATGCGGTGCTGTTTGCGCTGCTGGTCGGCAGATTCCTGACCGCACAGCACCTGACTGCATGGGGCTGCATGGCGTTGGCGGCAGCGGCAAAGGGGCTGGCACTGTATCTGGTGCTTGTGAAGCTTGTCGCGCCCACGGTCGTTCCGGCGGCAAAGCTTGCAGCTGTCACGGCGGCCTTTACCTGGCCGCAGCTGGTTACGGCCCTGATTGGCGGCGCGCTTGCCTGCCTGCTTGCGCCGGTCGTAAAAAAGGCGCTGGAGAAGCGGAACTGATTGAAAACTCGAGCGGGGCGGTGGTTACCGCCCCGTTTTTTGAAAATAACCGCTTTCCAAGAGCAGCGTGAGGCAGGTGTTGACCTCCTCGTCGGTAAAGAGCGGACCGTATTTGCCCTTGACGGCGCTGGCCTCCGCGGACAGATCGAGCCGGCCTGCCCGCACAAGAGAATCAAACGCGTCGGATGGGCGATTCCGCCTGCAGGATTCCCGCACGGCAGCAACGCCGCCGGCAGTCTGCACGCTGCGCACAAAGCGCGTCACGGGACTGCCGCACAGGATGCGGGCCTGCTGCGCGTTTTGCAGCAACTCCTGCTCCAATAATAGTTCCAGTCTGCTTCGTTCCATACCCTGCTCCTATCGCATGCTGAACTGGATCTGGTCGCGCTGGCCGAGTTCGGACAGGCGCGTTTCAATCGCGCCGACGCTCCGCCCGTGGCGGCGCGCAATCGTCTCGATCGGAAGCCCCATGCCGTATTCCTGCAGCAGCTGTGCTTCTTCTTCTGTGCTCCAGTTCCGGCCCGCGTTGACAGCGGCAGTGCTGTCTGCCCGCTCCTGCAGCTCCTGCAGGACGCAGTGCAGTGCCCGGATAATTTCGGGGCGGTTATAGACGCTCTCGTCCGGCAGCGGCTGTCCCGTCATGGGGTCGATGCCATCGGCAAGAGCGCGAAGCAGTTCGGCTGCGCGATTGATCTCCATATGCTCACCTTTTCGCTGTTTTCTTTTATTATAGTATGAAAAACGCTGCGCCGCAAGACCTTTTCCGGCAAACTGGAAACATTTGCTGTGCAGATGACAGAAAACCGCCCGCAGCCAGACTCGACTGCGGGCGGTTTGGTTTTGATTACACGTTGAACAGGAAGTTGACCACGTCGCCGTCGTGCATGACGTACTCCTTGCCCTCGCTGCGCAGCAGACCCTTCGCCTTGGCGTTGGCCAGCGTGCCGCAGGCCTTGAGATCGTCGAAGGCGATGACCTCGGCGCGGATGAAGCCGCGCTCAAAATCGGAGTGGATCTTGCCCGCGGCCTGCGGGGCTTTTGTACCCTTTTTGATCGTCCACGCGCGGCACTCGTCCGCACCGGCTGTCAGGAAGGAGATGAGGCCCAGCAGCTCATAGCTGCACTGGATCAGCCGGTCAAGACCGGACTGCTGCAATCCGAGCTCCTCCATGAACATGGCCTTCTCGTCCGGGTCGTCCAGCTCGGCGATGTCGGCCTCGAGCTTTGCGCAGATGGGCAGAACCTCGCTGCCCTCCTTCGCGGCCAGCTCCTGCACCTTCGTGAAATACTTGCAGGCCTCGGGCTGGTTCACGTCGTTTTCGCTCAGGTTTGCAGCGTAGATCGTCTTGCGGAGCGTCAGCAGATCACTGGTGGCGATCATGGCGGCGTCGTCCTCGGAGCATTCAAACGTGCGGGCCAGATTGCCCTCGTTCATATAGTCGCGCAGGGCCGTGAAAACCTCGACCTCGTGATTGAAGCGCTTGTCGCCGCCCTTGGCGTTTTTCTGCGCCTTGTCGATGCGGCGGTCGATCATCTCAAGGTCAGCCATGATGAGTTCGGTATTGATAATGTCAATGTCGCGCAGCGGGTCGGTCGAACCCTCGACGTGTGTGACATTTGCGTCGTCAAAGCAGCGCACAACGTGGACAATCGCGTCGCAGCCGCGGATGTTGGCAAGGAATTTGTTGCCCAGACCTTCGCCCTTGGACGCGCCCTTGACCAAACCCGCAATATCGACGAATTCAATCACGGCGGGGGTGAATTTCTTGGGATTGTGCTGGTCGCGCAGCCACTCAAGTCGCTTGTCCGGCACGGACACGACGCCGACATTCGGGTCAATGGTGCAGAACGCATAGTTGTCTGCTGCAACGCCAGCATTTGTGATTGCATTGAAAAGCGTAGACTTTCCTACATTGGGAAGTCCGACAATACCTAATTTCATTTTTCTTCACATCTCCTTTAATTTCAAGGGTTTTGAGGTTTCCTGATTGCCTCAGCGCACCAATTCCGCACCAATTTTTCGTTGACGCACCAATTATGCGCTTGCAGATTGATGGCTTTCAAATAGACGAATTGCTTCCGCCATTGAGTCGTCTGTAACATGAACGTACCGATCCATTGTGGTTTTTATGCTTGCATGCCCTAACAGTTTCTGCAGCACTTTCGGTTGCATCCCACTCTCAATCGCACGAGTTGCATAAGTATGCCGAAGTGCGTGCATACAAAAATGCTCAATTCCGGCTTCGTCACACAGCTTGTAAAGGTGGGTATCATAGGAACTATTCTTCGCCGGCTCCCCAGTACGGTAGTTGATAAAGACTAGATCTTTCATAACTAACGTCCCTGTTCTTCCAGTTCTGCGATCTATGTACTCCAGCACTTGCGAGAGAGTGTCCGATTCTTTTCTGGAATCGCGTTCATCATAACAGGATTTCAGAACAGCATACGCTCGATCCGTCAACGGAATCGTTCGATAGCTTTTCTCGGTTTTAGGCGGACCTGCACGCCAACATTTGTTTTTATGACGATATTCGAGCGTCTTATTGATTGTCAACGCGTGCTTTTTCCAGTCGATAGAATCCCATGTCAGTCCAATCAGCTCAGATGTCCGCAAACCGGTTTCGAGTAACAGAACATATTGTCTGTAGTTATGTGAGCGTTTTGCAGTTTCCAAAAAAATAGCCTGTTCTTCTCGTGTCAGGAAATGAATATCATCGACTGCGCGAACCGGTTTCGTATACCGAACACCATCCATCGGATGCTTTGCAATGATATCATTCATGATCGCAGAGCGAAACATTGTACCCATCGTGATGTATGTTTGCCGAATTGTTGAACCTGCATATTCGGTATCCATGCGATTGAGGACGGCCTTGCAGTGCATAGGTTTGACATCCGCAATTAACATGTTGCCGAGAACAGGTTGAATATTATGTGTGTAGCGTTCCTGATAATTCCGCCGGGTATTCGGTGCAAGGTCACAAATCAGATGATTCAGCCAAAACTCAAACCACACATCAACGGTCATATTAGGGTTGGCAACGACTAAATCATGCCGATCATTATACTGCTGATCGGCGAGCCAGTTTCGTGCTTCTGGAAGTGTGGAAAAATGCTTTTTCTTTGCGTACACCATTTTTGCCGCAGAATCGTGCAGAATATTTTCCATCCTTTCTTTGGCAGATTCCTTTTCCACATTCCTTACCTTTTAGAGTTTTACCCATTATGAACTCCTTTCTTATGTACAAGAAAAAGAGCCCAACACATCTATTTCATTATAGAGCAGGACTCAGCTTTTTTCAACACACAGAGGTCAATTTTTATTCGCAGCAGCAATAACCGGCAGAAAATCAAATAATGAGATTTTCGCGTATAAATGTCTCAAATTCCTTGCGCTTAACAAGTTTGCGTGTTCCCACATAAAGAACAAAGGGGCAATTCGGCTGTTTCAGCATGGAATCAATTTTATTGATTCCGATGTTGCTATACTCTGCTGCCTCGCGAATGGTCAATAGCATCTTCAAATGAATTGGCAGCTTGCTTTCATTATCAAAATCCTCTCCTTGACCCTGAATAAAAGGTTTTGTCATATGATTTCCTCCAGATGTGAAAATGAAATTAGTTGTTTTTATAAGCCATCTGGCAGTCCGTTCCTACGCTCCGGTCAAGAGCACGTATTGCAGCCGCTGCTGTGCAGCGTTGGTCCGTGGGTACGCTCATATCATCGCATACTGTCCGCGGTTGCTGTATCTCCCTGCCAGATGGGTGTTCGGTTGTCAAGGTGCATTGCTTGAGGGTCTTTACACTTAAAAAATAGAGGCCGCTTCGACTTTTTTCTGCACAACTGAGAAAAAATATTTTCTATGCTATGATTTGTGACGGATCAAACACACATAGGAGGAACTTATTATGATCTACACAAAACAGGAAAAACAGAAGCTGGAACAGGTGATCTCGGTGTTTGCGGAACGGCTGAAGGAAAGCGATGCCTTTGACCTTGTATGGTCAGACAAGGTGGGATATGTCCTGCTGGATATTTCCACGAATTATGACTATGTAGATAGTGCGCGGCGCATTGAAACGGCAGAAGGACTGTGCGAACTCATGCTGGAGGACATTGCGCTGGATGTACTCCTGCTGACAGAAAACGAACAGTCCATAGAAACAGCAGACCCGTTGGAGCGTGCTGAGATCCTGCGTCGGTGACAGCTGTATTTTGAGCAGCTTTCGGAGCATGAATATCTCCGGGGAGAACTGACTTCCAAGTGGCCGTAAGCCGCTGCTTCCTTGACAACCACAATATCTTGTGGTAAGGTTGCCTTGTAATTGAGATTTGTGCATACTGCTTGCGGTGCGTTTGCCGTAGCGTTCGGAGTATTCCGACTTGCACACGCATTGTCAGGCTTTTACGATTTCCGGTAGAATTGCCATGTCCGCAGGACAGGTTTCTGCCGGATTTCTTTTTTGGGCGCAACGCCCACAGATTGCGGGAATGACCGCGACACAGAAAAACTGCGCCGCTGAGCGTTCTCGTTCTTTTTTTGCCCAAATGCCAAAAGGCTTTGAGGATATATTTTTTGAGAAAGGCGGTAACCAAATGAAATCACGAAAGAAATGGCGTCCCGGAGGACGGCAGCGGCAGTCTGCGGCGTATCATCGCAAAGCGGTTCACGAGCGGAAGCGTGTGGTACGGCTGCGGGTGTGGAAGAAGGGAGAAAAGAATGGTGTTGTGGCTGAAGTATGAGCCGCAGGAGTTGGTAGATACAAGTAATCTGAGTAGCGAAGAATGGCTGTCCTATCGACGGCGGGGCATCGGCGGCAGCGACGCTGCGGCGATCCTCGGCATTTCGCCCTGGCGGACAGCACGGGATCTGTACTATGACAAGCTGAATGTTGTAAAGGCGGACATGGATGAAAACTGGGTCGCGCTGGAGATGGGGCATCTGCTGGAAGATTTGGTTGCGCGGATTTTCGCAAAGAAAACCGGACTGCGTATCTTTCAGCGGAAGGTCATGTTCCAGCACCCGCTGTATCCTTGGATGCTGGCAGATCTGGACTACCTTGTGGAGCTTCCGGACGGCAGCAATGCCATTTTGGAGATCAAGACGACAAATTATAACGCCCGAGAAAACTGGTGGTACAACGGCGAGGAGATCGTTCCGGTGTACTACGAATCTCAGGGGCGGCATTATATGTCGGTCATGAATCTGGACAGGGTCTACTTCTGCTGCCTGTATGGAAACAATGAGGATGAGGTCATCATCCGGCATTTGGACCGGGACTATGCCTATGAGTCGGAGCTGATCGCGCTGGAGGATACGTTCTGGAATGACAATGTCCAGAAGCAATGCCCGCCGGACTATACGGAAAGCGGCGACCTCATTTTGCAGAGTTTGCAGAGATGGAAAGGCATTGACCGGAGAGATTTGCCGCCGGCAGCGTTCGGCGCACCGCAGGTCACGCAGATCCACCAGTATTTGCAGCTTCAGGAGGAGAAAAACGCGCTTGCAAAACAGGTCACACAGCTGGATACGCAGATGCAGCAGCTCAAAGGCTTGCTGGTCAGCGAGCTGGATGGTAAAGACTGCGCGACCTGCGCGGACGGTGAACAAAGCTACGTTATCTCCTACAATCCCATTCGCAGGCAGGGCATCTCCAAGGATAATCTGGTTCGCTTACGGGAGGTTTACCCGGAGATTTACGCACAGTTTGTGGAAACGTCGGAATCCAGACGGTTCAGCATCAAAATCGCGGCGCAGCCCGCCGCATAGTGAGGTGAAAAACGAATGATTGCAGTCTATGACAAGCTCATCTACTTCAATGAAGCCAGCAAATACACCATTCTTCGGATGCGCACGGATGATCCCTCCGTACCGGAAGAAGCCCGTTCCCAATACACGTTCCGCGACCGGATGCTTCGGTTCACCGCTGTCGGCTATGGCCTGCCGCAGACGGATTCCGTCAAGCTGGAGATCGAGGGTGACTGGAAAGAGGGCAAAAAAGTACGGCCTGCAGCTCCATGTAGAGCACTGGCACGAGCTTGTGCCGCCGACAACGGAAGGACTTCTGAACTATCTTTCGTCAGGTCTGCTCAAAGGCATCGGAGAAAGCACGGCTAGAAGTATTGTCCAGCGGTTCGGCACAGATACGCTCGATGTGCTGGAATACCATCCGGAGAAACTGTTGGAGATCCGCGGCATCACGGGCAGAAGCTGGAGGAGATCAAGACGTGCTACGCGGAAAGCCGCGCCATGCGGGACATTATGGAGCTGCTGACACCGTTTCAGGTCACGCCAGTGACGGCGATGAAGATCTATCAGCACTTCGGCCCCGCCTGCACGGACATTCTTCGGAAAAGTCCGTTCCGACTCTGCGAAATATCCGGTTTTGGATTCAAGCGCGTCGATACGATCATCCGGAAGTCTGGCGGCGATCCGCATGACCCGGTTCGCATCCACGGCGCGATGATCTGCGCACTGGAAAACGCACGGCAGCATGGACATCTGTATCTGGAGGTCAATGCCTTGATCACAGAATCCCTGCAATTTCTCAACGAGACGATCACGCTTCCTCAAATGCAGGTCAGGCGTGCGGAGGTAGAGCAGAAATTGCAGCAGATGGCAGAAGACAACGAAATTGTTTCGGACGGCGGGCGACTATACCTTCCGCACATTTTCATGCAGGAGGTGGAGACCGCAGCAAAGGCGGCAGCCATGCTCATGGAGAGCACAGAAAAGATTGATGTGACGCTTCCGCTGGAACAGGTCAAGCAGAAGCTGGGTCTGCACTTAACAAAGCGGCAGAGCCGCGGCGTTGAGGTGGCGATGGAGCGAAACCTCTCCATTATCACCGGCGGCCCCGGCACCGGCAAGACGACGGTTTTGAAAGCCATCATCGAGGTCTACCGAATTCTGCACCCCAAAAACCGCATCGTCCTCGCTGCGCCGACTGGCAAAGCCAGCCGACGCATGGCGCAGAGTACGGGAATGCTGGAAGCAATGACGCTGCACAGTCTGCTTGGCTTGCAGGGCGATTTTGCAGCAAGGACAAACAGGATAAGCCGCTGCAAATTGACTTTCTAATCGTGGATGAAGCGTCCATGGTGGATATGTGGCTGGCGCATCAGCTGTTTATGCGCTTACAGAAGGACACGAAACTCCTGCTGCTGGGTGACGTTGACCAGTTGGAGAGCGTCGGCGCGGGCAATGTGTTCGCGGAGCTGATTGGAAGCGGCATCGTGCCGGTGACGGTTCTCGATGAGATCTTCCGTCAGTCCAAGGACAGCCTGATCGCCTACAACGCCAAATTCATCAACGAAGAAAACAGCAGCCTGTTCTATGGCCCGGATTTTCAGTTTGTCAAGGCAGAAAATCAGGAGGAAGCTGCGGCGCAGATCCAGTTGCTCTATCTGCGGGAATTGCAGGATACGTCCATTGGACAGCTTCAGATCATCTCGCCCTATCGGACGGATGGAGAAGCGTCCTCCAACGGCCTGAATGCGCTGATCCGCGAGACGGTCAATCCGCATACGGAAAAAATTCCGGAGTTGGCGTTCGGAGAGCGTATCTTTCGCCTGCACGACCGTGTGATGCAGACCAAGAATAATTACAATCTGGAAGGTTATGATTCCGCGTGCGGGCAAAAATTCAAGGGTGTGTTCAACGGCGACATTGGGAGCATCTGCAAGATCCTACCCGATAAGCTGTGCGTGGATTATGATGGGCGCGTCGTGGAGTATTCCAAAAGCGCAGCTCGGCGATCTGGAACTGGCGTATGCCATTACGATCCAAATCCATGGGATCGGAGTACGAAACGGTCATTATCCCCATTTTGATGGCGCACCGCATTTTGCTGACGAAGAACCTGATCTACACTGCTGTGGCGCGCGCAAAGAAGCGTGTCATTCTGGTCGGGCAGAAGCGTGCGCTGTTTCTGGCAATCCACTCCGGCAGAAAGGTCAAACGGAACACCTGCCTTGCCGAACGGATCTTAAAGTACAATCAGGTATTCAGACAAAAGCCTCTGCCGCAGGGCGCGACAGAGCAGAAATTGAAAAAAGCCGGTTAAGTTGAGATGAATGTGCAGAATTTGCGCAGGCATCTCTTATTTTATTTATGGAAGGAGTTCTAAGAAATGAATGACAACAAATCCACCGTGATGAACAACGCCGCCGTGCAGCAGCTGCGCAAGGTGCCGGGCTTTGACCCGATAAAGCTCCTGCGCAAAACCATCTCCGTCCAAACCGGGCACCCGGTCTGGAAACTGGATCTCCGCTATAAGCGGCTCTGGTTCCGGTTGGCTTGCCCAAACGGGAGAATGCTCTTAAAGCCGCTGCGCATCAGCGACCAGCTGGCAATTATCGAGGCGCAGGTCTATTTCAGCAAGGACGATCCGGTTCCGGCCGCCAGCTTTACCTCCGAACAGCGCAGGGGAGAATATCCCCGGCGGGGAATTTCTCCGTGCCGCGCAGGAGGACGCGCTCAACATGGCGCTGGAAAACGCCGGTTTCGGTATCCAGTTCTGCGACGTGAGCCGCGACTACGGCGGCGAGCTGTTTGGGTCAGAAGTGCCGATCCAGACAGAAACGGAAGTCGAAGAAGCGGCTGCAGAGGAAACCAAAAGCACCCATTGCGAAGGAAACTGCCGCAGAAACAGCTCCGACGATGGATATGGATTCCGCGTCCGCCGAACAGCACGTTGCGGCCGCGTCTGATGCAGAACGTTACGGACGGCTTTACGTCCGTTGCGGTAGATGTGCGGCAGGAGCAGTCGGTCAGTGCAGCACAGGAAGAAGCCTGATCTTCATGTTTTGCCGCCTCAGCAGGGAAGAAGCCGCAGAAGAAGCTTGCAGAACAGCCGGAGGCCGCGTCCTATACGGCGAATATGGATGTCAGCGAGATCACGCAGCGTATGACGGTGGACGAGGCAAAAGGCCGTTGTGGTGCAGATCGGCACCTGCCGCGGCTGGACGCTCGAACAGGTCGCGCAGCGCCGTCCGGCGAGCCTGAAATGGTATCTCTATGGCTGCGATCAGGCGGACAATATTCTCAAAGCCGCAGCGTCCGTTCTGCTGGACAATCTGCAGCAGAAAGCCGGATGAAGCGTCAGGTTTGGATGAAAGGGTGTGGCCGTTATCAAAGCCGGTTCTTCGCGGTTTCCGTTCCACATTACAGATATTGCGGCGCTGCTGCGGCTCAATATCCGCAGGCGCGGCGGACTTTCTGTATGTGGACTGCCCGCTGCGGCGATCATCGCGGCAAGCTCTACCTGAAAAAACGTCACGGGACGTATGGCAATGTAATTACTGTCAGGAATCCGGCGGGATGCTGGCGCTCTATGCAAAGGTCTACGGCATCAGCAACGCGGACGCCTAAACGGATGGATCATGAGCGGAGATATAGTCGCCGCCTCCATTCGTGACAATATTGTTTTGCCGCTTCTGCCGGAGCACTGTCCGCTATGCTTTCAATGTGGAGGCGATATTGTTTCGTGGCTAAAGTCTCGTGCGATTGACCGGAAGCGACCCAATGGCAGAATCCTGAAGCGCATTCTGCGCCTTGGCGATACATCCGATCTGAACACGGCGCTTCATGTGCATGGCGCAACGATCACGGACAATTATTGGGTCAAGACAGAGGACGAAGCCGGGCTTACATGGGCGGATGTCGGCTTCCGCGAGAATTATTTTGCCGACCTTGCGCTCAGCGGCCGGTTCAGCAGCATCGCAAAGAATTACACGCCCGAAGAGCTGCGCACGGCGACGCCGGAGCTGACGAACATCGGCAGCTACGAAAAATGCTGGCGGCAGCAGGACGGCCATTGGGTCATGGTAAAGAGCGGAACGCCGGAAGAACATTTTTCCGAGATTTTCACAGCGGCGCTCGGCAAGCACCTTGGCTTTGATATGGCAGAGTATACGCTGAGCGGCGCGTATGTCATTTCAAAGGGATTTCACGGAGGGGCAGCTGAATTTTTGAGCCGATGGCGAATCTGGTGCAGGACAATGAAGAATACGATTTCAACTATGATGTCCTGCAAAATTTGAATCCGTTGCTTCTGCAAACCCTATCTGGACATTCTGTTCATGGACGCGCTGGTATTCAACGTTGACCGCCATACGCAGAACTACGGTCTGCTCCGCTCCCGCGAGACGGGCGAAATTCTCTCGATGGCGCCAAATTTTGATAATAACATGGCGCTGATTTCAAGAGGCTATGCGAGCGACCTGAGTAACATCGCAAATCCGCTCATCGGGCAGTTTCAGGAGCTGCTGCAAGAGAAAAGTATCCAATATCCTGTTCCGAAGCTGACAAAAAGAGACTTTGGAGCGTATCGTAAACGAAACCATGCCAGACGCGGAGCTCCGCAGAGATTATGTTGTCCAGTTCGTCTGGCAGAATTATGAGCGCCTACGCAACAACTAAATTACCAATAAAAAGCAAGAACCGGCAGTACATCTTGAAGTGTGCTGTCGGTTTTTGTGTTTGGAACAGCTCTGCAGTGTCACGCGGGTTTTTATGACGGCGTAACGCTTCAAATATCAGATGAACGATAGAACAGGGGCTGAAAGGAACTGCGCCAAAAGGAGCCTCCATCTTTTTATACCGCAGTCGTGCCGCAAAAATACAGCTTTCGTGCCGATTTTGTTGAAATGAACCCCATGAAAAATATAATGAAGTTTACAAGGCAATGGCGCTAATGCTGCTGCACTCAGCATTCCCTTTGCGTTGAGCCACATAGCCAACAATTTGTTTGGAGAGGAGGACAGCATCAACAGGGAAGCAAGGGTAGTGATTCGCCAAAAGGGTTGTCGCAAATACAATGCAACAGAACAGTAAGGCAGATATCAAACTGTCCCCATTTGGAACATCGCACTACCAGCGGTTTGGTCCAAAATTTAGATTGGAGGATATTATGAGAAGACTTATTTCGACATTTTTAGCCATCTTCATGGTTGTTGAAGCATCAGCAAGCGGTGGCAAAGTTATCGATGCGAGCGTCTAGGTGCAAACACGATGCGAAGCGTGAGATCCACAAGAACTATGTGAGACGTTGTTTCTCGCTGGAAGTATTCTTTGCACGGGCTCGGGTGTTGCTATAGCCGTAGGAATTTTTCTAATGATAGCTGGCTTTTTTCTGCAATTATTGTCATATCTGAAAGCGATGGGCAATAACCGTTTGAAAATGAGTAAAGGGCTATTCAAACCGATTTGAGTAATGCTTCATAAAAACAAGGCATACGAAATCTGCTGTTACAGTAAGAGTCGTATGCCTTGTTCAGTTTTTCATGGGCTGAGTACTGCACGCTTATAATATGTTATGATGTTATGGTATAACATCAAGTCAATTGGAATATGTGTTACGACAATAAAAGTCAAAAGAAGGAGGAACTGATTTGCTTGAGGAAAGACGAGATACAATGGGGAGGTGATTTTAACTACATTGTCTCAAAATATACGCCGTTCGACAAAATCATTGAAAATCTAAAGAAAAATATAGGGTACAGTCTTTTGACAGAAGAAGAGATACCAAATTTAGCAATGCATCGTTTTTAATACAGCCCACCTGCCCGCAATTGAATCCCTCGGACTTTCTGAGGAACAATTACAGATTAAAGCAATCAAAATTATAATTGATGAGCACATGATTATGTGCATAAAGACTATGTGTATCTACCATGATTCAAAAGGTTTGATTATTCAATAACTTCTATTTCGATCATCTCCCGGGAACAAACAGGTAAAACGATGTACCACCACGTACCGTTCACATCCGGGGATGGTATGCAGCATATCAGTTCCTGATCGACCATTTGGCGGTGAAACGCTGGCAAACTATCCAGGGAAAATACTATACGCTCACAGACCAGCGGATTCCATACCGCCGGGACAAAACGGAGGACGAACGCTTCTTTCGTACTGACGCTCTTTTGCAATCGCATATGAGCTGGAAGTCGCGTCTTTCTACGGAGCGGGCCCAGTGCGGGTGCAGCTTGCGGTCGGCCTGCCGCCGGCACATTACGGTGCGCAGCAGAAACGGTTTGCAGAATATTTTCTGAATCGAGGGACGGTCAGCTTTGCGCTTCATGACAGGCAGTACGAGATTCTGATCGACGAGGTCAGCTGCTATCCGCAGTCGTATGCCGCAGCCATTACGGTATTCCAGACGCTGCAAAGCAGCCCAAGAGCGCTTATCATTGACATCGGCGGTTTCACGGTGGATTATCTGCTGCTCCGGAACGGCGAGGGAGACCTGAGCGTCTGCGATTCGCTGGAGAATGGCGTGATCCTGCTCTATAACCGGATCAAATCGCGTGTCGCGGCTGAACAGGATTTGCTGCTGGATGAGGCGGAGATCGACGCGATCCTGCTCGGCAGGGACAGCGGACAGTCTGATGCAGTATCGCAGATCGTGCGGCAGCAGGCACAGGAATTTGTCAGTGACCTGCTCAGCTCACTGCGGGAGCGGATGCTGGAATTGAAAAGCGGAAGGTAATCTTCACTGGCGGTGGGGCCGTTCTGCTCCGGCAGCAAATCGAAGCGTCGGACAAGGTGCGCGAGCCTGTTTTCATCGAGGACATCGCCGCAAACGTGAAGGGCTATCAGCTTCTTTATCAGGCGGAACGGATCGGTAGACACAATGGATATTAAAAAGACCCCGGAAAATTCACGATCCGCTTCTGCATGGCCGACCCAAGACAAAAGAAGGCGGTTGCGGAGCTGAACGCCCAGGGACGCCTGAAGGCGCAGTTTCTGACCAATGCCATTTTGCATTACGTCGGCGTCGAAAACAGCAGCGGCGTACCTTCTCGGGCTGAGCTGGAAACAATCGTCCGCGCTATGCTGGAGGAAAACGCGCGGAACAGCCGAGATGCTGCCCAGTTACCAGTTGGGCATGAGCGGGAACGCAGAACAGAAGCAGACATATTTTTTAACAGAAGAAAACCTCAGTGCAATTGCCGGTACGCTAAAAAGCGTTCCGTGGGTAATATGGGAACAGCTAAAAGCCACAGAAGATCCGGATGGGATTTTCTGTGGCTTTTTCGATATGTGTATCGGTCATCAATATCCATGGAAATGGATACGCCGTGGGTGTTTGAATATTTTATAGAAATATGAACTTATAAAGGTAAATCTGCTTTTATTAGTTTCTGTATCATTTCGGACGAGCCAGTTAAAATAGAGTCAGCACTTTTTAGAAGCTGAGGTAGGCGTATGTCCGTATAGTATAAAAGTCATTGGCAGACATATTCAGGAAGCAAGAAAAACAGGCAAAGCTGACGCAGCGAGCCGTTGCGGAGAAAACTGAATATGTCCGATACGTATTACGGAAAAATCGAGCGCGGCGAGTGCCGCGTGAATCTGGAGCGCCTGGCGCAAATCAGCGTGTTGCTGCATACGCCGCTGGAGGATCTCATCAGCGGCTGCATGGAGCAATCTGGACCGGCCGACATGGAAAACCCGAAGAAACTCGGTCTTGCTGCTCAGTTTTCAGAAATTGCCTATGGCTGCTCGGAGAAAAGCCGCAACCTTATGCTGCGCGTATGCAGAGACATTGCACAGATGGACAGAGAATAAAATATACCTGAACCACGCAGGCCCGTTCACAGGAACGGGCTTTTTGCTTTTCCCAGTGGTACGGTCAACGGTGGAAAAGCAGTCATATTCAGCAAGATCCGGAGGCGCATACACAGACCGTGAGCAAGACCCGTACAAATACCAGACGATTACGATATATCCGCTGTTACAGATATTACGACGCACAATCTCCCCCACTCGCAATTTTCCCACGGAGCAGAAATCCTCCGTGGGCATCCGTTTTGTCCAACAAACAAATCGGATGAATACGGAGGGGAAACATGAAATACAGAAACAGCGGAGCAAATGAAGAACACATCATTCAGAACCGATTTACCGCATATTTGCTCGTGGCGCTGCAGCGGAGGAAGGTCGACTTCCTTCTCCGCCGCTATAGCCATCAGCAGCATGAACAGCCGGTCGAAGCAATCAACACGGCATATGCGTCCATCTATGACCTGGAAGACGCAATATGCCAGACACTGGATTTGCAGACCGAATATGCCGCATTGATGCGACTTCTGGTTACGCTTCCGGAGCGCGAGAGAACGATACTTCTTTCCCGGGCGATGGAAAATCGCTCATTTGCAGAGTTGGCCGACAAATATCATATGGGCTATAAAGGAGTAGCCGCGATTTATTACCGCACGATCCAGCGAATCAGAAAAGAACTGGAGGAGAAGTAATGAATTTCTTGGAACTGCTGATTTGTGCCAAAGCCGGAGACAACGACGCCGCTGAACGCATCCTGACGATGTATCAGCCCCTTTGGTGAAAGAATCCGTCCTTGACGGAGCGCTCGATGAAGATCTGTATCAGGAGCTTTGCCTGCAGCTGTTTCTCTGCATTCAAAAATTCCGTATTTAACCCGATCTAAACGGGAAGGGTGCCTTTTAAGGCGCCCTTCTTTCGCTGAATAGATAGAAAGCAAAGGCGAATATGCGACTGCACGAGAGAAATAATTAGAAAAATCGTGCAAATTCCATAATTATGAGATATACTAAAAAAGAATAGATTGTTCAGGTGCCCGTTTCTAAAGGGAGCGGGCTTAAAAGCGGAATGGGGTGAAAGTCCCAGCGAACCGGTCACTGTGAAGCTCCAACTACGGAGATAAGTCAGATACGCGCCTGTGCATGGAATGGAAGCGACGCCCTCGTCAACGGTTCTGCTTCTCACCGACAGAAGAGTATCTGTCGGCGGAGGCATCCGCAGAGCTGAGCTTTGCGGGTGCCGATTTCGTTATCCGGGCAAAAAATTCACGTCAAGTGTTCCACTGTATGTAAATTAGCGTCCAAGCGCTTGCAGCGTCATGGTTTTCCATGTTGGTGACGAGAATCCTGACTGCAAATGGGCATAAAAAAACCGCCGACACGATACCGTATCGGCGGGTAAAACCGTATTGAATTTTGCGCGTTATGCGCCAATCTGCAAAACGCCGATGCTCTGATGCAGCGTCGCTTGCTCTCAAGCGACGGATGAACGTATAGTTTCAGCGTCGTTTTGATGTCGGAGTGCCCCAACATTTCGCTGACACTTTTGATATCCGAGCCGTTTTCAATGCAGTCGTGTGGCGAACGTATGCCGCAGGGCATGGAAACCCCGGTGACGGATGCCGCAGCGCTTCAAAAGTACGGTAAATTGGTACTGACAGGCGCGGGGTCCATAGGCCGGTCAAGCAGACCAGTCATAATATATGCGTCGGGCAGCATATTTGCGGTGATTTTCCGCAGCAGAGCAATAATTCCTGAGTGAAGCGGCACGATCCGTTCGGAGCTGTCGCTTTTCGGACGCTGCACCAGAAGCTGCGACTTCCCGTTCAGTGTCATTCGCTGCACGGAACGGCAGATTTGATGGTTCCGGTCATGAAATCGATATCGCACACACGCAGCGCACAGACCTCGCCGACGCGAAGACCGGCGTGAAGCGCCAGCATGACAGCGCAGGTGATCTTCTTTGACGGCGATAGGGCTTTGCTCATGACCGCCAGCTCCTGCTCGGAGAACCCCGATATTTTTCTGCGTGCAGGCGGGCAGTTTCATGTTCAGCGCATCGCAAACACAGCGATATTCTTTGCTGCGCGAAGCGGGAGGAGCGTTTTCATTAAAACAGCCAGATCGCGCACGGTTTTTGCCGATAAGCCGCCCTTTCCGTCCAGCCGTCCGTTTTCCTTCAAATGTAGCAAAAAGGCAGAAAGCACTTTCGCTGTTAGCTTGGAGGCGGGTGTCTTCCCAAAATACGGAACGATATGCCGTTCCAGCATGAACCAATAGCGTTCACGTGTGGAGGTTTTTACATCGGTTTGGGCGAGGTACTGCACGAGAAGCTCTTTTTTTACCGTCAGGTCGCAGGACGAAGCCTCCTCCTTTGCCAGCGCCAGCATACCCGCCAGCTGCTTTTCCTTGGCAATATCGTGCGTTTTTCCATAGACAGACTTTGTACTTTGCCTTTCCGTTCGGCAGGCGCGTAAAGATATACCGCGCTTCCCAGCGGCCATCCTTGCGGCGATAGATGTTCT
>VOFC01006626.1_pt1 | contig 45137 bp, 47 predicted proteins | sample 5384161 | NCBI WGS metagenome assembly VOFC01 (sample SAMN12384722, study PRJNA508395) | human gut metagenome | isolation source: healthy gut B | host: Homo sapiens | reverse complement strand
AGCCTTGAATGTGGCAGAAAAAGAACGATATAAATACGACTTGGTATGCAGAAATTAAAACAAGTTTTATCTACGCAAGAGAAATATCAGAAAAGGTTACTGGTTACAGTATTATTTATATAAAGATTTGGAATATCAATTCTCAGGAGTCAAGATATGAGAAAGCATTGGAAAATTTAAATAAGGCTTACTATTCAGGAGATTGGGACTCTATGCTATGATAATAGTCTAAATAAAAGAACAGAAAGTACTTGGAAAAAGATAATCAAATAAAAGTATGGAACTGAGTAAAAAAAATGTATGTATTATTTGTATGCTTGTGTATGCTGCATAGTCTACAAGCGCAAAAAATAATAGATTATGTTGACCCCTTTATTGGCTCGGGAGGTCATGGTCATGTATTTGTCGGAGCTAATGTACCATATGGTGCGGTTCAAGTCGGTCCTTCTAATTTTTACAAGGGATGGGATTGGTGTTCAGGCTACAATTATAGAGATAGTGTAATAGTTGGATTTTCTCAACTACATTTGAGTGGAACGGGAATAGGAGATCTTGGAGATGTCTTTAGTTATGCCATATATGGGAGACGTAAAGTTGAATAAGGGGAAAGAAAAGAACGGTATAGTGGCTATGCGTCCAAATTTTCTCGTAAAACTGAAAAAAGTAACTCCGGCTACTATAGTGTGAATTTGGATGATTATAATATTGATGTTGAACTTAGCGCATCTGAGCGCGTGGGATATCATAAGTATACTTTCCACAGGGAAAAGATGCCCGTATTATCATTGATTTGAACGAAGGCATAAATGATAGAGCGGTTGATACGTATATGGAGTTGGTGGATAAATATACGATAAAAAGGATATCGTTCGTCTGAAGGATGGGGAAAAGAAACAGCAAGTGTTTTTTGCTATTAAACTGTCCGTCCCGATTCATGATTTCTCCATTTACGAAGATGTAAAAGTCCATTCCTGGAAAGAAAGGGAGAGGTAAATCTATCAAATCTTTAATTTCTTTTGCTAAATCTCCTGGAACAGTATCCCTGAAAGTTGGGATTTCTCCTGTCAGTTCAGAGAGTGCCCTTATGAATATAAAAGCGGAAATCCTCATTGGAATTTTGAGGAAACTGTTAAACAAGCAGAACAGAAATGGAATAAAGAATTATCTAAGATAATTGTTGAAACTCTGAATGAGTCGGATAAACGGATATTCTATACCGCTATGTTTCCATCTGATGACCCATCCTTCCTTATTCAACGATCAAGAACTGGTGATTACATGGGGTTCCGACTGGAAAGTACATAAAAATCCCGGATTCGATAACTACACCATCTTTTCTCTTTGGGATACTTATCGCGCTGCGCATCCTCTTTATACTATAATAGACCCGAAACGCACTGCTGATTTTGTGAATAGTATGCTTGCTATTTACGATCAAACCGGGCAGTTGCCCATCTGGCATTTGCGCGGATATGATACAGGTACAATGGTGGGAATTAACAGCCTTCAGATTATTGCTGAAGCTTACATGAAAGGTAATAAAGGGATTCGATCCTGAAAGAGCATTTCAAGCTTTAAAAGCCGTTGCTATGAGCGATGTACGTGGAATGGATTTTGACCGGAATTTCAAAGCAATACCACTCGGATGTGATGAAGAACCGCCCTGTTGCCACCGCGCTTGAATATGCCATAGGTACTGCAAGTATTGCTTTAATGGCCCAAGCAATGAATAAAGTCGAAGATTATGAATACTTCAGCAAACGAGCCCGTAATTATAAACTTTACTATGATAAGGAAGTAGGATTCTTCCGTGGGGAGAATGTCCGATGGTAGTTGGAACCCCGTCTTTCATCCTATAAAATCTAAAAAGCCTTGGGCTACAGATTACGCAGAAGGAAATCCCTGGCAATATCTCTGGCTTGTTCCACAAGATGTAGAAGGACTTATCGAACTTCTTGGCGGAGAGAAAAAGCTTTTGCAGACAAACTGAATACTTTCTTCTCTCTTGATTCGGGGAATGATGAAGACATTTTGCTTGACCTCACAGGATGCATCGGCCAATATGCACATGGTAATGAGCCCAGTCACCATATTGCCTACCTATATGCTTATGTCGGGCAGCAATGGAAAACCGCGCGTCTCACTCGCTATATATTGAAAAATTTCTACCATGACCAACCTGACGGAATTATTGGTAACGAAGACTGCGGGCAAATGTCGGCTTGGTATATAATGTCTTCGCTGGGCTTTTATCCAGTATTTACAGCATCCGGTCAATATGTACTTGGCAGCCCGCTATTTGATAAAGTTACTATTAATCATGAAAATGGTAAAAAAAGTTCATAATAGAGGCTGTTGATAACTCACCCAAAACATTTATATACAGGATGTAGAGCTAAATGGAAAAAATGATCTTACTTACATAACACATCAGGATATCATGCAAGGAGGGAAACTTATAATCAGAATGGGAAGTGAGCCGAATTATGATTTTGGAAGTAAACAAATGAGTCGTCCGCAGAATCGGACTATAAGTATATATGCATCAAAACCTTTTGTACATCCAGGGATGGCTCAAAGTTATGAAGATCTTGAATTTATGCGGACAAATGTATTGCAAGGTAATGAGCCTTGGAAAAACAGCTTTTAACGATCTGAAAACAGACTTCTCTCAACTTTGTTCCTTGTCATATTGCTTTTGTTTCTGAAGATGCTTATGGTGTAAACAGTTTTGGAGGTAAAGAGTTTTATCAAAGTGCTATGGCTGCTTATAAGCATTCTTTGGTATGGTATATAACAAAAGACCAAGTATACGCTGATAAGGCAATTGAGATACTTAATGCCTGGGCGTATAAGCTGCATAGTTTTGATGCTAACAATGCCAAATTGAATGTAGGTTTGTGGGGATATTATTTTTTGAATGCTGCTGAAATATTGAAATACTCAGATGCTGGTTGGAGCGAGCTTGGGATATGGCACAATTTGAAAAGATGGTATTGACAATCTTATACCCAACTATTAAAGATTTCTTTACCGAAGCTAATGGCAACTGGGATGCATCAATGATAAGCACTATGTTATGCATAGCAGTTTACACCGATAACCGTGAAATATTCAATAAAGCTATTGACCGTTACCTTTGGGGACCTGGAAATTCAGGAATCACGAAGTACATCTATCCCGAGGGGACAATCAGGAAGCTATTCGCGACTGGGATCATGCGCAACTTGGCATAGGTGAGTTTGAGAGAAAAGCAGCTCAAACAGCCCGTACTCAAGGCATAGATCTTTACAGTGTAGCACAGGATAGACTAGCCTATGCTTATGAATTTACCGCTAAAGTGATGCTGGGTAATGATATTGATATTTATGGCACTCTTTCTACAAGCAGGATGGATACTGTAAAAGATATTTATCAATCTATTTATGATTATTATATCAATGTAAAGGGAACTGGAGCTCCTTATACTAAACAATTTATACAAAAAACATGTGCATCCAGCCTTTTCTATAGGTACTTTAACGGATTAAAATACCATCCGGTCAAAAAGTAGGCAGATGATGAAAACGCTGCCTGTGCCCGATTTCCTGAAGCCTACTGAAATCGGAGCACTCAATGCTCCTACTCGTGATATACCTTCCGACTCAATCCGGGTAAATCCTGGAGAGTCCGTACAAGATGTTATTGATAGACACAGAGGTTCTGGAAAATGTATTGTCCTCGAAAAAGGTGTGCACATATTGAAAGCTCCACTCAAAATCTACAGTGGAATAACTTTATGTGGCTATGGCAAGCAGTCCGTGTTATATCTTAGTCCGAGATGAGGACAGCAACAATCATAAATGCCGAAGACAACATCAGCAATTTTTACTTTGCGTGATGTATTGATAGAAGGTGCCATAAACGTAAAAGAAAATAGTGACCCCAATCACGATCGCCGGTTACGTTTATATATGCTTGCTCCCAGCCGCGAGGGGATTATGATACGTTCCGAAAACGGTGGACGAATTGAGAACCTTACATTTGAGAATGTTACCTTGCAAAATTTTACCAAAAATGGTATGCTCATAGTAGGAGGTTCAGGTATCAAGATAAACCGTTGTAATTTCTGAGATAACGAGTGCCGCCGTTGTACCTGGTTCGGTTTCACCATAACTTGAATTTATCGTATGTCACCAATGGTTCAGTTACTAACAGTAGATTCTGTTCTTCACCCTGGGGTAATGGTATCAACATATCATTTTGCAAAAAAGATAAACGTTTCAAACAATGAAATGTGCCGCAATAAGCTCTCAGGTATTTATTGTGTCGACAGTGAAAATATCTCTATCAATAACAATCTAACAGAAGGCAATGATAGAAGACGTATCAATATAGATGCACTATATAGAGGGTGCAACACTGTAGAAATACAGAGCAACCTCTCACAGAATAATAGTAGAAAGGGAATCAGAATCAATTGCGTTACTGCATTAAGACAAAAAAGATAATAAACTATTAATAAATAGATCAGAGTGTATTAACTAAAAATTAAAATTATGAATTACAGAATTAAAAGCATTATTTATTAGCTTTTCTTTTGTTGCCGCACTCAGTGCGCAACGTGTAGAGTGGGTTTCGACTACTGACAACAATCGTTGGCAAACGTCCAACAAGGTGAAACTGGAAAAAGCCTTAGCTGGTACTCAGTTCGATATTACTATTACTGGTGAAAAAAAGCGCAAGTGATAGACGGCTTCGGCGGTTGTTTCAGTGAACTTGGCTGGGATGCCCTCATGGAGCTTTCAGAGACAGAACGCAACAAGGTTATTTACAATCTTTTCAACCCGCAGGAAGCTAACTTTAACTACAATCGTATGCCTATGGGGCTAGTGATTTCGGAATGAACTTTTACTCATTCAATGATGTGGCCGATGATTTTGCAATGGATAATTTTAGCATTGCTCGTGATCGTCATATCCTTTTACGATTCATCAAAGCTGCACAAAAAAAGAAAATCCCGGAATGCACATCTTTGCTTCTCCTTGGTCTCCCCCAGCTTGGATGAAGACTAATAACCACTATGCCAGTACGGCTAGTACAAAGGGATTCAACGGATTACCTGCAGAAAGAAATAATACTAAAAGATGCTACAGGCTTTAGAATGCTCGACGGCTATTTGAAAGCTTATGCTTTGTATTTCTCTAAGTTCATTCGGGCTTACGAGAAAGAGGGAGTTACAATTTCCGCTGTTTATCCACAAAACGAACCATGCTCCAATCAGGTGTTCCCCAGTTGTAAATGGAGATCTGAAGACCTTGCATTCTTCATTAGCGATTATCTTGGACCTAAATTCGAAAGAAGATGGTATAAAGACCGATATCTATTTTGGCACTGTAAATACCAGTATAGCTGATTACGTAAGAACTGCGCTCAACAATGAAAAAGCTGCTAAATATATAAAAGGTGTCGGCTTTCAATGGTCTGGTAAAAAGGCTATACCAATTATTAGCAAAGAATATCCACATTTAAAATATGTACAAACCGAGTCTGAATGTGGTAACGGGAGCCAATATTTGGAGTCAGGCAGGGTTCCGACTTATCCCATTGTGCATTTGCCTAACAGTATGTTGAGGGTTTACCCCCAAAGAGGAGACTACACATCCGGAAAGTTACATGGTTTGCCTGTGTTGCAAATCAGCCATCGGGGAAGCTTTGTTTTTAATTTGTCTCCCTTTCAAGGCGACGAGACGGATTTGGCACGTGTGATGGATTATGATTATGACAATGAAGTGGTGAAGCCTTATTATTATAAGGTGGATTTATGTGACCAGCAGTTGCACGTGGCTTTTGCCCCTTCCCGCCAGTCGGCCATTTATCATTTTGATTATCGGCGGCAGAATACGGTTCCTTATTTGGTGCTGAACGGTGGAAATGGAGAACTGACAGTCGACGGGAACACGGTCTACGGTTATCAGAATATATGGAATAACCTGAAAGTGTACATTTATATGGAGGCGGACGTGACACCGGAGCAAAGCGGTGTGTTCCGTGACGGAAAATGGAACAGGGAAAAACGGAAGGCGGAAGGAGACGACATTTGTGTGGCACTGTCCTGGAGTCCTGCCTTGTCTTCTTTGAACGTCCGTTATGGCGTATCGTATATCAGTGTGGAGCAGGCCAAGAAGAACCTGAAGAGGGAAATACCGGGATTTGAGTTGGAGACGGTGGCCGAAGAAGGCCGTCGTATATGGAATGAAGAGTTGGGAAAGATTCGGATTTCTGGAGGTACGGAGAACGACCGTCATGTGTTTTATACGTCTTTGTACCGTTGTTTGGAGCGTCCGGTCTGCGTAAGCGAGGACGGACGTTATTTCAGCGTCTATGACAACAAGGTACATGATGATGGCGGGCACGCATATTATACGGATGACTGGGTTTGGGACAGTTACCGTGCGGCACATCCTCTGCGTATTTTGCTCGACGCCCCTAAGCATACGGATATGATTCGTTCTTTTTTGAGAATGGCAGAGACGGACGGACGTCACTGCCTTCCGAATTTCCCGGAGATTACGGGAGATTCGCGCCGGATGAATTGTAATCATGGTGTGTCGGTCATGGCCGATGCATGGTGTAAGGGTGTCCGGGATTTCGATTTGCGGGAAGCGTACGCGTATGCTAAAAACAGCGTGGAGAAGAAAACGTTGGCACCGTGGTCTTCCGCTGCTCCCGGGTGGTTGGACAGCTTCTATATGGAGAAAGGATATATTCCGGCTCTCTATCCCGGCGAGAAAGAAACCGTGCCGGAAGTAAACTCTTGGGAAAAGCGGCAGGCGGTGGCTGTTACCTTGGGTACCTCTTACGACCAATGGTGTCTGTCTCGCATGGCTGTCGCGTTGGGCTTGGAGCATGAGGCGGAACATTATCTGGACTGTTCTTATAACTACCGGAACCTGTTCAATCCGCAAACTTCTTTTTTCCATCCTAAAGATAAAGAAGGCAAGTTTATAGAACCGTTCGACTACCGTTTCTCCGGAGGAATGGGGGCGCGGGATTACTATGGCGAGAATAACGCTTGGGTATATCGTTGGGACGTGCAGCACAATGCAGGCGATTTGGTGGAACTGATGGGAGGAAAAGAGGCGTTCGTCCGGAATCTCGATGCCACCTTCAATGAGTGGTTAGGACGGCCGAAGTATGAGTTTTATGCCCAGCTTCCCGACCATACGGGTAACGTGGGGCAGTATTCCATGGGTAACGAGCCTTCTTTGCATATACCTTAGTATTTATTTGATTATGCCGGTTTTTATCTTCATGGTTGAAGCAGGTCAGCCGGCGTGAAGAGGAATTTTTCAGCTCTTTGGTTATTTACCACTTTATTTTGGCATGCTCATGAGATATTCAGGGGATATTTTCGGGGAATGCTGGTGGAACCCATTCCTTTGTTCCATTATGTATCTGGATATGTGGGATATGTAATAATGGCTCATTATATTCGTAAGTATTTAAACTGGTCTATGAAGAAGACACTTTATGTGGCTCTTCCATGTTTCTTAATAGGATATTTGTTTTGTGTCTGGTCATTTTATACGCGTTCGTTTACAGTTGAAGCTGTACAGCAGTTGGAATTAAGCTGGCAAACTACTTCAATAGCTCCAGTTTTAATGAGTTTTGGGGCATTTATGTTTATTAAGAAAATCAGTTATACGGGTAAAGCTTACAAAATAATCCGTGATATTTCGTGTATGAGCTATGGTATGTATCTTATGCACATGTTAATTCTGCCATATATCTTTGGTTTTGTGTAATTCTGCAATGTCACCTGCTATTACAATATTGGTGACGGCACTGGTTACATACGTCATTTGCTATATCATAACCAAGATGATTTCATTTTTTGAAGTATGGAAAATATATTGTCGGTTGATTTGTGGATTGTAGTTTAAAGAAGCAAAATATTGGTAATGTTATTATTGAGAGTGAAAATTGAGATTGTTATTAATATAAAATGAGTAGTATAATATGATCAAACGAAGAGATTTTTTGAAGAAGTCTGGAATGATTGCGATGGCAGCGGCATTTCGGAATTATAAATGCGGAGGTGGAGACTACTGAGGAAAGTGCGGTATTAAACAAGAATAAAATATAAAAAGTAAATAATCAGTGGGATGATAGTTGTGGGTGGTGGTCCTGCAGGATGTGCAGCGGCGACAGCTGCTGCCCGTGAAGGTGCTAAAGTTCTAATTATTGAAAGTACCGGGCGTTGGGAGGGATGAAGGAACTTCCGGTTTGTTGAATGCATGGTGTCCGTTTACCGATAAAGAAAAGATTATATATAAAGGAATTGCTGAAAAAGGTTTTTATGGAAGCTAAAAAAAGAGTTCCTCATGCAAGAGGCTATGATTGGGTTCCTATCAATACAGAATATTTAAAAGTGGTTTATGATGACTTGGTTATGTCGCAAGGAGTTTCTGTATTGTTCTTTTCTAACATGGCAGCTGTAGAAATGAAAAAATAAGGAGACGGTTGATGCTATTATTGTTGCAAATAAAGCAGGACTAACAGCTTACAAGGCCAAACTGTTCATTGATTGCACGGGGGATGGGGACCTGGCAGTTTGGGCAGGAGCAGACTTTGATATGGGAGATGATAAAGGGGATGTACAAAGAAGGTTCTTTGTGTTTTGCTTTATCAAATATTGATCCTTATGAATTTTCATTGATAGGACTGTTCAATCCAGTAAAAAGGATAGCCCCATTTTTAAAATAATTGAATCTGGTAAGTACAATCTTATTAAAGATTATCATATTAATGATAAATATGCAGGACCGGATATCTGGCTTTTAATGCCGGGCACGTGAAGGTTAATAGTATTGATCCCCTTCTCTTTCATCTGCGATGATAACTGGGAGAAAAATTGCACGACAATTTCAGGAAGGATTAGCTGAGTATGAACCGAAAAACGTTTGCTTCTTCCTACTTGGCTGCGACAGCAGCATTAATGGGGAGTAAGAAAGTAGACGAATAAAATGTGATTATACTTTCACGTTAGAAAGATTGGCTGGACCGTAAGGAATTTGAGGATGGAATTGGGCGTAATTCTTATTATATTGACGTACACAAAGAAGATGCGACAAAATATCCGAAATATGGGAAAAGGAGAATCGCATGGTATTCCTCTACGTTGCTTGTTGCCTGTCGGATTAAAGAACGTATTTGTTGCCGGACGGTGTATATCAACTGACCATTATGCTCATGGTAGCTTACGGGTCATGCCTCCCGCTTTAGTAACGGGTGAAGCTGTAGGGACGGCGGCGGATTAATTTATAAGACCGGCACTATTGATGTGCATAGTATAGACGTAACCCGGCTCAGAATTAGATTAAAGGAGATGGGACAGTTGTTGTAATCAATTCAATAAATACGATTGCTATAAAGTGAAATCTATTTGTGGCTTTAGTAGCAAGACTAAATGATAGAAATAATATGGTGAGAATGAAAACTAACTAATATCATATTTGTATTGCTTGTTTTTTTCCCGTTTTATGCAAAGGGAAAGGAAATCGTTAAAAGCTTGTCAAGGATAAGAAAACGAATATATTGTTCTATGATCTGAACAAAAATGGGAAAATGGATATATACGAGAATCCTACTTTAGACATAGAATCCCGTGTAGAGACATCCTTGCACAAATGACACTAGAAGAAAAGGTTGGGCAGATGTTGACTTCTCTTGGTGGGCACATGTATGAGCGCGTGGGGGATGATGTTCGATTGACAAAAGACTAACGGAAGAACTTGATAAATATCATATTGGTTCGTTGTGGGGATTTATGCGTGCGGATCCTTGGACACAGCGTACTTTTGAAAACTGGGCTTAATCCAACTTTGGCTCCTAAAGCGGTTAATAAGCTTCAACGATATGTGATTGAAAATACCCGTTTGGGTATTCCTCTTTTCCTTGCGGAAGAATGTCCTCATGGTCACATGGCCATTGGTACAACTGTTTTCCCGACATCTATAGGGCAATCTAGTACTTGGAACCCCAAATTGATAGAACAAATGGGACGTGCCATAGCCAAAGAGGCAAGAGCACAAGGAGCTCATATCGGTTATGGTCAGTACTTGACTTAGCGCGTGACCCACGTTGGTCGGGGTTGAAGAAACGTATGGCGAAGATCCGTTTCTCATAGGCAAAATGGGAGAAGCGCTTGTACGCGGTTTTTTCAGGGGGATGACTTTAACCCCGAGAAAGTCTTCTTTCTACTTTGAAACACTTCGCATCTTATGGATGGACCGAAGGAGGCCATAATGGGGCTAGCGCTCATGTGGGTATGCGTGAAATGGAAGAAGCTATTTTGCCTCCTTTCCGAGAGGCGATAGATGCAGGAGCATTATCAGTGATGAGTTCATACAATGAAATTGATGGGACCCCTTCTACTGCTAACTACCACCTACTTACCAAAGTCTTAAGAAATAGGTGGGGTTTTCAAGGATTTACTATTTCCGATCTTCGTTCCATTGGAAGATTAAGAGAGCATGGCGTAGCTGCCAGCGATTATGAAGCAGCTGTGAAAGCTGTAAATGCAGGTTTGGATAATGATTTGGGAATGAATGTATATGGTGAGCAATTAGGTGAAGCTGTGAAAAAGGGAGATGTATCTCCGGCAGTATTAGATCAATCGGTTAGTCGAATCCTGAGACTTAAATTTAGAATGGGGCACTTTGATAACCCCCTTTGTTGACGAAAAGGCAGCTCCCGGAAATGGTGGCAAATTCTGAACATTTGGAACTGGCACGAGAAGTAGCACGCCAATCTATTGTTTTATTAAAAAATCGGGATAATATTTTGCCTTTAAAGAAAAACTGTAGTAAGAAAATTGCTGTAATCGGTCCAAATGCAGACAATATATATAATATGCTGGGAGATTATACTGCACCGCAGACTACAGCTTCGGTAGTTACAGTTCTCGAAGGCATTAAGAATAAGGTTGATAATGAAGATGTGATTTATGCAAAAGGGTGCGCTATACGTGACACCAGCCGTATCGGCATTCGTGACGCTTTGAATGCAGCGGCTTCCGCAGATGTTGTTATTATGGTTATGGGAGGATCCAGTGCGCGCGATTTTTCATCTGAATATGAAGAAACAGGTGCAGCAAAAGTATCTGCTAATTTAATCAGTGATATGGAAAGTGGAGAAGGATATGATAGAGCGACGCTTAATCTTATGGGCTTGCAGTTGGAACTTATTCAAGAAATTAAGAAATTGGGAAAGCCAATCATATTAGTATTGATAAAAGGGCGTCCTTTACTTTTAGAAGGTATAATTCAAGAAGTCGATGCCATTATTGATGCTTGGTATCCTGGTATGCAGGGGGCAATGCTTTAGCTGATGTTCTTTTGGAGACTATAACCCGGAGGGCGACTAAGTATTTCGATACCCCGTTCTGTTGGACAACTCCCTGTATATTATAATCCGAAGAGAACAGGAAACCGCAATAAATATCTTGAAGAGGTTGGAGTGCCACGCTATTGTTTCGGATATGGATTAAGCTATACTTCTTTTGAATACTCGGATATGGAAGTGACATTAAATGAGACAACAGATGATTGTATTGTAAATATTAGGGTGAAAATCGTTAATACTGGACAGAAATCCGAGATGAGGTTGTACAGCTTTATATCTGTGATGATGTAAGTAGTTATACAACTCCAGCAAAGCAGTTGCGTGCTTTTTGAACGAATACATTTGGAGGCAGGAGAATCTCAGATCGTTACATTTACGCTGAATAAAAAGTCTATGATGTTATATATGCAAGATGATGAATGGGTTGTGGAGCCTGGAAGCTTTTCGCTGATGATTGGCAGTTCTAGTCAGGATATACGATTACAGCGCAAGATTTATGTAACCCAAAAGTATTGTTTGAAATAGGCAATAAAACAAAAACATATCGACTTTTTTCCTCTTACAGAGGAGGGAAGTCGAGAATGTTTTTTTTGAGCTACAAGTAAGGGAGAGGCATATGGTTCTTGGAATGTTGAACCTAATAAATAGATCACTTATAATTGAATGAAACCCCTATTGCTTCACAAGAAGAGCAAATAGCATCCGGCCAGTAATAAAATGAGTGTCTCATAATGAAGAGATTGGGCAAGTTTATTATCTTTGCTTGCCTAATCTCCTTTATAACCCCAAAAACATCACGTATGAAAAGATGTAGAATTCACATTTTATCTGTTTTGCTTATCTGTCTTTCCTGCCCTGCTCTGTTGTATGCGGCTACGGAACATGCTGTATCTATTGAAAAGCTCAAAGTGGAATATGCCGAAATGCCATTGGGTATAGATGTGGAAAAGCCCCGCTTCAGTTGGCAGATGGTAATGCAGAATACCGAAAGGGGGTATTCGCAGAAAGCCTATCAGATAACGGTGACTGACGAAGCTGGACAAACGGTATGGGACAGCGGAAGAGTGTCGAGTGACCTGTCGCTGAACATTGAATATGCCGGTGCTCCCCCTGCAACCCACTACCTGCTATTTCTGGACAGTAAACGTATGGAACCAGAAGGGTGAGCAATCTTCCTCAACCTCCTGGTTTGAAACGGGACTGATGAGTAAAGCCAATCCGTATGAAGGATGGAGTGATGCGAAGTGGATAGGTGGCGGAGATGAAGACATGGTGCTCTATTCCCACTATCTTCCGGTGTTCAGGCTGAACGTTGCACTCCGGTTGGATAAGGAGACAAAGAGTACCCGTGCAGGTTTTGTCTACGGAGCGAATGATAAACGCCTGATGGATAAGAATAAGAACTTGTATCAGTTGCAGAATGGGAAAGATGAGTCTTACATAAAAATAGAACTGGACTTGGATTCGCTTGCTTCGGGTAAAAAGGCGATGTTGAATGTATATCGTGTAGGATACCATCCGGACGACCGAAAGATGTTCCTTTCAAGAGCTTTCCCATCCCCCTGACATTAATTAATGAAAGTAATAAGTATGACCGCATACGGTGAGCCTTTACTTCTGATCTGGGTTTTTACAAGATTCTATGTGGATAATGCTGAAGAACTTGGTTGGATAAATCTGAATCCGCTGGGGCAGGGAGGTGATTTCATCGCTTTCCCGGTAGTGGGCGACATCGGCTTTGATGTTCCCGCCGGCAATCCGCTACTTTCCCCGGAAATGGAGATTGCCAACTTCAGAAGCCCTTCGAACGTGATTGCTACTTGCCGGAAGGAAATAGCCGGATAGCCGGGCGGCACTTCCGGTGTTCTTACTATATTCACTCACGAAGGAAACTCCGCACCGATGTAGCTTCGTACGGTCTTCTCTCTTCCCCGATGCGGAGATTGTAAAAGCCCGCCTGTATGTTACTTCACGTGGCATTTATGAGGTCTATCTCAATGGTAAGCGTGTAGGGGGATGATTATTTTAATCCCGGAGTTGCCCAGTATAACAAAACTCATCTGTACCAGACGTTTGATGTGACAAAGTACGTCCATTCCGCAGAAATGCCTTGGGTGCTTTGCTGGCAGAAGGTTGGTGGAGCGGTGGCGCTACTTTACGGGAGATAACTGGAACTTCTTCGGTGACCGCCAGTCTTTATTGGCAAAGCTGGTTATCACGTATGCGGACGGTCGGACCAATGTTGTGGTGACCGATCCTTTGTCTTGGCAGTATTTCGGGCAAAGGCCCCGTCGCTTACGGAAGTTTCTTTTCAGGGCGAAGTGTATGATGCTTTAAGAGAACCGCAGTGGAAGGATGGAGCACGGCATCTTATGATGCATCTGCCTGGAAACCGCTCATGAGGTTGCTTTGGAAGGACATATCAGTAAGGCGGGAAACCCGAATATGCCGTGGGTGAACGATTATTCAGGTTTTGAACTTATCGGGCAATTCGGCCAGACGGTGAAACAAATCAATGAACTGACGGCTCTTTTCAGTAGAAGAAGTCCGTCCCGGCGTGTTTGTGTACGACATGGGGCAGAATATGGTAGGAGTCCCCCGTATCAGTTTGTCGGGCATGCAGCCCGAACGGAAATCACTCTGCGCTTTTGCGGAAGTGAAATATCCCGATTTGCCGGAATACGAGGGGAATATCGGCATGATTATGCTGGAGAATATCCGTGCCGCTATGGCTCAGGATATTTATATCGCTAAAGGCGGGCAGGAAACCATCTCTCCCCGTTTCACCTATCATGGCTACCGCTTTATAGAGATAACGGGTATTGACAAACCCTTGCCTGTGGAATCCGTGAAAGGGATAGTGCTAAGCTCTATACACGAACTGGCTTCTCACTACGAAACTTCCAATGCACGGGTGAACCAGCTGTGGAAGAATATCACCTGGTCTTCTTACGGCAATTTCTCCCATTCCTACGGACTGTCCGCAACGCAATGAGCGTTTGGGATGGAGTGGGATATCTCTGTCTTCTCCCGTACCGCCACTTATCTGGCGGATGTACAGTTCCCTGCGCCGTCACATGCGTATGCGCGATGTGCAGCGGACGGACGGGCGCTTCCCGATATCGCCCCCGCTGGGTGGTGGTTTCGGTGGTGGTATGCTGTGGGGCAGTGCCGAATTACGGTTCCCTGGGAGTGCTACCAGCAATACGGAGATACCACAATTGCTGAGCGAGCACTACACAGCCATGAAGCGTTATATTCAATATATCATTGACCAAACGATTGAGACGGAAACTAACCTGATCGTGCAGACCCGTTCATGGGGTGACCTGTGCGACTGGCTGGGATTGGAGGATGAGAAGAATGATAAGTCCCCTGGTATGGGAAGCCTATTTCATCCACGACCTGGAATTGATGACGAAGATGGCGGCGGCTTTGGGTAAGACATCCGATGCCGCATGGTTCCGCGACTTGCATGCCGCCCGAAGGGATTTCTTCAATAAGACCTATATAGAGCCGGAAAGCGGGAAAACGATAATATTCTCCGCTTTCATCCCTGACAAGAAGGGGCAACCTGTCGATATACAGACTTCGTATGTGCTTCCATTGGCTTTCGGCATTATTAATGAAGAGAACCGTAATAAGGTGATTGCTAATCTTGCGGAGACAGTTAGACGGGAGAATACCACTGATAGAGGCCGCCTGTGTCCTTCTTACTCTCTTATGACCGGTTTCATCGGTACGGCATGGATCAGTAAGGCTTTATCCGATTACGGGCTGAACGATCTGGCTTACAGACGGCTTCAACAGACAGATTATCCTTCGTGGCGTTACTCCCGTGGAACAGGGGCGACTACCATTTGGGAACGTCTGAACTCTTACACTCACACGGATGGTTTCGGTGGTAACAATCGCATGAACTCTTTCAATCATTATTCTTTTGGTGCCGTGGGTGCCTGGATGTACAATTATTCTTTAGAATACAACGTGATGAGGCTTATCCCGGTTTCAAACAGTTCATTCTGAAACCGATGCCCGATCCGAACGGAAAGATGAAGTATGCCGGGGATATTATGATTCGATGTACGGACGTATTGAGAGTAGTTGGAGAGGGAAAGAGGCATGATCCATTACGCTTTTTACGGTACCTGGAAATACTACGGCTACGCTGTATTTGCCGGCTGCATCGTTGAGAGATGTCCGCGAAGGGGAGAAACTTATCCGAAAATGCAAGGGAATAGAATATATTGGTGAAGGAAGCGGGCAGGTAGTCTTGAAGCTTCTTCCCGGTAGCTATTCGTTTGAGGTGAAGAAGGAATATCCGATGGCGGGGAAGAAGAGGAAGAAAGGTGAGATAGCCAGATCTAAAGGAACTCATTGAAAAAACAAACTGAAGATTATGGGCAACTTTTAACCGCACGGACAAAAAAAAAAAGTGCTGATAGGTTTAAATATGAATCTTGGTTCTCCTACCAGTTTGTCTTTTCTCAGGAATCAGGAATTGAGTCTTCGAGTACCGCTTTCAGTAGTTTGAAACGATTGAGTAAAATTGGGTTATGTCATTTAAAGTTAACTTCTTGCGAACAAGGAACAGGCTTTTTTCATCAAGCAATTGCATAAATGAAGTATATTATACAGGGAATCCTGCATATACATGCCGCTGTATATGCAGGATTTTTCTATTTCCACTTTTAGAGATAAAGGAGTATGTTGCTGAAATGTTTTAAAGGCTTACTTTCCTAATTTGTTGTAGCAGTATCCGCTTTCGCGTTCCACACCAGTAACGCAAGCAAAGTAGATAGCAGTGCAGCCCCAATCCAGAACCAATTGATATATGTGAAATCATACACATCCGTTCCGTTTACTACAGTCTTTTGCCCTTCTATCAATACACCACTCATCACATCCTGTAATCCCGCACCGATGTAACTTGCAATTCCTACCACACCCAAAAGCTGCACCCGAAGCATTGCGCGGAGCAATATCAACAGCCATCAATCCACCCAGAAAGCAAATCAGTACTCCGATGCCAATACCGAAAAGTACCCTTGCCAGAGCATCCAGCCAGAAGTGAACACCGGGAACCAACAAAAACAGGCAGAGAGCCAGTGTATTTGTCAATCCGAATATCAGTGCGGGAACATTTCGGCGCCCTTTGAATAACCTGTCGGATACCACCCCGGAAAACATTGTTCCTACAATGCCGAATACCGAACTTATAGAAATAATGAAACTGGCATCCAACGTAGAATATCCTTTCTGTGCTTCCAAATAAAAAATCCCCCAGCTATTTACCGCATAACGACTGATATACATAAATGCACTGCTCAATGCTAATATCCAGATGGCAGGGGCTTCTCAGTACAGCTTTTTGGGCACGGTTGAACTCCGTTGTTTCCAATGCACTCATCACTTTCTTTTCTTTCGGGGGCATTGACCGAGGAAGCCCTTTGCTCTGGGGTGTGTCGTGAAAGAAACGCCAGATTATCAATGTACCCAGCAACCCCACTAACCCTGCACCCAGAAATCCGTACCGCCAGCCCAATGCACTCACAACGGAAGCGATAATGATAAATGTCATCGCTTCTCCGATGTTATGACTGGCACTCCAGAAACCATAGAACGAGCCTCGGTCTTTATCCGTAAACCAACGCGATAGCCCTACTACACAAGATGCCGCTCCCATAGATTGAAACCAACCGCTGATACCCCATAAGATGGCAAACAGTATGAATGAGTTTATAAAACCCAGGCAAAGGTTTATCAATGCCGTCACCAACAAACCTGTTGACATAAACCGGTTGATGTTGCTCCTGTCCGCAAGGAAACCGTTGGAGAACTTGCCTATGGCATACGTGAAGAATAGTACAGAGCCTATAATACCTAATTCCGTTTCAGAGAAAAATACCTTCGTCTACAATCGGCTTTTTTGACGACGTTCAGGCTCAGCCGGCATACATAGTACATGCTGTATCCAAGGGTTGCTGCCAGAAAGGTAGACCATTGCAATCGTTTTAACCGTTGCTTCTGTTCGGGCAAAAAATCCCCGTTACAAGGTGCCGGCCGACACCTTGTAAAAATCAATGATATGTTTCAACATGCTTTTCTTCTTATTCGTGCAGTTTCTTTTCTTTCAGGTATTGAAGCAGTAGGGCGGGACGATCCGTCTGAATCAGCTTTGCTCCCTGGTCAATGATCCATCCCCAACTTTCATCCGGTTGATGCAGTTCTACGGCACGGTCATCATCGTGTCCGCCACAGAGTTCGGGCCAGAGGGAGTTGATGAAAATCTTTGCACCGCTGTCACGTACTTTTTTTATCAGTCGTTGTACCTCAGGGACTGTCATTGTTGAATACCAGTTCAAAAGCCTGCGGTTTCATGTGTTCCAAGTATCCGTCGATGGTAGCTTCCGCACTTTCTTTATGCAGTTGGACCACGGGCATGAAGATCATTTTATCCAGCACTTCTCCGTTTTCGGCTTTCACCCGTTCGTAGGGCAGGCTGGCTTTCATGATACATTGGTCTACCGTACCTGTCTTTTTGAGTACCTCGTACGCATCCTTGAAGTAATCATAGCCTTTGTCTACATTCACCATGATTTTGCCTTTGCACAGATTCATGACTTCTTCAAAAAGTCGGTATCTGATGCCGGGTTTTAATCCCGGCACCGTTTCTTAATCTCATGGCTTTCAGTTCAGCCAAAGTATACTCATCCGGACTTCCTGTACCGGTCATGGTGCGGTTTATGGTCTTGTCATGCATTAAAACCAGATGTCCGTCTTTGGTCTTTTTAAGTCGATTTCTACCATGTCTGCGCCCATATCGATGCAGTTCTGAATGGCTTACAAAGAGTTCTCAGGTGCATTGCGCCAGTCGGCACGATGGGAAACAATGAGTATTGACTGGCTTGCAGGTTCATTTGAAGCACTTTTCTATTTCTTTAAAGCGCCCTTGTGCAAATGCTGTCAGAAAGACGGTCAGCAGTATTGAAAGTGATATTATTCTTTTCATCTTATCTTTTCTTTTTTTTGAAGTTTAAATGATTCGTTGTTATTGTTTGCGTGCGTTTCTCCGGTAGTCTCCGCTGCGCATAGACCAGCCTTGTTGCGCTCCGGTTGCATGAGTTCTCAATGCGTATACTTTGCCCGGTTCCGAGGACTTTGTAACATCTGCACAGATGTAGATTATACCATTCTTATCAATGACCGGAGAAGACCAGATATTTGCTCCTAACTGAATTTCCTTATAACTCAGTTTACCTTTTGAACTCAGCACGTAGAAATAGCCTTTACCGTCACCGAAGTATATGTTTCCGTCATTGTCGATGGCAGGTACCGAACGAATTTGTCCCTGAGTCCTGAATTTCCAGATCAAATCACCGCTTTCCTGAGAGTAGCAGAGCATATCGCCGTCAGAGTTACCCACATATAATTGTCCGTCTATACTCAATGAGATACCGGAATTTGGGAAAGTGGCAGCCGACTTTTGTTGCCATCTCACGGTACCATCCGGATTTACAGCCATTACTATTCCACCGTCGGCCGTTTCACCGCATAAATAGATGGTGCCGTCTTCTCCGATAGCGGGAACGGAAGTGCAAGTTTTTCCATATTCAAGAGTCCACTTTTTCGCTCCGTCAGTTTTAGCAAGAGCATATAGTTTGCCACTGTTGGAACACATATATACCGCATCGTTGCCAATCACGGGAGTAGATTGTGTAACACCTTCACAGTCGACATTCCATTTTTCAGTCATGCGGGTGCGGCATGGATGGCAAATAACTTTCTATTGGCAGAGAAGTATACTGTACCGTCTTTGTCTATAGCCGGACAACTGAACTTGGCCGTTGCACCCAGGTCGAACTTACCCAACGGATCGGAGGAATGAGCGGCGAATGCATACAAGTTCTTGTCGTAACTGCCTATATAGGCGGTACCATTATCAGCTATTGCCGCCGAAGAACGGATTACATCACCGGAAGAGTAATGCCAGACCTCTATCCCCCCCCGTTAATCACCCAGATATTTTGTCCGCCCCGGGCATTGTTCGCATCACAGCCGACGAAAACATTTCCATTATCATCAATGGCGGAGAAACATCCTGAAAACCGCATGGTGTCTGGAACTCCCATACTATTTCAGGTTGCCATGTCAGCCGTTGATTTCTCTTTTACAGTGATTGTTTTGTTGAAAGTATTTGCATTCTGAACTCCCAGGTTATCCCAGACGGATAAAGTCACTGTATATTCTCCGGCTGTGGTATACTCCACAGTGGGTGATTGTTCTTCAGAAGAGACTCCGTTGCCAAAGTCCCAGGCCCATTTGGTCACCTGTCCGTCTTCATCAAAAAGACAAGTCTGTAAAGGCTACATGTTGTCCTTCTTCTATTGTGACTTCACTCGTCTTGAAAGCAGCCACCGGCTTTATATTTACTTTCTCGTCATCGCTGCACGATATCCATAAAAGGGCGGTCAGCATTATTATGATTGTATTTTTCATCTGTGTATCTTTTTAATTGTTTTTCAAATACTCTTTCAATTCCACCGGGTAATCGGTTTGTATGATACTTCCCTGCTTGGCAAGAAATGCCTTTACCTGTTTGTAATTGTCCGAGGTAGGGGTGATACTCGTATTTATATAGATATTCTTGAACAGGGAGACTCCGTTTCGGATGCCTTAGCCAGTATATCCTCTGTAAAGGCTGCACTATTGAACTGTGCCACCGGAAGTGGTTTGCAGACTGCCAGGTAATTCTCCATATCCTGCATTTCATAAATCACCGGCAGCAGAATGGCATTCCTGTCAAGATTGATCACTTTTCTGGCTGTAGACACATCATAGACCGTGAACAGTACCTGAGAGAGCATTCCATAGCGCTTCACCAGATTGTATACGGCTTTATAATCGGAGATCTTCACGTCTATATCTATATAGATTTTGCCTCTGGCAGCTAACAATATATCCTTGAAGAGTGGTATTTTTTCTTCTGTCAGTGCTCCGTCATGGTAAAGGTTATATGAAAGCAACTCCTTGTAGTTCAGTTCTGATACTTTACCGGTACCATTGGTGGTGCGTTCGATTGTGGCATCGTGCATGAGTACCATTTCTCCGTCTTTCGATGTTCTGACGTCCAGCTCTATCATGTCTATCTGGTTTTCGATAGCCAATGTGACGGCTTTGACGGAGTTCTCCGGTGCATCTTTTCCAATATCCCCGGTGGGCGCATATTTGTACATGATCCTTGTTCTGCAATGAAGTGGTGATGGAAACCCGTTGATCTTCGCTGACTTCCGGATACTCAACCTCTGAAGGTTGAGGTCCCGAGGGCGGAGTAGAAGGTTCACTTTCGTCGCTGCCACATCCTGTGAGCAGAAACAGAGAAAAAGAATATTCCGATTATGCAGACTTTGTTTATTTTCATGATTCGTTTCGCTTTAATTATCTCCAATTCGGATTCTGTTCCAGATTCTTATTCAGCATGATGTCGCCCGAAGGTATCGGATACAGGTAATCACGCGTCTCATCAAATTTCTTTGTGATATTCAGAAAGCCGACCAGATAACCATGATCTCCCTCTGTGAGCTGGATAACACCGCCAATCTTAATCTTTTGTTTGGCTTTGTTTCCGGAAGCTTTATCATCATAGAGCAAAAGATCGATTGTTCCATCTCCGTCAGATCAATTCGCCCAATGAGGGAAATACATACCAGTGAAGTGGGGTTCAAGCAGTTTTCCCATTTTCCAGCGCATCAGGTCGTCATAACGGAATCCTTCTAGTGCTAGTTCTACACGGCGTTCGCGTCTGATTTCCAGAATTACCCCTTTATTGTTTCCACTTACATTGGGATATTCACTTCGCCAGTATCTTATCGGGGTTAGAGTTGGCTATGTTCTGATTCAGGTTAGGCATTCGGCTCTTGTACGTATCGGCCTGATGGATTTGTCTATATCGTCCTGAGTCAATATACCCCCAGTTCCGCTTTGGCTTCCATAGTTGAGCAGGACTTCTGCATAACGTATAATGGCTACATCTGATAAGAAGTCCGTCTCCGTCCTTGCTTCCTTGGAGATGAATTTGACAATCTGGTAACCTGTCATGGAGGCTTCGAGATCAGGTAGCAACGGCTTGTCGCTGTCAATCCGGGTATAGCCGACGGAACGGATGGTTTGCGCCAGACGTTTGTCCTGTTCTTCATTTCATCGCTGAACATCATGGTTGCATACCCTGTTTGCGAGGTGAATGCTGTGCCGTTGTTTAGCAGGTAGGGTTTACAAAGTCTTTTGTATCAAACCTACATCCTGTTGGGTTTTTGAGAGGAAATAGTAGTTCGTATTATGCATTTTGTTCAAATGTCAGTGAATAACGCCTGCCCAGGATAACTTCTGTTTCCTTCCAGATCATCGGAAGCAAAACAAATCCTGTAATCAATATCGAGGTTCCCCGTGGAATATAAAGTGTATCCCGATTCGTTCATGACTCTTTCTGCCGCCTTATATGCTTTCTCCAATAGTTTACCGGCATCAGGCAGATTCAGTTCCGTGTGATATTTGCGGTAGTACCCCTTCCTTCATAGAGGCATACACGTGAGAGGAAGGCCAGCGCGTAGTCCATTTGGAAATCTGGTCGGGTTTTGCGGGTAGTGCCTAAACGGTCTACTGCAATCTCGGTCTTCAATCACTTTGTCCATTATAAATTCGCGTGAATCTCTGGGCTTGTATAGCAGATCTTCATCATCGGTCTGAATCTCTGTATCATACCAGGGTACACCACCGAAACTCTTTACCTTATCGAAATAGAACCAGGCTCTGAAGAAACGTGCCACGCCTTCGTACTTCAGTGCGGCTACTTTGTTCTTCGCAGCGTGTATAGTTGTCGAAGAAGATATTTACATTTTCGGAGAGTACTCCAACTCCAGCCGCTACTGCCGGCTTCCCGATGGAATGTCTCTTTCGGACTCCGTTGTTCCATAGGTACATTGCTGTAGAGTACGTTGTCCGAGATATTGTGCTCACTCTGACGATATCATTGATTTTAGGCAGGTTCTCACTTAGAAACCATTTGTGTGTGTACAATTCAAGGTCTTGTGCAGACTTGAAGGAATTTTCAGGTGATATTATTTTCCGCAGAAATGGGATATCGATCCATGAACGAGTTGTTGCATGAAGCGGCACTTATGCCTATCCTTTTTACCACACAAACTTTTAATATATTGAATGTATTCATAGCTGTTTCCTCTTTAAAATTTAAAATCAAAACCAAAGGCAAAATGTCTTGCTGAACGGATAGGCGTTGCCATCGCCCAATTGTTCAGGATCTACGGTGCGATCCTCATTATGCTTGTACAACGGGGAGAATGTCCAGGAGATTAGTGCCTGAAACATAAACCCGGATGCTGGAGAAACCGATCTTGCTGCAAAGTGTTTTAAGGGCAACGTATAGCCTTAAAAGTGATATTTCAAAACGGACGTGCCGCGTTTGCAGATATTTATCCGAATAAACCCTTAAGCTGGGCTCCTTCGTAGTCACCGCCTTCGTTGGCTGCATACGGCCAGAGCGAGGGAAATATGCATCGGATTCTCGGTGTCCAGGAGTCTCTGTTCGATGCTCTTCGGATAAAAATTCTCATACTGACGGGTAAACGGTCCCCAGAAGAAACTGTTGTCTTTTCCCGTCGCCACCAGTCTCTTTTCATTATTCCCTGGAAGAAGGCGGAAAAATCGAAAACCACTGTAATTGAATCCCAGGTTCAGAGAACAGGAGTATCTGGGAGATGTGTTACCGATGATGCGTAAGTCGCCGGGATTGGACAAGGTCTTGTCGCCCGGAGATATTTCTTCATTTCCATCCAAGTCTTTGAATTTGATATCTCCCGCTACCGGTGATTAATCAGATAGTTGCGCTGGATTCTTCTGTTTACTTTCGTCTGGTCTGCATGATCCAGGTATTCCGTATCTGTCTGGAAGAAGCCCTCAACTGTATATCCCCAGATTTCACCCAGGCGTTTGCCTTTATAGAACTGGTCTATTTGGCCGTCAGGGGTTATCGAATTTGGTAATCTCAGTGATGTTGTCGGCAAAGAGTGAACCCTACCCTGTATTCGAATGGTCTGTGTGCCAACAGGAATTTGTCTTGCCATTTCACAGAGAGTTCAAAGCCCCCGTGTGCGCAGGTTGGCGGCATTCTCCCTGTGGTTCGGAAGTTCCGAATACGGACGGAAGTTTTTTTGCCTTGTGTCAGCATGTCTTTCGTATCAACGTTGATACCAGTCGAAAGAGGTAGAGAAACGTCCGTTGAACAGAGAGAAGTCAATTCCGAAATCAATGGTCTGTGACTTCTCCCAGGTGAAATTTGAGGAGATGGCATCAGGAGCAGTCAGATAACTCAGGTATGAGCCGTCTACCAGATAATCTCCCTGTGTAACTTTCATTTTAGCTATATAGTCGTAAGGGACCTACATTCTGAGGTTACCCAATGTACCATAAGATACACGCAGTTTCAGATTGTCTATGGCAGACTTCAAAGGCTTGAAGAAAGGCTCCTCACTTACACGCCATGCAGAAAGAGCCCGATGGGAAGATGCCCAGACGGTTATCGTGCGGGAACTTGAAGAGAGGTCGAAACGACCGTTGAATTCCAACAGGTAGCGTCCCAGATAGTCATAGTTCGGACGATGAAAGCTGCACGGATGGCCCATTCGTCCGCATTTCCCGTACTTGTACATTCTCCCCGTTGCCAGATTGAAGGAACCCAGTTCTTCGGATGCAGGCGAACTGCGTCTTGAAACGGTACGTTCCCAATGCCTCCATTCCGGTTGAAACCGATCATAGCTTTTTAAGTCATGTTTCTTGGCAAACAGATGGCTGTAGGTACCGAAAAAGCATTGAAGGCCTGATAGAGGGTTGACCAATGCATTTCCTTATACAGTGATTTATTGGGCATGTAGCGGCTTGTTCCTTCACCGTTCGGCTGGTTGGTGTGTGGAGTGGAAACTAGCAGCAGTTTGGATACGGGCTGCCTTTTCCGGAAACTGTAGTCAGCATTCAGTATCACATCTTTAATAGGAGTCACCTGTAGTGAGATGGTATTTGAAACATCATGTTCCTGATCCACACCTTTACTCTTTCCGTATGTCAGGTCGGCAAACGTACCGTCTGCTATGTCACGACCGGGAGTGTAAGCACCGTTAATCAGGATGGTTCCGTCCGGATTGCGTGGATGGAATACGGGGAAGCGTGGAAGGTATATTTTCTCCAGTCTTCACTGTTGTCGCTACCTCCTACATACGGTTGTTGGTTGCCGGATAGTCGTAATCACTGAAATAGATGTTGGTAGAGTTGGTTATCTTGATGGCGGAAGTCAACTGAAAGTCAATCTTACTGCGTAAAGTGTAACTCTTCAACTTGTCCGGTTGATGCGGTAAATTCCTCTCTGAATAGAACCTTCCGAGAGGTAGAAACGTACTTTCTCACTACCTCCGGAGATATTCAGGTTGTGCTCCATAGATGGCTGGTTATCTTGGAAGATGTAGTGCCACCAGTCCGTATTCCCATAGTGTACATAGCGTTCCACGCCGTCAACGGTCTTTATCGGGGTCGAAGGAAGTGAGGGATCTTTCTTGCGGGCTTCCATATAGGCATAGTCTTCTTCAGTATATCCCAAATAAGTACTGGTGTTTTCCAAAAGACTCAGTTTATCGCTCAGACGCGCCCATTCCAGACCGTCGGTAATGAAGTTATCCGTGTTGATGGTAGGGTTGCTCCAGCCGAAGTGATTGAGAGTAGTTCACCTGTATCTTCCCTGCATTCGGGTTCTTTGTTGTAATCAGCACTACACCGAAAGCTGCACGGGCACCATAGATGGCAGCAGAAGAGGCATCTTTCAGAACAGAAATAGATTCGATATCTTTAGGATTGATATAATTCATATCTCCTTCCACTCCGTCGATAAGTACCAGAGGGCTGCCACCATTGATAGAGCCTACCCCGCGTACGTCGAAAAGAAGCTTTTGAATTGATAGAGCCGTCGCTGAACGAAACATTTAGGTTGGGGATCATACCTGCAGCACTTGTCCCGCATTGCCGCTGACGCGGTGTTCTATTTCTTTAGAGGAAATTTGGTCTACGGCACCGAGAGATTTGCCTTTTGGTGGTACCGTATCCGACAACGATTACTTCATCCAGCATTTCGGCATCTTCCTTTAATATTACTCTGGAGAGTTCCTTGCTGGATGCCGGATAGCTCAACGGTTGATAACCTATATAAGAGATGCTGACGGTAGAGTTCTCCGGGACGTTTGGCAATGAGTAGTTTCCGTCTACATCGGTGATAGTGCCGTTGGTGGTTCCTTTCACTACAATGCTGGCACCAATAACCGGTTCTCCGGATGAATCGACTATTATTCCGGTAATGGTTTTGGTCTTCTGGCTGACAGCCTCTTTGTGCAGCAATACCACTACATTGTCACTCTCCATCTTGTAAGTCAGTTCTTTTCCTGCCAGCACTTTTTGCATGGTCTGGGCGATGGTGGCATTACTTACGCTGAAAGTGACTGCCTGATCCAGTCCTGCCAGTTTTCATTGTAGAAGAATTTGTAATCACTGACCTGCTCGATCTTTTTTCAGTGCGGCACGTAGCGGAGTATTCTCCACGGTGACGGTGATCTGCGAGAAAAAGGCTCAGTGATACACTCAAGAACAAAGAGAGGCAGAGAGCCCGCATAGTTCTTAGATTTTTTTTGGTTTTCCTGTCTTTCATATCAAATAAATTAAAAGGGTTTGATAGGTATACAGGTTCCCTCATGCTGCTGTCCAAGCGGCTCTTTGTTTTAACTCACATTAACAAAGAGGGACTTATTTCTCTTTTAATACAATGACAGAGTCCTTTACTTCGTAACGGAACGGAGAGGTTAACATTATAATATTCAAAGCATTCTGTATACCACCACGGGTATTGTTCCGGTAAACCGCTCTTTTGCAATTCGCGGAGAGTCGATGTGTATCGTGACGTCATAAACGCGTGAAAGGGCTTTCATGATATTGTCCAGAGATTCATTCTGGAAATACAGGCTGCCTTTGGTCCATGTCACGTAATCTTCGGGATAGACTTTCTCGGTAGTGAATTTGTGGGTGGATTTATTATAGTTCATTTTCTCTCCGGGTTTCATGATCAGGGAGGAAGAAGGAGTATGCACACCGACTTTTCCTTCCAGCAACACCACGGTTACATCCTGTTCATCTTGATAAGCGCAGACGTTGAATACGGTGCCCAGGACCTTTACTTCCAGTTCGCCCACTTGGACAATAAAAGTATGACGGGTATCGTGTGCTACTTTAAAGTAGCCTTCACCGTCCAGTTGCACCCGGCGTTCGTTTTTGCCGAAATCTCTCAGATAGCTGAGCTGGGAAGCGGAGTTGAGGATAACGTCCGTTCCATCAGGCAATACCACTGTGGCTTTGTCTCCTTTATCGGCTTTCACAATAAAAAAGGGTGATTGGATATCGGTGTCCGAAATACTCAGGATGTTGTAAGTGAAGAAAGCGATGAAAATGGGGATGCAGATCATAGCTGCCCATCTTGCCCCAAGCGGGAACGAGAGCTTTTCGCGGAGGACGTCCGGCAGGTTTCGTATCAGGGATGCGGACAGGTTCATTGAGGACTTCCGCCTTGATCCGTGCGAACATCTTGTCGCGCAGGGCGAGAGGGATGTCAGTGTCGGATTTCTCAAATTCCTCTTCCCACCAGTCGGACAGTTGCACGTTGTTGCGTATCCATCCGGCCAGTTCGCTGATTTCCGCTTCTGTGATGTCTCCTGCGAAATATTTCTCGGCTAAGTTCTTATAATATTCTTTCTCCATCTTCTTACTTATTTATATAGTATACAGGTTCAGTATTAGAATTTTCTAGCGAAAGTGATAAACTACGTACTCTCTTTTCCGAGTCTAACCATTTTGATTCTGTTCTTTTCATATTTGATGGCGGCCGTCGTTATAAAGTTTCGTCTTCCAGCCTTGGTATCCATTCCCCTCAGGACCTACTTCTCCCTTTAGGTCTTGGCCTTTTCCGCAGCAGTCCTTTTTGGTCTTATTACCTTTATCCCCAAGGTTGTAATTTCCATAAAGGTATTGACGGTCTTTGTGGCGAGGTCATCCGACACACAGGTTCCTGCGTGTCAGAGCAGAGCTGTCATATTTTTCCCGACCGCTCCCGTAGCAGGTTGCATATCCTTTATCGGTGCGACGACGAATACCGTCTGGAATGCCGTCGTCTGAATCGCGGTTCTTTCCTCTTGAAAAAGGAGGAACGGAAGAAGGATTTTCTTCAAATTTCCTGGAATCGCCTGAATGAGCTGCTTACTGTTAAAAAGTATCGGAAAACAGTTGAAAAGTAATTCCCCATTCTATAAGCCGTGCAGTTTTATTTTGATAACTTTGCCACATAATAAAAAGTGGATGTACAGTGAAAGAACCGGTTATTACCCTTACTTTGGAAGAGTACGAAGAGTTGCGCAAGGAACATGAATGCCTTGAAAAGGAGCATGCGGAACTTCAGAGAAAATACGAAGCCTCTTTGCAGGAGTATTCCCGCCAGGTCGAAGAAATCTCGGCCTGTACAGCCGTCATTGCCGATCTGAGATGGAAATTGGCTGACTTGACACGCCGTTTATGGGGTAAATCCAGTGAAAAACGTCATCTTCCCGAAGATGCCGGCCAGCTGAGCATCTGTTTCGAGTCTCCGTCCGATGTCAATGACCCGGTAGCGGAAGAACAGAAAACCGCTGGGAAATCCGTCACATCGGAGAATGGCTACAATCGTTTCCGTAAAAGCTTCACGAAAAAGATCACTCCCCACGCCCGTAAGCCCATCGACCCGTCCCTTCCCCGTGAGGAGATTATCATTCCCATGCCGGAAGGCCTTTCGTTGGAGGGAGCGACGAAGCTGGGAGAGGAAGTGAGCGAACAGTATGCTGTCAGCCCCGCCCGATTCTATGTGAAACGCATCATCCGTCCTAAATACCGGCTCGCCGACGGTCGTATCATAACCGCTCCCATGCCCGTAATGGCACATCCCCACAGCAATGCCTCGGAAAGTGTACTGGCCCACATTGCTACCGCCAAATATTACGACCACCTGCCTCTGCACAGACAGCTGGATATCTTTGAGCGTGAAGGAATCCATCTGAGTCCTTCCACCGTAAGTAACTGGATGATGGCTGCCGCACAGCGTCTGGAACCAATCTATAATGAACTTCGTGAACTGGTCAAGGACAGCTATTACGTCATGGCCGATGAGACACCCCATCCCGTACTTGAAAGCGACCGGCCCGGTGCTCTTCACCGCGGGTATATGTGGAACTTCTATCTGCCCCGGTTCCATACCCCCTTCTTTGAATATCACAAGGGCCGTGGCAGCAGCGGAATAGACACACTGCTGGCAGGACAGGTCCGGGTGGTACAGAGTGACGGCTTTGCAGTATATGACAAGTTCGACACGCTACCCGGAAAGTTGCATCTGTGCTGCTGGGCGCACGTCAGGCGCAACTTTGTGGAAGCGGAAGGAAATGACCCTCCCAGAGCAAGGCATGCACTTGGAAAAATAGGCGGACTGTATGCCGTGGAGGAGAAAATCAGAATGGAACATCTGGAAGGGGAGGCGGTGGTAAAGCTTCGCCGGGAAGAATCGTACCCTATTATCAAAGAACTGGAAAAATGGTGCAAGGAGGAATATGGACATACGGTCGATAAATCGCCTATTGCCAAGGCCATGTTCTATATGTACACACGCTTTGAACAACTGTCCGGATATGTCAATGACGCACAGTTCTGCATTGACAATAATCCGGTGGAGCGTTCTATAAGGCCGTTGACTTTAAACAGAAAAAATACGCTCGTCTCCGGATCACATGAGGCAGCACATGCAGCGGCAATTTTCTTTTCACTGATGGGATGCTGTAGGGAAAATAAGGTGAACCCAAAACTATGGATGCAGGACGTGCTGATTAGGGTACAGGATGCGGATAAAGAAGATGTGTTGATGTTGATCCGGTATCATTTCGGGGAACTTTTGAAAAGCTGAAAGAGCTGTTGCGCTATTTGGATGGTGGCAGACCTTACTTTATTTATCGGAACATCAGTTCCGGAAGATAGAAAATTCACAGGTGATGAAAGACAGTTTGCCGGAGCTGCATTAACATTGCCGATGCGAATACTTTTTGCCGGAGGAGCAATTGAAACTATAAAGCTTTGCGCTCCTTGGCTTGAAGTGGAAAGTAAGCGGGAAACCCCGCACAGAACAGTGCTTGCATTGAAGAACAATATACTTTATGATTTAGCTTTGGCTCGAATGTGGAGGTGGAATTGCCCGTAGGGCAGCGGTGGTCTTTGAATATGGAATATAAATGTCCTTGGTGGTCGAACAGCAAGCATGGCTTTTGTTACCAGCTTCTTTCGGGAGGTGTTGAGGCACGTTGCTGGCTTGGAAAACGCAAGAATCGTGAGCGGCTGACAGGACATTTTCTGGGAATATATGCCGAAGGGGGAGTGTACGATTTTCAATTTGACAAAGACAAAGGATATCAGGGGAAACTACTATGCAGCTTCCGGTCTGACGTATGGATATAGTCATCAGCTGGCACGGCATCTGGCTCTTGAATTTAGTTTGGGCATTGGTTATCTGGCAACAGAATACCGCAAATACACCACTTACGAAGGCGATTTGATATGGGACGAGCAGCGGACGCTATCATTTTATGGGGCCTACAAAGCCAAAATCTCTTTGGTGTGGCTCATTAAGGGAAGGAGGCGATAGCTATGAGGTGTACGCAATATGTGTTTTTTTTTACTTCTGTTCGTGCTGTCGGTGCTGTTAGCAGGATGTGATTTCAGGGACATACTGGATGATTATCCCGTCAGCGGAGTAAAGATAAAGTTTAACTGGAAGGGAGTGGATAAGTTGCCCGAAGGGATGAGGGGTGATTTTCTACCCGAAGAGTGAAGAAGGTAGAAAGGTAGAGAGTTATCTCCTCGGTGGAAGGGGAGAGGTGAAAGTGCCCGCCGGACGTTATGACATGGTGATCTACAATTACAATACGGAGAGTGTGTTGATTCGCAATGATGAGGCGTATGAGACGATTGAGGCTTATACTGATTATTGCAAAAGGGCTTGAAACAAGTGAGAAGATGGTGGGTCACCGGACCCTCTATATGTAGTAAGTATGAATGATATGAGGATAGAAAAGAGTGAAGATGTGCTTTTGATGGAGTTTCAACCGAAGCTGGTAGTCAAGAACTATTCTTTTTTGAAATAAAGGTGAAAGGGATTGAAGAACGTGGCAAGCATTGTTTGTAATGGATGGAATGGATGGGGGCATATTGCATCAGTAATGGCTCATGTACGGCAAGCATTGCCCCTATCTATGTGGAAGCTCATAAGGGAGAGGATGTGATACGTGGTAGTTTCTCTGCTTTTTTCTCATCAGAGTCTGCGAATACACGTTTTACCGAGGGGGTGGTGATGAAGCTATCGCTGGTTAAGGTGGATAATACGATTCAAGAAACTAAGGTTGACATCACGGCGGCTGTAGTTCCTCCCCCACCCGAGGAAGAAGAAGATCCGGTAACGGATATCGAGATACCGATTGAAGAGGAAATTGAAGTGGAGGATGTGGAAGTTCCTCCCGGTGGAGGCGGAGGTATTGGCGGTGATGTAGGAGACTGGGACGACGAAACGAATGTTGAGTTACCTGTAAATTGAAAAGCAAAACGAACAAAATATTAACTTATAAAACAAACGATTATGAAGAAGATTTTATTTGCAGCTTTAGCTGCACTGGCAATCACAAGTTGCTCACAGAATGAAGAAATTGAGAAGGCTGGTGAAAAGGCGGAGATTAACTTTAGTACAATTGTTGGTAAAACGACAAGAGTAACTCCAATGGTTACTGATAACTTTGCTTTACGTTTAAAGTAAATGCTTATAATACTGCTACGGTTGATATGAATGCTGAAACAGTTTAGGGGATAAGGAGTTTATGAAGGACATTACGGCTAATAAATCAGGAGGAACATGGAGTTTAACTGGAGGAGGACCGTTTTACTGGCCGATGACAGATAAAATTCAATTTTTGCATATTCTCCAATAACTGTAACAAATTATACTGTTCCTGATAAGGGATATCCTTCATTCTCTTATGTGATTAAGGCTGTAGAATTACAAGAGGATTTATTAGCTGCAAAAAGTAGAAAATGCGAATAAAACAGAGAATAAAACTAGTGTAAATCTTGCATTTAAGCATATTTTGACTCAGATTAATTTCTCTGCAGAATTAGAAAGTGGCGTTACTTATACAGTAACGAAGATTGAAATTATGGATGTAAATAATACAGGTACATTTACTTATGGAACTGGTGATGTAGTGGGTGCTTGGTCTTCTCTTTCGGAAAGATTTCTTATGAATATGCTGGAAAATATGATGCTACTGCTACTGATAATGTTGCAGACTTTTCGACGAATGCTAATGCATTAATGTTATTACACAAACATTATCAGCAGATGCTAAAATTGCTGTAACTTACTCCGCCGTTAAAAATGGATTACTACTTTTTTACTGGAACTAAAGAAGTTTCTTTTAAAAGATAAGGTATGGGGGAATAGGTAAGAATTTGCGATATACTTTGAAACTATCATCTGATGCTACAGAAGTGGTCTTTACTCCGTCAGTGTCTGAGTGGACCGATGAAACTCCTCAGCCTGATCCTGTTACTCCTGTAACTCCTCTCACTGAATAATCTTTCCTAATCCTATAATCTCCCTCCCCGAAGCCTTTCTTCCCACAAAGTCTTCGGGGATTTTTTGTTTCTTCCCGAATATTCTTACTTTTGCTGCACAAAACAAACAAAAAAACATTCAATCTGCAATGCAAACTTACTCTGCATGTGGTGCGGCTATATCGTGCCAGCAGTGCCCTAAGGCTGTGGGTAATGCTATCATTTATGCCTCTCATTCAAGAGGCTTCCACCTTCCAGCTCAAAAATGCGAAGAAAATATAATGATTTTTTATTAGAAGGAGAAGCACTTGTCAATAGCCAGGAGTATGCCGGAACCATACTGCGTGCGGGGAATTTATTCTTCAAGCCATTGGATCAAAATATGAGATCCTTGCTCTGACGGATGTGGAATGTGTTTGTTATCGTTTTAATCAGCGGAGTTTTTCTGTGAGGAACGTTATAAATACATTATGAGAGAAATAACTCCACCGCTGATATTCACCCCATTAAAGATTATTCCGGAATTGCGTTTCTTTCTGGACGCTTCCAAAGCCTATCTGACGAAAGAGAAGATTTGCGGGAACTGCTTTCGTTCAAGCGAAAAGAACTTGCCTTTCTTTTAGGAGAATATTACTCCGATTATGATCTCTCGATACTGGTATACTCTTTCCCGTTATACGTCCAGCTTTGAGTATTTTGTCCTGCAAAATCATCTGAAAGTGAAGACGGTAGAAGAATTAGCCCAATTAGGCGGATACACTGTTGTTACCTTCCGGCGTATCTTCAATTCTGTATTCCATAAACCTGTTTATGAATGGATGATGGAGAAACGTAAAGAGAACATTGTTTATGAACTCCGCTATACGGATGCCACTATTTCTGAGATCTGTTATAAATATGGTTTCGAGTCTTTTGCCTCACTTCTCTAACTTCTGCAAGAAGAATTTCGGGACTTCACCCCGTGGCCTACGTTCAGTGCAGTCTGTTCCTCCACAAGAAACGCAAACTATTTGTGAAGAGGCTGGTTGAAGCGATACTTCACTGAGACAATGAAGTAGCTGCCTATCTGTTGCGTATGGTTTTCATAAAGTCCGTCGGCCATTGTGCCTCGGAAATAATTCTTTTGTTGGCTGAGTATATCCACCCAGTTGGCTGATATCTCAGCCTGTTTCTTCAGGAATCGCCATGTGATACTTGCGTTCCAGACAATCTGGTCGTCTTCTCCCTTTTTTATGTTCGTACCGTTTCGGAAGGAATAATTTGCATCTGTTCTTAGTTGTATACCTCCCGGCAAATCGGCAAAACCGTTCAATCCGAAGGTATAATTGCGTGTGTATGTATCCGTCTCTAAAAGTGAGTTGGAAGAATGTTGGAAGTTCCACCTGCCGTTTAAGTCCAGATTACCCCATTTAGGTTGGTAGGATAGGCGCAGGTCACTGTTGAGGCCGGTGTTATGCGTGGCACTGCGTTCAGGGTTGCTCGCTCTGGTTTCGTTGATGAGGTTGACATCCTGTGCAAAGGCCTCCGGCATTTGCACTCAGATTAAAGTCCTTGATGCGCTTCTGATACGGAACACACCGCTTATGTTCCAGTTGCCGTTAATATTCACAGGATAAGTTTCACGTCCACCGGTTTTGCTGGTTGTAGATCACTGCACGGGTCTGACTATTGATTCTGTTGTTCCAGTTCAGTGTGGCAAAAAGTCCTTCCCTTCGTATTTTGTGCTTCCAATCGTACAGACTGATTGTAAGTAGGCTTCAGATTAGGATTGCTCCGCGTGATGTTGAGCGGATCACTGTTGTTGGTTGGTGAAATCAGATCGTATAATGATGGTTGCCAGGTATTTCCATAATAATTCAGGGTTATCCTGTTTTTCTTTTTCTGCCATGAGATGAAAAGCATAGGCTGAAAGCCGACTGAGTGGAGGGGTGGTATCAGCTCTATGCAGACCTGTTTTCTGGTTCAGGCTGCGCCGCTCGGGTTGTACGGATACTCCGGCATTGATGTTCCAAATGGTGTCGGAATAATTAAAGTGCAGGTTGATTCCGTGTTGCAGGGTACTGCTATGGCTCGGTTGCTCAGACTGTCGATGTAGCTCGCCTCATATCCTTCGGGCAGAATAGCCGGGTTGTACTGCGGTTTCTTCCATAAAGCCGACAGGTCGTAGTGGTATTACGATCATTTTTCTGCTTACTGTAGTTGAGGTTATATGAAATCTGTGCGTGCAGCTTCTTGGAAAAAGGATGGCTGAACATCAGCCCGATGCCCTGTTGACGATTGGGGACAGGTTCGACGAGTATTGGTTACGGTAGAGTATGGAGTCGTTTCCTGCACTGTTTTCAGTTGATAATATGTGGTTGATGAGATAGAGAGTTATTGTTGTCATTCTTGCTATCATTGTATTGCGCAGTCAGGCCGATAGAACTTCCTTTTTTATTGATCCGGCGCATGATATTTGCATGGAAGGAATATCGGTGTTGCTCTCCTTGCATTAGTGATCCCATGGCGATGTCATTGATTTTCAGTTCATCGGGTACATCGTTGATATGACTGAAAGGATCGAGGATATCCAGATGAGGATTTTCATTGAACGTGGCTTGGCGGTTATTATTGGCATTATTATTCGGACAAGGCTGAAATTACCGAAGAAATTGACAAAAGTCAGGGTATCGACCTGCCAGTTTAAGCCCAATGATGAATTCATATTGCGATTGCGGTTCGTATTGTTGCCGCAGAATACTGGTACTTATTGCCACTTGTCAGATATTGCTCATTGTAGGATGTCGAAATATTGCCCTGCTCGTTGTGATGATAGGGATACATTTCGTTGAGTGTTAGTTTCTTATTGTACTTTTGAAGGTGAAATTTACGGCAACGTTCTCCTGTATGTTGTCCTTGTAGCTGGTCCGCATATGGAGGTTACCGGAATTGGCGATGACTGAGAAATTGTTTCCGTTATTTTTGAAGTAGTTGCCTTGCAGGTTGAAATCCTTTTTGTTGTTATTGCCGTATCCGGCTTTTCCCGATGCAAGAAGGGTACCATTGAATTCTTTTCTTTGGTTTGCAGGTCGAGCACATAGTTCTTTTCCCCGTGCTGACACCCGTCAGCTTTTCCAGCTTGCTTTTCTTATCGTATACTTTTATTTTGCTGATTAACTCCACAGGAAGATTTTCCAGTGCCATCTTGTTGTCACCTGAGAAGAAAGCTTCACCGTTTACGTTGATTTCGTTAATAGGCAGTCCGTTGTATTTCAGTGTTTTGGTTTCGCTGTCGTATTCCATTCCGGGAATACGTTTGACAAGTGTCTCCAGATACGAACCTTCCGGTGTTTTGTAAGCTGCTGCATTGATGACGGTGGTATCTCCCACCTGGTCTACGTCGCGCATCCGGCGTTTACTGTCACTTCGCCCAATTCGATACCTTCTTCCAGTAAAATGCTGCCCAGGTTGATTGTTGAAGCGTTGCTGTCCAGTTTGCGGAAGACAGACTGCATTCCCCGTATAAGAGGCTTTCAGTAAATATTGCGTTCCTTTTGAGGAGTGAACTGGAGATTGAAACGACCGTCCGCATCGCTTGCAACCCTTTTACAAAGGTGGAATCTTTGCCTTCCAGGATAAACAAGACTTGCATAGGGAAGAGGTTCTTCTCCTTTTTTTTGTCTCTGATGTAGTGCACACCAATCCTTTGACTGTCCTTGTTTTTTGAGCGAATAGAATAGTCGGAATCAGTAAGAATAGCAATAGTAACCAGATTTTGTGCACGTTCATGTCTGTCTTTTTATGGCAGTCACAAAATTAGAGAGTTTTCGTCATAAAATCTTCTTTTTTTATAGATATTATGCTACTTTGCTCAATATAAGTGATACAATGAAAAAACCGACAAACTAAAATATGTTTTAGCCTTTATCTTTTGCTGTGTGCTTTTTGCGGAGTCAATTTTAAACGGTGGTACACTATTAACCACCGGATAGAAAAATGATTTCTCTTGTTTATTCTTCCTCTCCCAGTATGATTGTTACGGAAACTTTGAAGAACTCTGGTGAAGGAGTTCAGAAAACAAGGCATAGAACCGATATTTGAAAAGTTCTATCTGGATTTCAATACGGTCACGCCGAAGATGGGATAAAAATATGGAGGTATATCTTGAGGTAATTAGAGATAAACCGATAGCACTGATGCTCACTGTGGGCGATCAAGCTGCGTCTGCTTTGTTTTCTACCCGCCATCGGCTACTTTCTTCTATTCCTGTAGCTTGCAACGTACATTTTCCTGATGAGAAACTTATAAAAAGAATATGAGCGTAGAAAGGTATATGTGCTGCGTGATGCACTCGGATTTTAAACGCAACATTGATTTTATAAGGGCTTTACAACCACATGTAGGGATAGATGTCATTTATAATATTGACTCTGACCTCTTGGATATAAATCGTTTGATTTGTTAACCCGGTTTGCTGATAGAAAGGAAATCAGACTTTTTAGGCTATGAGTCTGCCTTTTCTGTGGAATCTGAATACAGAAAATTGCAGGAAATGGTTGGAGCATTATAATTTGATGCCTGCTAAGGTAAACAATCATATTGAAAAGGATGAGTTAACCATTAGTCTTTGCCCTTCCGTTATACCAAAGGGACTTCTTTGTTTGTAGACATGGAAAAATCAAAAAGCGGACAGAGGGAGAGAGTTTTTTCTGTTGGATAAGTTTGATCAGATGTCGCTTGATCCGATCACTAAAGCTTTAAATATTCCCTCTTTAGTTGCATCCGCCAGGGATTTGGGAGGATGCCAAGATTGTGGGCGGCTACATGGCTACTGATGAGATTTCTGCGCGTACTGCTGGCTGATTTTTCTGTTCGTCTGATGAATAAGGAGAAAATGGTATGCCGAAAATCAGGGATATGGAAAAGGAGTATGTACTGGTGGGCCTTATTTTTCATCCTATACGGACTTTGATGTGAAAAATGTACCTGAAGATGTCCGTATTATCAATTACTCCTTCTATGACCGGTATCGGAAGGGAGCTTTTATTTCCTGACCGGATTGTTTATCCTTACTTTTATTCTGGTATTGATCAGTCTGTTACGTATGCGCCGACGTTCGCGTGTGGAACGTAAGAATATGGAGATGCTTGAGGAAACCTCATAGGCGGTTGATGCTTTCTACAGATGGAGGGCGGATTTCACTTTTGGATATACAGGGAGAGAATATCGAGTTTGATGAGAATTATACGCGTTTGGTGGGAATGGAACAGAGAACATTTTGTACGAACCGATTTCTTGAAGTATGCATATCCTGATGATGTACCTCTTCTGAATTATTGTACGAAACGCTGCATCAATCTACGGATATGCAGGTTCGGCGTGTACGTTTCTTCTTGTGAAGAAGATTATCGTTGGTATGAACTTCGGTGTCGCAGTCCGAAAGATGCAAAGGGAAGGATAATGCTGGCAGGCATTATGCATATTCAGATACAGGTAGAGCATGAAGAACAGCTTATTCAGGCTGCAGTGATGCTGAAAAATGCTGAGTTGAAACAATCTTTCCTGAATAATATGAGCCATGAAATCCGTGTACCCGCTGAATGCCATTGTCGGTTTCCACCAATTTGTTGGTTGGCGAGGGTGGCGATGAGATTGAACCGGATGAGAAGAAGGCCATTAGCTTGAGATCATTAACAACCGTAACAACGAATTACTTGAAATTGGTCAATGATGTGGTGGAAATATCACGTCGATTCGGCAACATGGGTGTTTGTACAGTTACCGAAACCGAGTTCGTCCATCTTGCTCAACATAGCCTTGGCACGGCGCAATGCTTCCGGTTTGCCTTGGGGCAACAGGTTCAGCTGGCTCACCTTGGCAGAAACGAACAGCATAGCAGAACCGTTCTTACAAGCAGCCACACAAGCACCACAACCGATACATGCAGCAGCATCCATAGCCTCGTCAGCGATGGGCTTCGGAATCAGGATAGCGTTGGCATCCTGGGGAGCACCGGTACGTACGCTGACGTAGCCGCCTGCCTGCATAATCTTGTCGTAGGCCGTACGGTCGACCATCAAGTCCTTGATAACCGGGAAACCGGCAGAGCGCCACGGTTCAACAGTGATGGTATCGCCGTCGTTGAAACGACGCATATAAATTTGGCAAGTAGTAGCGCCGGTTGCAGGACCGTGGGGGTGTCCGTTGATGTAAAGCGAACACATACCGCAGATACCTTCGCGGCAGTCATGGTCGAATACAACCGGTTCTTTACCTTCACTGATGAGCTGTTCGTTCAGAATATCCAGCATTTCGAGGAATGAGGTATCGCCCGGAATATCTTTCATTTGGTATGTTTCAAAAGCGCCTTTTACTTTCGGACCCTTCTGGCGCCATACCTTGAGCGTAAATGATATATTTTTATCCATTTTCTTTAATTCTTTAAATGTTCAACTTCCCGATTAGCTCTTGTAGTTACGAGTCTGTACCTTGATTGCTTCGTAAACCAGCGGCTCTTTCAGCAATACCGGTTCCTTTTCGTCAGAACCCTGATATTCCCAGCAAGCCACGTAGAAGTAGTTTTCATCGTCACGCTTGGCTTCGCCTTCTTCAGTCTGATATTCTTCACGGAAGTGACCACCGCAGCTTTCGTTACGGTTCAGTGCATCGTAAGCAACCAGCTCGCCCATAGTGATGAAGTCGTACAGACGGATAGCCTTGTCGAGTTCTACATTCATACCTTCCTTGTCGCCCGGGATGAACAGTTCTTTCTCGAACTCCTTGCGGACTTCTTTCAGCTTCTTCAGACCTTCCTTCAAGCCTTCAGCCGTACGTCCCATGCCTACATATTCCCACATGATGTGGCCCAGTTCCTTGTGGATAGAGTCTACAGACTTCTTACCCTTGATGTTCATCATCCAGTCGATTTTCTCCTGAATGGCTTTTTCTGCCGCTGCAAACTCGGGCAGGTCGGTAGAGAAACGGGGAACTGTAATCTGGTCGGCCAGGTAATTCTGGATAGTGTAAGGCAATACGAAGTAACCGTCGGCCAGACCTTGCATCAGCGCAGAAGCACCGAGGCGGTTTGCACCGTGGTCGGAGAAGTTACATTCACCAATAGCGAACAGACCCTTGATGGAGGTCATCAGTTCATAGTCAACCCAGATACCGCCCATGGTATAGTGGATAGCCGGATAAATCATCATCGGGTTTTCGTATGGGCTGACATCAGTGATTTCTTCATACATATCGAAGAGGTTGCCGTAACGTTGTGCAACGACATCTTTACCCAGACGGTTGATAGCTTCGGAGAAGTCAAGGAATACGGCAAGGCCGGTGTTGTTCACGCCATAACCCTTGTCGCAGCGTTCTTTGGCTGCGCGGCTGGCAACGTCACGCGGAACGAGGTTACCGAATGCTGGATAACGGCGTTCCAGGTAGTAGTCGCGGTCTTCCTCGGGAATATCTTTTCCTTGCAGTGTACCTTCCTGCAGTTTCTTGGCATCTTCCAGCTTCTTCGGAACCCAGATACGACCATCGTTACGCAGAGATTCGGACATCAAAGTCAGCTTAGACTGCTTGTCACCGTGAACCGGGATACAAGTGGGGTGAATCTGTACGTAAGCAGGGTTGGCAAACCAGGCACCTTTACGGTAGCAAGCCATTGCTGCAGAGCAGTTACATGCCATTGCATTGGTAGAAAGGAAGTAGGCATTGCCGTAACCACCGGTAGCGATTACCACAGCGTGGGCGGCAAAACGTTCCAATTTACCGGTAACGAGGTTCTTTGCAATGATACCGCGGGCACGTCCGTCAATGAGGACAACGTCTTCCATTTCGTAGCGGGTATACAGTTTCACAGTGCCTACGTTCACCTGGCGGCTCAATGCAGAGTATGCACCCAGCAACAGCTGTTGTCCGGTCTGACCCTTGGCATAGAAAGTACGGGATACCTGAGCACCACCGAAAGAACGGTTGTCCAGTGTACCGCCGTATTCGCGGGCGAAAGGAACACCTTGTGCAACGCATTGGTCGATAATATTGTTGGATACTTCAGCCAGACGGTAAACGTTAGCTTCGCGGGCACGGTAGTCGCCACCCTTTACTGTATCGTAGAACAAACGGTAAACAGAGTCACCGTCGTTTTGGTAATTCTTAGCAGCATTGATACCACCTTGTGCAGCGATGGAGTGTGCACGGCGCGGAGAGTCTTGGATGCAGAAGTTGAATACTCTGAAACCCATTTCGCCCAGAGAGGCGGCAGCACTGGCACCGGCAAGTCCGGTTCCTACTACGATGATGTCCAGACGACGTTTGTTGGCAGGGTTTACTAATTTTTGGTGAGCCTTATAATTGGTCCATTTCTCAGCCACCGGTCCTTCCGGTATTTTAGAATCTATCTTAGTCATAATGCAATTTACAATTTAGTCATTTACAATTTGAATTTAGCAAGCGCCGCACAATGATTTTGCAAAGAATACGACAACTACCAGAGCGAAGCAGAGGACAACGATAGTAGAATAGATGTTGGAGATACATTTCCAACGGTTAATCCATACTTTGTTGTTCCAGCCCAAAGACTGCATGGAGCTCCAGAAACCGTGAGTGAGGTGGAACCACAATGCGCCCAGCCAAACGAGGTAAAGCACTACGAATACCGGATTGCTGAAGGTGTTTTGAATGTGATAGACACCGTTGGCTGCATATGCCAGCGTGAGGGTGTCAGCATGCATGCCCATGTTGTGCATCAACTCGGGAAGCTGCATTTTAGCCCAGAAGTTTACCAGGTGCAGGCCCAAACCCACGATTACGATGATACCCAGTACGAGCATGTTTTGAGAAGCCCATTCCACAGTCTTGGGCTTTTCCGTAACGGCATAGCGTTCGCTACCACGTGCCTTACGGTTCTGCATAGTCAGCCAGAAAGCGTAGATGATGTGGATGATGAATAAGGCAGCCAGACCTACCGTAGCCACCAATGCGTACCAGTTTGCTCCCAGGAACTCACAAACCATGTTGTAGCCATTAGCCGAGACTAATGCAACCAGGTTCATCGCCATGTGAAATGTCAGAAACAGGACAAGGGCGATACCGGTAATGCTCATCACCACTTTCCTTCCTACAGATGAATTACTTAACCACATAAATGATTGAATTTAAATTATTTAATAGTTAGAAAATTTGTTCTATCAGGATACTTCTGTAAATGTTTCGCAAAAATAGGAGAAATCCAGCGATAAAGCAAGCGATTAAAGAAATAATTCCGTAATCCGGCAGAATGCGAAGTTTACGGACAAGTAAAAGGTTTACTCGTCCTCCTGGTCTTTGCCTTGCTCTTTGCAGATAATGGAAATCTTTTCTCCGTTTGCTGAACGTTTTCTCAGGGCGCGGGGCGTGTCTCCGAAAGAGTCTTTGCAGAAGTGGGCAAAGTGGGATAGGGAATCAAAGCCATAGCGGGCGCTGATGACTGAAATGCGTTGTTTGGTGTATTGCAGGTCGTTCAGAATTCCTTCACGTTTCTTGTCCAGAATCCATTCATAGACCGGGACCCCATACATATTTTTAAACAGACGGCGGAATGTGGTGGTGGTATATCCGCCGAGGTGGGCAAACTCTTCCACATTCTTCACCTTGTCGTAGTTCTGCATGACGAAATATTGGAAGCTTTCCGTATAAGTGCTGATGGGGTAGAAGAATGTACTGATTTGGTGTAGCGGATAGTAGCATGTCAATATGTATACCAATTCCTGGCATTTCATTTCAATGTATTTGCTGCACGCATAGGGTTGCTCGTTGAGGTAGCAGGCAAGGCTTTTCAGGAGCCCTTCGAGCATGGAAATCGCGGTAAGCGGGGTATAAGTCAAGGGGGCTTCCGAGCGTTTCAGTATCTCCTTGTAGCGCTCTTCGCAAATCAGAGGAAGCTCGGTGAACCAATAGACAATATATTCCACTTCGGTCAAAGCCAGGAGTTCTACTTTGGAGCCGATGGCTTGCAAGATGAGTTGGCGGCTTTGGAGAGTGGTGCCCGGATATTCGTCACTGTTTACAAGTAATTCACCTTTCAGCATAAATATCATGCAGTTCTGTGTGCACTTTTCAGCAGAGAAATGTTGTCCCTTGGGGTAGTGGCGGTAAACCAATACTCCTTCTGATTTTTGGGGACATACCATACAATCAATCTGTCGGTTGCAGCAAGTTTCCAGTCTCATGAAATGATTAGCGAATTATTATAAATGTGGCAACAAAGATAGAATTTTTTTGTGAAAACTCTATCTATTTGTCCTATCTTTGCGTCAAACTAATATAAAGGACTTATGAAAAAGGCTATTTTTTTTGTATATTTTATCTGCCTTGTTGTATCCGGTCTTTCGGCACAGAATTGGGATATTAACACTTTGCACCGGGTTAACAGTTGGGATGGCAAGTTTGTCCGTAACTATAATAAGATAATTTCACGTTCGGAGCCCTATGTTGCTGTCGGTGTTCCGGTGGCGATGGCGGTTGCCGCTTGGATAAAACATGATAAGGGTTTGCTGAAAGATGCGGTCTACGTAGGTACAAGTGTAGCGGGGGCTTTTGTTGTGACTTATGGAATGAAATATCTGGTGGACCGTGAGCGTCCTTATGATAAATATCCCGACAGAGTGCATGCATATAGCCATGAAGGCAGCCCGTCTTTTCCTTCTGGACATACGGCGACGGCTTTTGCCCTTGCCACCTCGCTCAGTGTAAAGTATCCTAAATGGTATGTGATAGCTCCGTCTGCCCTGTGGGCTTGTTCCGTGGGAGTTTCCCGTATGAACGAGGGAGTGCATTATCCGTCAGATGTGTTGGCGGGGGCTGCAATCGGTGCTGGATGTGCTGTGGTCAACATCTACGTCAACAAGTGGCTGAATAAGTGGCTGTTCGGAGAATGATTTTAGGCGCGAATTACGCGGAATACGCGGAGTTAGATAAACTAAATCCGCATAATCCGCGCCTAAGTTTGTTTCAAGTCGGCTATTGGATAATAGTGCTGTAGATGCCTTCGTTCAGCACTTTTAGAGCTTGCTGCACGCTCTGGTTCGTGCTGTTCATCACCTGGAAGTATTCGTTCATGTCCCATAGGTCACGGGCTATCAAGGCTTTAAGTTGTGTCTTGATGAGCGGTAGGGATTGGTTGTACTGTTTCTCGTCAAACTTGATTTTCTCTTTGTCGGCAAGCGTACGTATTTCGGCAAGGAAGTTATCGTCTATCTCGAACTTCTCGTTGAAGGCTTCGAATTTCTTGTATTTGTTCTGCAACTCCTTCCGGTGCTTCTCGATGTAGCCGGTAGTGGCTTTGATAACCACGCCTTTGGCTACGAGGTTGCGGTGATAGTCTGTGTACTGGGTAGTGTCGATGGGGACGAAGAAGTCGGGCATGATACCTCCACCTCCGTAAACGGTACGTCCCATACGCTTGGTCTGTGCTTTCAGGGAGTCGGCAAAATGGATACTGTCCGCATGAATCATTTCTCCATGATTGAAGCGGTCTATCAGTTCCTGGTTATACTTATCCTGACTGTTCTCGCCGGTTAGGCGGCCGTCGAGGTTGGCAGTGCTGTCGTAAGGCTTCTGGATACAACGGCCCGAAGGAGTATAGTAGCGGGCGATAGTGAGGCGAATCATGGAACCGTCCGGCAGGTCGATAGGGCGTTGCACCAATCCCTTGCCGAAGGTGCGGCGTCCTACTACCACGCCTCTGTCCCAGTCCTGGATGGCTCCGGTCACGATTTCACTGGCAGAAGCGGAGTACTCGTCCACCAATATGATGAGACGGCCGTTCTTGAAGTTGCCCGTACCTTTGGCAAAGAAATCACTGCGGCGTGCGGCCCTTCCTTCGGTGTAGACGATGAGTTCTTTTTGCTTCAGAAATTCGTTGGCAAGGTCGATGGCGGCATTCAGATACCCTCCTCCATTTCCTTGCAGGTCGAGGATGAGGTCTTTCATTCCTTTCTTTTGCAGGCTTTTCAGGGCTTCTGCAAACTCTTCGGCGGTGGTTGCCCCGAAGCGGTTGATACGGATATAGCCGGTTTTGGGTTGTATCATGTAAGATGCGTCCAGGCTGAGGATGGGAATTTTGTCACGCTTCACGGTGAAGTACAGCTGGTCGTCCACGCCACGGCGCACGATGGTGAGTTTCACTTCCGAGTCTTTCGGTCCGCGCAGGCGGCTCATAATATCTTCCGTGCTCATTTTTACTCCGGCAATGGCGCTGTCATTGACGGCTACGATACGGTCGCCGGCAAGGATGCCCACCTTCTCGGAAGGTCCGTTGCTCACGGGTTGTATCACAAGCAGGGTATCTTCTATCATCTGAAACTGTACGCCGATGCCCTCGAAATTGCCTTGCAACGGCTCGTTCATCTTCTTCACTTCTTCGGCGTTGTTGTAGGTGGAGTGCGGGTCGAGTTGTGCCAGCATCTTGATGATGGCTTCTTCCACCAGCTTGTCTTCATCCACCTTGTCCACATAAAGGTTGGTGATTGATACCAAAACTTGCTATACACAGAATGATTGCATGCTGAATGTAACCGGAAATATCTTTAAACCCATAAATATTGACGAAAAAGAAACTGTAGCTTTGTTGACTATACTTCAAAGTTACAGTTTTTTCGACCCACATTTATTATCAGACACCTCCCTATTTACCATTTAAAAAAAACATTTTCTTATGTTCGGTTAATGCTGCCACCACTTTCGAATTCCAAAAATGGGATGCCTTAATAAAACAGCATCTCCTTCTTTACGGTAAAGTTCTTCTGTCATCTCCTCACGGGTTTGCATAGTGTTTACGGTCAGAGCCGGATTCTGTTTCTTCGCTCCTTCTGCCAGTTTCGGATAATGTTCCAACACAGAATAACAAATCAATTGGCGGTGTTCGGCATGGGTTCCCACTTCATAATGGAAGCTGTTTTCATCCTCGCCTAATTCACCCATATCTCCAAGAACCGCTATCTTTCGTCCCTACTGGGCAGGAAGCAAGC
>VOFC01003193.1_pt1 | contig 45157 bp, 76 predicted proteins | sample 5384161 | NCBI WGS metagenome assembly VOFC01 (sample SAMN12384722, study PRJNA508395) | human gut metagenome | isolation source: healthy gut B | host: Homo sapiens | reverse complement strand
GTCTTTACGGAGGAGATCGGGGATGGTTTCCTGAATATGCGGATGGAATCCATCATTTTAAGGCAGTGGATCATATGGTTATTACAAGAGGGCTTGGAAGTGATAAGGAAAAAACTACCAAGATTTTACAATATTCCAGAGATTGTAGTGATCCGACTTGAAAAACGTTAAAGCAAAGGGGTGAGATGGATGAAGAAATATCAGATTGCAGATTTTATTTTTTGGAATTCATGGAAGAATCGTTAGAAATACCAGAGAATTTTAAAAATTTGTGATTGATACTGATGAAGAAGTACAAGTGGAATATTTCCTTGAGGTTGTGGATAAATTACCAGAACTGGATGGAGAATGTGTATCACAAAGAATTGATCTGAAAGTAGTAAGAAAGACGATCTCAGAATATCGTCGGATGAATTTTTATGGGAATGGAAGAATCCTATGGATTACTATGAAGAAATTTCACAAAATCAGGTGAAATTGCATTCTTAAAAACGAGAATTTCAGCATATGATAAATGTTGACAGTCTTTGTATCTCTTTTTAAGATGGAAAAAAAGAATGTTGGCAAAGGATGCGATGGTATTGCATTGTTCTTTGGTACTCAAAGTGAAATCAGGGAGTGATCTTATTTAGCGGACCAAGTGGAATTGGTAAGTCAACGCAGGCAGGATTGTGGACGAAGCATCGGAAAGCAAGAGTTATCAATGGTGATAGAACTTTATTAAAAAAAGAGAATGGCAGATGGATGTCTCTTTTTGAGAAATCTGTGGTTCTTCAGAGATTTGTTATAATGAAGTTATCCCTGTGAAAAAGCAGTCATTTTTCTTGGACAAGCAGAGGAATGATGGAATAGACTTCGTTATTTGATGCGATCAAGGCAATGATCAGTCAGATCACAGTGAATGGATGAATCAAAGTTTGTGGAGAAAATATGGAATCTTATGAAGATTTCAGCCTGGGATCCCGGTGTTTGAGTATGGATGTAAGATGAAGAAGCGTAAGGTAGATACTTTAGAGAACCTGCTTTTGATATTTTAGAACAAAAGGAGTACGTAAAGATGAACTTAACCAATGTATTTATAGATATATTAAGAAGTGCCATGACGCAGACGGTGATATGATAGAGGACTTTCTACACAAGACTGGGAGAAGATCTATGATATTAGTCAGAAAACAGCAACTGGCACCGATGATCTATCAGCAGATTTTTCAAATGAATCATTTCAAAATAGTGATCAGGGTTTCAGCAGTTCTGGAAGGAGATACGATCGATCAGGCAGGAAATCAGGCAAGAAAAGTATTCTGTTTTTGATGTTGTTTGATAAAATGCGCCAGAATGGATTGACTCCATTGATCGTTTGTTTGCGAGATCTATATCAAATCCAGATCTTCGAATATCCAATGATGAAGATCTTTATATCCCAAAGAGATCAGTTTGGGAAGATGGATGAATTTTTGCAGGCAGAGGGATTTATGAGAGAGAAAAGAGCGATCCAAAGGATAAAGTTTATCAGGAAGTTCCATATCAGAATCCAAGGAATGATTATATTTTGAACCGTATATGGATCTGTTCCTCTGGAATCCGGAGCGTATGGGCATTTAATCAATTATTTGAAGATGTTTGATACTTGTATGGAAACAGATATTCAAAGGGGAGTAAAGTTTGACGCTGAATCCAAAACAGCATTTTTATATCTTATGCCACGTCTGAAACATTTTTTCTTCATAGTGGATTTGGAGTCAGACAGGCATGTGATCTATTATACTTTGCGAAGAAATACCATGATCAAGTTGGACTTTCATGAGATCAGAATATATCATGAAAGAAATATCATATAGTTCTTTTGCTATGAATGTATTGGATATTGGAGTCTGCTATCTTGGATTACCAGGGAGGAGCTAGGGCTTTCAAAACCGTCTGATGTAAAAGTGACTGCACAGCATTATTGGATGATATGTTAGATGGTGGTATTTTTGGACAAAATAATTATGAATCGTGTACATAGTGCAAATCAATGCATTGAATAAGCAGAGAATGAATCAGTCAATGCAGCTTCCGGGATCCTGGCTTCTTTATTTCCAGGAAGAATATATCAAGACGAACTATCCATATTCAAAGAACTATCCACTGCCAGTGGCGTATGAGGATTCTGGACTTTCCTGGGATACGCTTGAGAAGATTTATAAGGGATTATACGAGACGTTTACCAGGAGATGAAAAAAAGTTGCAGATCGTTTACAGGATGAGATATCAAAAAAGTAATAGATTTTTTCATGTACATTCAATTCATAACCGATGTAAGGATCCAGAGCATTTGATTGAGAAGATCATACGGAAAGTTGGAGTTGAAAACGTCGTGAAATATAAAAAATATTAATTTGAACGGAATTATCTGAGGATCGTGCGTGTATCTATAGTATCCGAATTTTGATCTTATCAAAAAAGTGGCAGAATTGTTAAATTCTGTGGATGATTATTTCCACATGTTTTCAGTTTGGAGAAGAAGGCTGGTTTGATATGGAGAAATATTTTGCACAGGACAGTTACAATGATCTTGAGCGAATGTCAAAAGAACCACATAAAGAGAACAAGAGCAGATTCCAAGAGCCAAAGATGGTGTAATTGATGCTGGGGAGCTATATGAACCGGATGATCTTAAGAAAGGAATAAAACCAGATGGAGAGATATGATGACGGATTCGCAGAGGAAAAAGACAGCGGATCGAACGATTGGTGGAAGAAATCATTGCCGGAGAACACAAAATCGATAAACCGCCAAACTCATCAGCCGGATTTACCGGTGCGGGCACAGGCAGAGTATTTTTTCAAAGGCAAGATATCATTTAGAATCGGATGTAAATAATCTGATCGTAAATCATAAACAGCAACTGGATGAACTACAACTGTTAAAGATGATAAAAGGAGCCCAAATGATAGAACATAATTTATTTGAGATGGAGAATTACAGAGAGCTGATTGATGAGGTTGGAGGGACAAGTTCCGGGAACGATTTGAGGAATTACAGAAAACAGCAATGGAATTTATTGAGATTGCTGGATTTTCTGACGTAGCTTACTGTAATGAACGAATTTTAATGCAGGTGATCCTTGATTATTTTATGGATGTGATGCGTTTAAAAGAATTTCACAGTATTGAGCGTATCCGGCACAGAAATTGTTTGCATATACAATCTCATGGATCGTTAAGAGAAAACCAATCCAGTTTCGGGAATACTCTGATCAGGAAAGGGATATTTTTGTAAATGAACGATTTGCAGCATATCTGTTGATCAATGAATGCCTGATGTGTGGCAGCAAGCATTTTGTGAAGGAAGCTACGCGGAGAAGTTGGTGGAATATACAGAGATGCTAGAAGTAGAGATGATTTCGACGGCACAAAGGTTGAACATCGATCGATACCAGCTGGATCATAAAGGAGAGATCCATGATGCTGTGATGTGGCTGATAAAAAGGAATATTAAGTTTGTACGAGGCTTTCGCGATGAATGGACAGATCATCAGAAAAAAGCGGTACAATGGTGAATCCTGTATTTTCAGGGAGGCATTTGCATGGCTTTAAAAGAGACACAACCGGAGATTTATAAGAAAGCAGACAGGATTTTTGTTGTTGCAGATTATTTATTATATCATATGACAGGGCAGAGAAAACTTGATCGTACTTTATGCTAGCCGGTCTCATTTGATGAATTTAAGAACCGGGCGGTGGGACAGCGTGCTTTGGATATCTTTGAACGAGAAGAATAAGCTTTGCAATCTGATCGACCCAGGAGAACTTCATGGATATACAAATGAGAAATTTGCGGCGTACAAGACTTAAGACGGGAATTCCAGTCTATTCGGCTGGTGGTGATCAGCAGTGCAGCGCGCTTGGGATGGGAATTTATGAAGAAGGTGACATGGAGGTTACAAGTGGAACGGGCGCATTTATCATAGGGATCGCAGAGAAAGTACCAATTGTGCTTCTGGGTAATCCGATCATTAATTATTCTGCGGTAAAAGGAAAATATATTGTGGAAGCAAGTATCTTAACATGTAGTGCGGCATTTGACTGGTTTTGCAATAATTTTTATAAAGAAGTGAATGGAGATGTTTATCAAAAAGATCGATCAGGAAATCTCACAGTCTCCACCAGGAGCCAATGGATGTATGTTGCTTCCATTTTTTCAGGGAAGGGCAACACCACAGTGGAATCCAAAAGCAACTGCATCATTTACAAATGTAACGCTGAGTACGACAAGAGGCGATATGGTGAGAGCTTTGTTGGAAGGAATTGCTATGAGATCCGCAAATAATTTAGACATTGTGGAAGGTCAGATTGGCAAGGCAGATCAGATTCATATTGAGTGGTGGCTTGAGCAACAGCCATGAATTTAATCAGATTCAGGCAGATGTCTATGGAAGAAAACTGATCCATTATCAGCATATTAGGGAAGCAGGGATCATTGGAGCATGGACAAGCACAATGGTGGAAAGTGGGAAAGTTTCAGATCATGAGGAGGCTCTAGAACGGGCAGGTAGGAATAATTCATTACAGATTTATGAACCTGTTGAAAAAATATTGAGAAATATCAGGAACTTCAGAGCAGATATAAACCAACCGATACCAAAAAATATATTAGGAATAAACAAGAATATTTATAAAAAACTGAACCATGCAGCAAGGGCAACTCATAGAGTATTTATGAGTTGTCTTTTTTTAATACATTTTAAACAAAATGTATGGGTTTTGCACTTGTGTGCATATGGATTGTATTTATGGAAGAACAATATATTTATAAATGTCAATCTAAAATATTTATTTTGCACATATGTGCAAAGATTGAGAATTTGTTGCACGGATGTGCAGCGAATGATAAGATGTAAACAACTTAAGGAGATACACATAAAAGCAACATAGAAAATATGGAGAATGAATTAGGAGAACCAAATGAGTGAAGTAATCGAAGCAAGAAACATTAAGTTGAATGTAGCTTTCATCTGATTGGAGATTCCATGGTCAAATCAGGACAGCTCTTAGTAGATAGCGATTATATTACAAAAAGATTACATTGATTTGACGATCAAATGTGGAAGAAAACGGACCATATATTGTTATCATTCCAGGACTTGCATTATCTCATTCAAGACCAGATGTGAGTGTAAATAAAACAGGATTAAAGTTTGATTACATTAAGCAAGCCAGTCTGTTTTGACTGTGATAATGATCCAGTAGACATTGTTCTTACTCTGGCAGCAACTGACGACACATCTCATCTGCAGAAACTTCAGTCCATGGCTGAGTTTATTTCAGATGAAGAGAGAACATTGAATTCATTAAAACATAAAATCAGCTGAGGAAGTTGCCAAAGCGATCAGAAAGAGGATGGAAATATTAAACACAGTATTTACATTTGTATCGAACAATATTTTGACGAAAGCGGAGTTCTTCGTAGACTGATCGTCTTAGTTGGATACATCTTATTAGGAAGAAAAATGGTATGAAACATTAGCAGGTTTCTTAAAAGCAGTTGTAGGTTATATGATTTTAAATGTAGGTTCAGCTGGATTGATCAACACATTCCGACCAATCCTTGCAGGATTAAACCAGAAGTTTCATTTAAATGCGGTAGTTATTGACCCGTATTTTGGATTGAATGCAGTAAATGCAGCACTTGAAAATATCGGATTATCCGCAGCATGGACTATGACATCATTGTTACTTGCATTTATCTGGAACATCATCTTATTGATCTTCCGTAAATTCACAAAACTTCGTACCTTATTGTTAACTGGACATATCATGGTACAGCAGGCAACAACCGTAACATGGATCGTATTCTTATTTATCCCAGGACTTCGTAATATCTGGGGGAGCTGTAGCAGTCGGAATCTTAGTCGGTACATACCAGGCAGTATTTTCTAACTTAACAGTTGAACCAACAGATCGTTTAACAGACGGTGAAGGTGGATTTGCGATCGGACATCAGCAGATGTTTGCAATCTGGTTAGCAGACAAGATCGCACCAAAGATCGGTAAAAAAGAAGATTCTATTGAAAATATCAAACTTCCAGGATTCTTACAGATGTTTAGTGACAATGTAGTATCTACATCCGTATTAATGTTTATATTCTTTGGAATTATCATGTTAGTACTTGGGGAAGATTTCATGAGAAGTTTAGATGACACATTCTCACAGACAACAGCATTTGGATTCTATATTTTCTCTAAAGCATTAAGCTTTACTGTTTACTTAAACGTATTACAGGCAGGTGTTCGTATGTTCGTTGCAGAACTTACAGAATCATTCAAAGGTATTTCAGACAAACTGCTACCAGGAGCAATCCCAGCAGTAGACTGTGCGGTAGCTTATGGATTCGCACCAGCAAACGCAGTAACAGTAGGTTTCTTCTGTGGAGCACTTGGACAGTTCTTAGCGATCGCAGGACTTTTGATCTTCCATTCACCAGTTATGATCATCGCAGGATTCGTACCATTATTCTTTGATAACGCAAGTATCGCAGTATATGCAAACCACAGAGGTGGAGTTAAAGCAGCCATGATCTTACCGTTTATCAGTGGAATCATTCAGGTATTAGGAGGAGCTGTTTGTGCTTACATTTTACAGTTAGTAGCATTCGGTGGATGGCATGGAAACTTCGACTTCTCAACGATCTTCCTTGCAGTATCTTATATTGTTAAGTATTTAAAGGTACCTGGAGTTATCCTTTGTGTTATCGCAATGTTAGTTATTCCTCAGATTCAGTATGCGAAATCTGATAAAGAAAAGTATTTCACAGTAGGTCAGGAAGACGACGAGAGTACTAAAAAAGCAATATCAAATCAATTTTTAATAAAACAATCAATCAGCCAAAATTCAGGAGGTATTTATTATGAAAATCAAAGCAATCGCAGCATGTGGAAATGGAATGGGATCAAGTCAGATGATCAAAATGAAGATCAACAAAGTATTCAAAAGATTAGAATTGATGCAGAAATCGGACATATGAGTGTTGGAGAAGCAAAAGGTGTAGCAAACAATTACGATATGATCTTTGTATCTGAAACATTTACATCGCAGTTTAGAACAGGAAAAAGATACAAAAGTCATTGGACTTAAAATTTATTATCAGAAAAAAAAGAAATCGAAGCAAAGATCAGAGAAGCATTAGATATGCCTGCAGAATAAATCGGGGTGAGATAGATGTACGATATCAAAAAAAAGGCCATTAGGGATATATGAAAAAGCTCTTCCAAATGATTTCACATGGCTTGAAAAAAATGCAGGCAGCAAAGCAGGCAGGATTTGATTATATTGAGATTTCTATTGATGAATCTGATGAGATTAGCACGACTTGATTGGAGTGATGAACAGATCGAAGAAATCCGCTCTTATATGAAAGAGACAGGGATCATCATTCCAAGCATGTGCTTAAGTGGTCATAGAAGATTCCCATTTGGAAGCAAGAACAAAGAAATAAGAGATAAAAAGCATTTGAGATCATGGAAAAAGGAATCATCTTAGCACAGAAGTTAGGAGTCAGAGTAATCCAGCTTGCAACTTATGATGTATATTATGAAGAATCTGATGAAGAAACAAAAGCTTTATTCTTAGAAGGAATGAAAAAATCAGTCGAGATGGCAAGCCACGCAGGAGTGATCCTTGCAATGGAAATCATGGATACGCCATTTGTTGGAACGATTCTTCGTGCAATGCACTATATCAAAGAAATCCGTTCCCCATATTTTAAGATTTATCCAGATATGGGAAATCTGACGCAGTTTTCAGCGGATGTTGAGAGTGAATTTGAACTTGGAATCAGTGAAACGGTAGCGATCCATGTCAAAGAGACAAACCCTGGAGTATTTAAATGTGTTCCATTTGGAGAAGGAACCGTAAGATTTACAGACATTTTTAAAAAATTAAAAGATTTAAATTACACAGGAATGTTCTTGATCGAAATGTGGGCAGATAACACAAAGAAACAAACGATGGAAGAAGCAGTTGAAACAATCAGGCAGGCACGCTTATTTGTAGAAGATAAGATGGAACAGGCAGGGATCAAAGTACCTGCATAAGGAGGAAATCATGTATCGAATGGTAGTGACCGATCTTGATGGAACATTATTAAACAATAAAAAACAGGTTTCAGAGGCCAATGTAAAGGCAATTCAAAACCTAAAAGATCAAAATATAACCTTTGTTATGGCAACAGGACGATCAGATGTTATGACGAGAGCATACACAAAACAATTAAAAAATGTCGATATTGTCATTGGGTGTGATGGAGCTGTCATTCGAAACATTAGGACCGGAGAAATCTTATGTGAAAATCATTTAAGAAGTGAAACCTGTCATACGACATTTGAAATTTGTAAAAATATGGATTACAGTATTATGTCTTTGCAAAAGATGAACTAGTATCCGATGATCCTCAGAATGAGAGATTTCTGGTCCATCAGAAATTCAATCAGACTGTAGAGGAAGATGAAGAGATACCAATGCAGATTGCGGATGATTTGAATGAATATGTAAATGATCATATCATTTACAAGATCGTTGTAAGTCACAATGACACAAGTTATTTAGATAAAGTAGCCGAAGTGATCAAAAAGAAACGGATGCAGATGCCATTCGTTCTGGGAAAAAAGTCCTTGCAGTTAAAAAGGGGGAGTTTCCAAAGCAGAAGCGATCAAAAAGCTTGCACAAAAAGTTAGGTATTTTGATCAAAGATATCATCGCATTTGGTGATGAAGTAAATGATATTGAGATGCTTACGTTGGTTGGACTTGGAATCGCAATGGAAAATGCAGATGATGTCGTGAAAGAGGCAGCAGACCAGATTGCAGGAAGAAATGATCAGGACGGCGTAGGAAAAGAATTAGAGAAAATATTTGGAAATGCAGGAAAGTAAGAAAAAGGAGTTAAGAAGATGCTTGATGAATTAAAACAGCAAGTATACGAAGCAAATATGGAATTACCGGCAAAAGGACTGGTAACTTATACATGGGGAAATGTCAGTGGGATTGACAGAGAACGTGGTTTGTTTGTCATTAAGCCAAGTGGTGTTGACTATGAAAAACTAACACCAGATATGTTAGTTGTCATGGATTTGAATGGGGAAAAAGTTGAGGGAGATTTAAATCCTTCCTCTGATACACCAACTCATATCGAGCTTTACAAAGCATTTCCAGAAGTTGGAGGAATCGTTCATACACATTCTCCTTGGGCGACTTCATGGGCACAGGCAGGAAGAAGCATTCCATGTTATGGAACAACACATGCCGATTATTTCTTCGGAGATATTCCATGTGCACGATCTTTAACAGCCGATGAGATCAACGGAGAGTATGAAAAGAATACAGGGATTGTGATCGCAGAAACATTTGAAGGAAAAAATCCAATCTATGTACCAGGTGTCTTATGTACAAAACCATGGCCCATTTTCATGGGGAGCAGACGCAGCAGAAGCAGTTCATAATGCAGTTGTTATGGAAGAAGTAGCAAAGATGGCGTACCGCTGTGAACATCTGAAAAAGATATTGAGGAAGCACCACAAGTATTACAGGACAAACATTTCTTCAGAAAACATGGAGAAAACTGCTTATTACGGAAATGACTTATAGGATATAGAGATAGAGCATTTTGGATAGAAAAGGAGATCAAAGTTATGAGTAAAATTAGTGAAATGACAAGAGAAAGCTGGATCGAAAGTACATTCCCAGAGTGGGGAACATGGTTAGTTGAAGATATTGAAAATGAAGTTGTAGCACCAGGAAATGTAGCAATGTGGTGGCTTGGATGTACAGGTGTATGGTTTAAAACACCAGCTGACACAAACATTACCATTGACCTCTGGTGCGGAAACGGTAAACGTACACACGGTGATGGAAAAATGAAAGTCGGACATCAGATGGCAAATATGTGTGGTGGACGTGCAATGCAGCCAAACCTTCGTAATGTACCATTTGTAATTGATCCATTTGCATTTAAGAAAGTTGATGCAGTATTAGCAACCCATTATCATCAGGATCATATGTCTGCAGAATGGGCAGCACACGTGATCAACAGTGGAATGACGACAACAGATGAAAACGGAAACGAAATTCCGGTTCCATTTATCGGACCGAAGAAATCAGTTGAACTTTGGCAGAAATGGGGAGTTCCAGCAGACCGTTGTATCACAGTAAAACCTGGAGATTCCATCAAGATCAAAGATATTGAGATTATTGCGTTAGATTCCTTTGACAGAACATGTATCGTAACAACAGACTCTACAGGTCCAGACAGAGAAGAATTAACAGGTGTATGCCCAACAGATATGGATGACAAAGCAGTTAACTACTTAGTTAAGACACCAGGTGGAAATATCTATCATTCTGGAGATTCTCACTTCTCTATCTACTTTGCAAAACATGGAAAAGATTACGATGTAGACGTAGCATTTGGATCTTTCGGAGAAAACCCATCGGTATGCAGGATAAGATGACATCCATCGATGTATTACGTATGGCGGAAAACTTACAGTGCAAAGTTGTTGTACCTATTCACTGGGATGTATGGACAAACTTCCAGGCTGACTGTGATGAGATTAAAGTATTATACGACTTCAAGAAAGATCGTAACGAATATAAATTCCATCCATTCTTCTGGCAGGTTGGAGGAAAATACACATATCCAGCAGACAAAGACAAAATTTACTATCATCACAGAAGAGGATTCGAAGATTGCTTTGAAGCACCACAGAATATCCCATTCCGTTCTTGCTTATAGGAAGAAGGTGGCATAATGAAAGTATCAAAGAAAGTTATCGGAAACTTAGAAAAATGCTATTCTGTTGCGCCTTTAACTTACAAAGGAAAGAAACATATGCTCGTAGCAGCAGAAAAAAGTAAACCAGTGCCGTTTATATGATCTTGAAGGAAATCAGGAAGAAGTAATCTGGGAAGGACCGGGAGGAACCATGTCAATGGTTCAGGTCCCTGGTTCCGACGGACAGTTTTTAGCGACACATAAATTCTACTCTCCAAATGATTCCAAAGAAGCAAAGATCATCTTAGCTTACCCAGAAGACGGAAAATGGAAGGTAAGAACATTAGCAGAACTTCCATTTGTGCATCGTTTTGATATTATTTCAAGAAATGGGGTAAACTATGTGATCGCATGTACTTTAAAATCAGGACATGAATACAAAGAAGACTGGAGAAGTCCAGGAAAGATTCAGGTATGCGTTCTTCCAGAAGATTTAAGTAGTGTTGATGAAGAACATCCATTACAGTTTGAAGTATTAAAAGAAGGTTTATTAAAGAATCATGGATACTGTAAAGCAGAAGTTGATGGAGTTTAAGATCTTATGTTGCAGCAAATGAAGGTGTTTTTGAATGTATACCACCAGAATCAGAAGAAGGAACATGGGAAATCAAACAGATCTTAGATGAAGCAAGCAGTGATATGGCATTTGCAGACTTTGACAATGATGGTGAATTAGAAATGTTAACAATCTCACCATTCCATGGAGAAAAGATCAGCATTTTCAAGAAAACAGGATGATGAATTTAAGAAAATCTATACTTATGAAAAAGATGCTGAATTCGCTCATGGAATCTGGGGTGGAGAGATCAATGGTGTCAACGTGTTTTAATTGGACACAGAAAAGGGAGAGAAATCTGTTATTCTTCCGATGTACAGATCCTGAAAAATTAACATTTACAGCAGACCTTTTAGATAGTGATATCGGACCAGCAAACGTACTTCATTACACGAATGATGGTGAAGATTATATTTTATCTGCAAACAGAGAAATTGATGAAATCGCATTGTATAAAGTGGAAAAATAACTACACTGATAAATTGAGAATATAATTAACTGGACGGACTGATTAACCAATGCGGTATAATAAAAAAATGCTTTGGATAAAGAATGGGAGGTGGAAAACAATGAAGGAATATGATTCACTTAGCGATAACGAAAAGCGCAACATGCTTGCCAGTGTTGCAAACCTCTATTATAATGTGGAAATGACTCAGAATCAGATTGCGGAACGTTTTTTTTACCTCACGTTCTAAGATTTCAAGAATGTTAAAAGAGGCAAGACAACTTGGAATCGTAGAGATCAAGATTTTAGAGCCATGGGACCGTAATGTAGAGCTGGAACAGGAATTTATGAGAAGATTTGCGTTGAAAGATGTACGAGAGTGATTTCTGTCAAAAAGAAGCAAATGACACGATGGTCCTTCAGAAATTGGGTGAAGTTGCAGCATACTATCTAGATAATCTGTTAAATGACAATATGATTCTTGGAATTTCATGGGGAAATACAATGTATCATACTGTCAAAGCAGGTCAAGACAAGTAAGAATATCCCAATCACAGTCGTACCGATCATGGGAGCAGCCAATGTAAGAACTCCAGAGAGAGATTCCTTGGATCTTTCCAAAGAACTTGCTTATGCATATGGTGGAACGTATCACTACATTTATGCACCATTGTTTGTAAACTCGGAAGAAGTCAGGGACAGTCTTGAACAAGAGCCGAATATTAAAGGATGTTTAGAGCTTAGCAAAGGAATGCAGATATCATTCTAACCAGTGTTGGTTCTATCGTATATAAGAGTTGGAAATCTTATTTAAGTACCAGAGATTTATATAATCTTGAGAAGAAAGGTGCGATCGGACATATCGGAGGACATTTTTACGATATGGAAGGAAATGAAGTCATAACACCGTTTGTTAATAAGATGATCGGGCTTGGAATTGAAGATATCAAGAATACAGAGAATGTGATCTGTGTCGCAGGACTGGAGATGAAGGCAGAAGCGATTCTTGGAGCTGTGAGAGGCGGATATATTAATACACTGATCACAGATGAAGAGGCAGCGAAGGCAGTGCTTGCATTATGTAAATAATATTAATAAAAAGCAACGATTAAGATCAAGTTAAAATAAGATCATAAAAACAACGACGTAAGTATTATATTCAAAAAGAATAAGATGCTTACGTCGTTTGCTTTAGGATTTTATCGGAATTTCCTATGCAATAAAATTTATTAATTTGAAATTTCCTGATAAGTATTCAGATCGTCAGGTAAGGTCACAGTCACAGATTTTCCAGGATCATGATAAGTCAGGTTCATTTTAAAGTGATCGAACCTGTCTCATTGTCACCGCTTTCCATAACCATCTGGATGGATTCTTTCACAGGAAGATCTTTGTCATTCAATGTTTTTGTACCGGTCAAAGAAGAAATCTTAATGGAATTACTTCCACCAGTTACAGTTGTCATCTGGGAGGTAACATCTTTGACGTATTGATTCAATCCATCATTATTGATACTGTATTTAAGAATGGTATTTCCATCCTTTTCACTAAGTTTCAGATCTTTATAATATTTTTGCAGGCAAAGAAGTCTGACCTGTGGTTGACTGAAGCTGTTTTTGAAGACCTGCGATATCCATTTTTATTTTCTGCTTTGTTCCATTGGTGTTCATGTAATAATAACCATCAGAATAATACATATTCATATCCATAGTCTGCCCAAGCATGTTTAAGGTAGAAGTCATAGACATTTTTAACTGATCTTTATCAACAGTCTGTAGTTTTGTGTCAAAATTCATCTTGATCGTAACGTTTGAGGATGAAGAAGCCTCACTATTTGCGATCTTATAAGAAGCTTCTCCACTGAAATCAGCATCTTTTAATTTGGAACTTTGTTTAAGACTTGATTCCAAAACTTCTTTCGCAGTACGTTTCTTCTGACAGCCGCTGATTGAAAAAAAGCAGCATACAGGAAAGAAGCAATGCAGTCACTTTTTTATTCTAATTTTCATAATGAATCCCTCCATGAAAGAGTTAATAGTTATTAAGTTTAGTTTACCATATAATCATAATTTTGTGTTAAACTAAAAATAAGAATAGGAACGGAGGTACTTGAAATGAAAAAAACAGTATACCTGACATCAAAACAAGATGGATTAAAACTACATGTACTGCTTATGGAACCAGAACAATCTCCAAAGGGAATCGTACAGATCTGCCACGGTATGGCAGAACATAAAGAACGCTATGAGCCTTTAATGCAAATGTTGTGTAACAATGGCTATATCAGTGTGATCCATGATCATAGAGGTCATGGTAAGAGTGTCAAAAATGCGTCAGACCTTGGGTATTTTTATGATGACAGTGGAAAAGCGATCATAGAAGATGCTCATCAGGTAACAACATGGATGAAAGAACGATATGGGGAAGAACTTCCATATCATTTGTTCGGACATAGTATGGGATCTTTGGTGGTTCGTTGTTATCTGAAAAATATGATGATGAGCTGGACTCTCTGATCGTATGTGGAAGTCCAAGTGAAAATAAAGCAGCAAAGGCAGCAGAATTTCTTGCAAAAACTGCTTGTAAAATGGGAGCACACAAAAAGGAAAGTTCTTTCAGAAGATGGCATTTGGCTTATATGGAAAGGCATTAGGAGAAGATGAACTCCAAGAAAATGGCTGGATCAGTTATAACAAAGAAAATGTAAAAGCTTATGATGAAAATCCATTGATGGATTCGTATTTAGTAATAATGGATTTTTAAATCTGTTTTTACTAATGGATGAAACTTACAACAAAAAGGATGGCAGGTAAAACATCCGTCACTTCCGATCTTGTTTATCGCAGGAGCAGATGATCCATGCATTGGTTCAAAGAAACAGTATGCACAGGCAATGACAACTTTAAAAAGCGAGGGTATAATCAGGTACGTGGAATGTTATTTTTAAATCGGAGACATGAGATCTTAAATGAAGATGATGTAGAAAAGTTTATGATGCGGTATTGCATTTCTTAGAACAGCATTCCAAAAGAGATGACTGATAGTAACTAGGGAGATAAGAAAGAGCGTGATAAACTAGAAGCAAGATCATGAAAGGGGGGAAAGTTCGTGGGAAAATGGTTTCGTCAGATATTGCAGGGAGAACATTCACTGTTTCGGTTATCTCTTCCATTTCGGGTAAGATTATTTAATGTGCTTGCATTAGTTGGTGGAATGATTAGTCTGATCAATGGGATTTCATCATATGCGAATAATCAGGATAGTGTGATTCTAGGATTGAATCTTGGGATTGCAGTGTTGTCTTTCGTGTTGTTGTTTTATGCATACAAAAGTGGCAGATATCAGTTTTGTTATGTTGTTACGATCATTATGATCTTTCTTATGATGTTCCCATATTTATTTTTTAAATCTGGCGGTTACAAGGGCGGATGGTTTCTTTTTTATATTTTTGGAATCTTATTTACAGTCTTTATGTTGGAAGGAAAGGCAATGTTTTTTACAGCATTTACGGAAATGGTCGTATATATAGCAACGATCATGATCGCCTATCAAAAATCCGCAGATGGTTGTATGGTTCTCCTCTGAAAAAAGAAGTTGTGATGGATCTGTTGATAGGATTTTGTGCATCTAGTATTTCGGTGGCAGCAGTGATGTATCTGCATTTTCGGATGTACAACAAACAACAAGAAATCTTAGAAGAAGCAAGGATCGAAGCACAGTCAGCGAACAAGGCAAAGAGTGCATTTCTTGCTAATATGAGTCATGAGATCCGGACTCCGATCAATGTAATGCTTGGAATGAACGAGATGATTCTTAGAGAAAGTGAAAGCAAAGAAATCCGCCAATATGCAAAAAAAGCATTGAACGTTCTGGAGGTTATCTGATCTCATTGATCAATAATATTCTGGATATTTCAAGGATCGAATCCGGAAAAATGGAGATTGAAGAAGGAAAATATGAACTCAGGCAGCTACTTGATGAAGTGATGTTGATCGCAGAGAAACAGGCGGAACAAAAGTCGTTAAAAATGAATCTGATATTTGATAAGACCTTGCCAGCGTATCTGATCGGTGATGTGATACATATCAAACAGATTCTTTTGAACCTGATCAATAATGCAGTAAAATACACTAAAGAAGGTCAGATTGATATTAAAGTCAGTAAAAATGCAGAGGAAACGAAGCTTATTTTCGAGGTAAAAAGACACAGAATCGGAATCAAAGAAGAAAAAAAAATTTACCCGTTTTGTTTGATGCATTTATGAGAGAGCAGACTCTAAGAAAAATAAGAAGATCAAAGGAACCGGATTAGGACTTGCGATCGCAAAACAGCTGGCAGAACAGATGGACGGTATGATCTGGGTAGAAAGTGTATACGGCAAAGGAAGCAGTTTTTTTGTGCAGCTTCCAATGAAGAAGGTATCTGATGGGAAGATTTCCAATGTTGAATGGAAGGAAACGGATGAACGAAAGAGAAGATCATTTGTTGCACCGCAGGCAAAGATTTTAATTGTAGATGATAATCCGGAAAATCTCATGGTGATAAGATCACTTCTGAAGCGTACAGCTGTGTTTGTGGATACAGCAGCCAGCGGAGAGGAATGTGTCCACAAAGTCAGGCAAAATATATATGATCTGATATTACTTGATTATATGATGCCGCAGATGGATGGGATCGATACGATCAGGGAATTAAAGAAAGATGTACAATTTCATATTCCAGTGATCGCTTTAACTGCTGATGTGACGAAAGGAATTGAACAGACATTTTAAGAGAAGGATTTTGTGCGTATCTTTCAAAGCCGGTGATGTGGAGCAAATTAGAAGACCTGCTGATGAAATATTTGAGAGATGATCTTGTATTTATTCGTGAGGATCTGAAAGAAGAACAAAAGATCAAAGATGAAGAATTTAAGCAGCTGAAGGGGCAGCTAAAAGAAAATGATATAAAGATTGAAGAGGGGCTTAGACTTCTGGATGGAGACTTTATGCAGTATCGTAAACTGATGGAATTCTTTATGGAGTACCAGGAAGAATATATATGAGACAGATGCAGCAGTTGATGACACAAAAGGAAGTGAAAGTCGATGAGATCACAAGGATGATGCACACCTTAAAGAGCAATGCAAAAGCGATAGGTGCGATTCATTTGTATGAGATTGCAAAAGAAATGGAAGATAGAGGGAAACAAAAGGATATGGAATACATCATGTCTGCATATGATCTGCTTAAATTGAGTGGGGACGAGTATTTAAGGCATCACGGGAATTTATTGAACAGACGAAAAATGTTCTGTTTGATCAGAAAAAAGAGGAAGAAAAAAAGACAAGCAAAGTAAAGAAGAAATCAAAGAAAAATTAAAAAATATTTATCACCAGATATCAGGCGAAAGAAGCGAAAGAACAGATTCAGTATTATCGAAAAAGGTAAGATATCCGAGGAAGAAAGAAATATCTTGAAAGAGATGGAAATACGGATCGATCAGCTTGATTTTGATGAAGCAGAAATCCTTATGAAACGATGGGAGGGAATGGAATGAGAGAGAAAGAATCAAGGTGGCAAACATGAGCACTTTTTTTGAGTGCGTTTTTACAAATTCGCAGTGCCTGTGGTTGGATGTCTGACCGTTGCTGCGGGCATTTTGGCTCGCAGCGAGGGAGACAATATGTAATGACCCCCAAGTTTGTAGGATCGTGGATTTACCTGTATACTATGAATTGGAAACTAACAATGGTAACAGGGATTACCGCATACAAATTGGAGGTCATTATATGAATTATAACACAGTTTACGTAGGAATGGACGTTCATAAGGAAAGTTTTACTCTTTGTTCTTGCAAATATGAAGATGAAAAGGCATCTCATTACCAGAGAACACCAGCCAGTTACAAGAATGTATTAAGATATCTTGCATTTCTTCGCACTATATATGGAGAGGATACAAGATTTGTGTGTGGCTACGAAGCAGGATGCCTTGGGTATTCTTTTTGTATCATCAATTGGAAAATTTTAATGTGGAATGTGTGATCCTTGCACCAACTACAATGCTCGAACAACGAAGCAAAAGACGGATCAAAACAGACAAAAGAGATGCGGAGATCATTGCCAGATCCTTGGCACAGCACAATTACAGTCCGGTACATATTCCAACGGAAACAGATAATCAGACAAAAGAATTCATCCGTATGCGTGATGATCATAAAGCGGAATTGAAAAAGATCAAACAACAGATCCTTTCTTTCTGTTTACGTCAGGGTTATCAGTATGATGGAAGTGGTAACTGGACAGCAAAACATGTGAAATGGCTGAGATCATTAAAACCAGCAGGGCTTTACAAAGAGATCCTGGATGAATATCTGCTGACTTATACAATTCTGACAGATAAACTGAACCGTCTGGATCAGAGGATTGAAGAACTAGCATCCAAAGAAGAGTATAAAGAATCTGTCAGTAAGTTAACCTGTTTTCTAGGAATCAAGACACATACTGCGTTATCTGTAATTGTTGAAGTTGGAGACTTTCAGCGTTTTGTATCTGCACGAAAGTTTGCAGGGTATCTTGGATTGGTACCTGGACAGCATTCCAGTGGCGATGACAGAAACGGACTTGGCATTACAAAAGCAGGGAACACCCATGTACGCAGACTGTTGGTAGAATCCGCACAAAGTTATACCCGTGGAAAGATCGGATATAAATCAAGAGTCTTAAGATCACGACAGGCGGGAAATTCACCGCAGGTAATCAATTATGCAGACAGGGCAAATGAGCGTCTGAGACGGCGCTATTATAAGATGGTTCTGAAAGATGGCAAGAAATATAATATTGCAAAAACAGCAATTGCGAGAGCTTGCTTGTTTCATATGGGGAATGATGACAGATAATATTTACTAATATAAATATAACACATCGATCACCATATCAAGACCAAACCGCCAAAGGCGGTACTGTGTAGTCTTGACATACTGATCGATGTGCTATAAATGATAATCAAGATGATGTAAGCCGGTCTCTGCCGCATACATCATCCAGCCTGTAATTAAAGTTGCAACTGAAGGCATCCCGAAAGAGTTTCGAACATGTTTAGGTTTGAACTATCTACGAGGAAACTCTGTTGGCACAGTAATATCTGTGATCCACGTGAGGGAGACAGCTAGAGTTCGCGGCGGACCATTGACCTGTTGGTAACCAATCCACGTATATCAGAGTGGCCAATGCCGGGAACTGATACATCGGAACTCTTTCTGGATATCTTCAGAAACAATAAAATAAAAATTTGTTGTGATTTCTGTTAATTTACTATTGACAAAGGTCATTACATATCAGTTTCCAAAGGAACAGGCACGGATCAGCGATTTGTAAAAAACGCTCTCAAAAATGCGGAGTTGCCACCGGATGCTTTCAAAATATTTGTTTTCTTTTTATTTCTGTCACATACACTGCGTGGACAGGATGTGGCGAATAAGGTACTTCCTGGACTTGGATATTTGATCGCGTTCTTAGTTGTCGCTGGGGGACTTGTATTTAATATTGGTAACGTTGGTGGAGGAGCCTTAGGTTTTAATACATTACTTGGAATTCCGACAACTGTTGGATATTTTATTGCGGGAGCAATTGCGATCATCGTATTTTTATCAAAGAATGCATTAAATGCAATGGATAATCTTACAAAAGTCCTTGGTGCTATCATGATCCTTGTCATCTTTATCGTAATTCTTATTGTACAGCCACCAGTTGGTATGGCAGCAAAAGAGACAGTACTTCCTACAGCATCTATGAGTGATATTTTCCCAGCAATCCTTACATTACTTGGAGGAACAGTCGGTGGATATATTACATTTGCAGGTGCACATCGTCTGATCGATTCAGGAATCACTGGAAAAGAGAACTTAAAAGAGATCAATAAGAGTTCTGTTATGGGAATGGGAATTGCAACGATCGTACGTATCTTCTTATTCCTTGCAGTTTTAGGAGTGGTTGTAGCAACAGCAACTTCACCAGCTCATACATTAGATGCAGCGAACCCAACAGCGGATGCATTTTTACAGGGAGCAGGACAGATCGGTTATAGATTCTTTGGACTTGTGATCTTATGCGCAGCGATCACATCCATCGTTGGATGTGCTTATACATCTGTGTCTTTCCTTAAGACATTCAGCAAAACGATTGAGAAGAATGAGAAATGGTTTATTGTAGGATTTATCGCGATCAGTACTGTATGTATGGCACTTGCTGGACAGCCAGCGGTATTATTAGTACTTGCAGGAGCATTAAATGGATTGATCTTACCGATCACATTAGGAGTTTGCCTGATCGCATCTCAGAAGAAATCTGTTATGGGAGAAGATTATCATCATCCAGTATTATTACTGGTTCTTGGAATCGTGGTAGTTGTTGTTTCAGGATATCTTGGAATTACATCATTAAGCAGCTTAAGTGCATTATTTGCATAAGCAAAATTGTCTGGATAAACAGATAAGTTTAAAACATAGAAGCACAGACTGACCGAAAGGAGTTATGTGAAAAAACATGGAAGAAGTAAAGATTAGTACTGCGGGAGATTCTGCCTTACTCATTGAATTTGGACAGGAAATTTCCCCAGAGATCAATGCAAGGATCACAGCCTTTGTACATCTTTTAAAAAAAGCGCAGCATATCGAAGGTGTGCAGGATATGATCCCGGCATTTACCAGTCTCTTGATCAATTATGACCCGAGGATGGTAAATTACAAAACATTAACAAAACGTCTACAGAAGTTACTAAAACTGGATGTCAATGAAGAGGCATCGGCATCCAGAGTTTTTGAAATCCCAGTATGTTATGGAGGAGAATACGGACCAGATATTGAAAATATCGCAAAAAATGCTGGTTTAACGGAAGAAGAGGTTATAAAGATTCACTCTTCCAAAGACTACTTGATCTACATGCTTGGATTCTTGCCAGGATTTTCATATCTTGGAGGACTTGATGAAAGAATTCATACACCAAGACTGGCGAACCCAAGAATCAGAATTCCGGCAGGAAGTGTTGGGATCGGCGGCTCTCAGACAGGAATTTATCCGCTTGATTCACCAGGAGGATGGCAGTTACTTGGTCTGACACCAGTAAAAACCTATGATCCAGAACGAGAGAATCCAATTCTTTTTGAAGCTGGAGATTATATCCGTTTTGTACCTGTTTCAGAAGAAGAGTATTTAAAGATTAAAGAACAGGTTGAAAATGGAACATATGAATGTATCATTCATACAAAGGAGGTGTAGATTATGGGAATTCGTATATTAAAAGGCGGAATGATGACAACGGTTCAGGATCTTGGAAGAACAGGATACCAGAGTCAGGGATTTAGTGTATCCGGAGTTATGGATGTTCGTTCTTTTAAGATTGCAAATCTCCTGCTGGATAACCCGGAAAATGAAGCAGTTCTTGAATTTACCTTAATAGGACCAACACTTGAATTTACATCCGAGACGATCATTTCAATCACAGGTGGAGATTTCCGCCCGCAGATCAATGGAAAACCTGCCAAGATGTATACAGCAATTTATATGCATCGTGGAGATATTTTGACATTTGGCGGAGCAAGAACTGGAACAAGAGGATATATTGCATTTTCAAGTTATCTTGATGTGCCAGTAGTCATGGGAAGCCGTTCTACGAATATCAAATGTCAGATCGGTGGATATAAAGGCCGGAAACTAGAAGATGAAGATTATATTGCGTTCAGGGCAAAGCGAAGATATCTGCCATATTATTTATCAAGAAGTCTGGATCTTGATGAATTTGATCAGAAAAAGATAACATTAAGAGTTGTCATGGGACCTCAGGAAAAGATGTTTACGAAAGAGGGCCGAGAAACATTTTTAAATTCAGAATATACAGTGACAAGTGAATTTGACCGCATGGGATGTCGATTAGAAGGACCATTTATCGCATATAAGACAACTTCAGATATCATTTCTGACGGAATCGCCTTTGGATCTGTTCAGGTACCAAGTCATGGAAAACCGATCATCTTATTAGCAGACCGCCAGACAACGGGTGGATATGCGAAGATCGCGACAGTTGTTTCTGTAGATATTCCGAAACTTGTTCAAAGAAAAACAGAACAAAAAGTAAGATTTCAGGCAGTATCCGTAGAAGAAGCCCAGAAGCTGTTAGCAGATGAGATGAAAGAGCTGAATGACTTCAGAAGCCAGATTTATACACCTTGTAAAGAAGTATTAGATTGCAGACTCGTTGCAAAACGAATCAGCACACTATTTAAATAGAAAAGGAGAATGAAACGGTGAATTTAGATAAAATTGAGAAATTAGTAAAGATCATCGAGAATTCCTCTATGCTTGATTTCAGCATTCAGGAAGGCGATGTAAAGATCAAAATGAGCAGAAGAGGAAGTGTTGGAGCGCCTGCTGCACCGATGTCAGTTTCCACACAGGGTGTTGATACAGTAGAAAGTATTGATTCCGAAGATGAATCATACATCACATCTCCGATCGTAGGTACCTTTTTATGCGGCTCCATCCCCAGATGCCAAGGCATTTGTGAAGGTTGGAGACAGAGTCAAGGCAGGACAGACTGTATGTATCCTCGAGGCGATGAAATTAATGAATGAGATCGAAAGTGATTATGACTGTGAGATTGAAGCTGTCTTAGCAAGCAACGAACAGAAAGTTGAATATGGACAGCCATTATTTAAAGTAAAAAACTTGAAGACTAAAGGAGGCATTGTATGTTTCGAAGTATATTGATCGCGAACCGTGGTGAGATCGCAGTGCGCATTATTCGTGCTTGTCGTAATATGGGGATCAAGAGTATCGCGGTTTATTCAAAAGAAGATAAAGACAGTCTTCATGTACAATTAGCAGATCGAAGAGTATGTATCGGAGAAGGACCTGCAAAAAACAGCTACTTAAACATGGAACGTATTATTTCTGCAGCAAAGAATACGGACGCAGATGCGATCCATCCAGGGTTTGGTTTTCTTATCTGAGAATGCTGATTTCGTTCGCTTATGTAAAGAAAATGGTATTGCATTTATCGGACCGAGTGCAGAAGTCATTGACAGCATGGGAAATAAATCAAACGCAAGAAAAAACAATGATGGAAGCAGGAGTTCCAGTTGTTCCAGGAACCAAAGAGCCTGTCTATGATGCAGCTACAGGGGAGAAATTAGCAGATGAGATCGGTTATCCAGTTATGATAAAAAAGCATCTTCAGGTGGTGGTGGAAAAAGGAATGCGAGTTTCCAGATCCAAAGAAGATTTTGAATTCAATTTCAATACTGCTCAGAGAGAATCTGCCAATGCATTCGGTGATGATACCATGTACATTGAGAAATTCATCGAGAATCCAAGACATGTGGAGATTCAGATCATGGCAGATGGACATGGGAATGTCGTAGCCTTGGGAGAACGTGATTGTTCTGTTCAGAGAAACCACCAGAAACTGATCGAAGAATCCCCATCCCCAGCGATCACGGAAAAGATCAGAAAATCTATGAATCACGATGCGATCCTTGCAGCGAAAGCAGTAGGGTATACCAATGCTGGGACCATAGAATTTATCCTTGATCCAAAAGGAACTTACTATTTCATGGAAATGAACACCCGTATTCAGGTAGAACATGGAGTGACAGAGATGGTAACAGGGACAGACCTGATCATCGAACAGATCCGTGTAGCAATGGGAATGGAATTAAGTTTTACACAGGAAGATGTGGATATCAATGGACATGCCATCGAATGCCGAATCAATGCAGAGATTCCAGAGAAGAACTTTATGCCAAGCCCTGGAGTGATCAAACACATGCATCTTCCAGCTGGAAATGGAGTTCGTGTAGATACCGCAATTTATACAGGGTACTGTATTCCATCCGAATACGATTCTATGATCGCGAAAGTTATCGTACACGCACCAGACCGTGATGCAGCATTACAGAAAATGAGATCAGCTCTTGATGAGATGGTGATATTAGGAATCAATACAAACCTTGATTTCCAGTATCAGCTGATGAATAACCGTGAATTCTGTGAAGGAAAAGCGGATACAGGATTTATCGAGAGACTCTTGAAATTAGATTAAAAATTCGATAAAACGGAAGAAATGGAGGCATAAATTAAATGTACCAGATAGATTTAAATAGTGACCTTGGAGAAAGTTTTGGACATTACACGATCGGGAATGATGATAAGATCATTCCATTGATCACATCAGCGAATGTTGCATGTGGTTATCATGCATCCGATCCAGTGGTTATGATGGAGACGATCCAGAGAGCAAAAAAGAAGCCGGGATCGCAGTTGGGGCCCATCCGGGACTTCCAGATCTGATGGGATTTGGACGAAGAAGCATGGCGATTTCCAACGAAGAAGCGAAAGCATATACACTATACCAGATCAGTGCGATAGGTGGAATGTGTAAAGCGGCCGGAGTGAAATTACAGCATGTAAAACCACATGGAGCATTATATAATATGGCGGCTAAGGATTATAATCTGTCTAAAGCAATCTGTGAAGCAATTTATGAATATGATAAAGACCTGATCGTTATGGGGATTATCTGGAAGCGAGATGATCAAAGCAGCAAAAGACTGTGGATTAAAGTCAGCTAGTGAAGTATTTGCAGACAGAGCTTATGAAGAAGATGGAACATTGGTGAATCGAAGAAAACCAGGAGCTATGATCGAAGATGAAGATGAAGCGATCAACCGAGTTATTCGTATGATAAAAGAAGGAAAAGTGACTTCGATCACTGGAAAAGATATTGATATTAAGGCAGACTCAGTATGCGTTCACGGAGATGGAGAGAAAGCATTATTATTTGTGGAGAAGATCCGTAAGACATTCGTTGAAGAATGAGATAGAAATTCTGTCATTTATAATGAAGATATTTTTTAAGATAATGAAGAAATGGTGAGATGGATCTAGAGAAGGATTCATCTGCCATTTTTTTTCATTTCATAAAATTTTTGATCTATTGATGCCATGTCATTGAACTGTTGTTATCGAAAAGCAGTAAATAAAACATTGGGATTATGTTGTTGGAAATGAGAAAGAGAAGTATAAGAAAAAGAAGGAGAAAATGCAAGATAAAGTAAAAGATTTAAGAAGTGCATTAAAACGCTTGAAAACAATGGAAGGGCAGTACATAGAAACTGATGTAGAAGTTGATCCAATGGCAGAACTTGCAGGAGTTTACCGTTATGTAGGTGCAGGAGGAACTGTAAAGCGCCCGACAAAAGAAGGTCCAGCGATGGTATTTAATAATGTCAAAGGACATAAAGATGCCAGAGTAGCCATTGGTGTATTAGCAAGCAGAAAGCGTGTGGCAGCTCTTTTGGACTGTAAACCAGAAGAATTAGGAAAGAAACTTTATCATAGCGTAGATAATCCGATAGCACCAGTGGAATATCAGGGAGATGCACCATGTCAGCAGGTTGTTCATAAAGTGGAAGATCCAGACTTTAATTTGTATGATCTGGTACCAGCACCAACCAACACACCAGATGATGCAGGCCCATATATTACATTGGGTATGTGCTATGCAACGCACCCAGACACAGGAGTTCATGATGTAACCATCCACAGATTATGCATTCAGGGAAAAGATGAACTTTCTATTTTCTTCACTCCTGGAGCAAGACACATCGGAGCAATGGCAGAACGTGCAGAAGAATTAGGACAGAAACTTCCAATTTCAATCAGTATCGGAGTGGATCCGGCGATCGAGATCGGTTCTTGTTTCGAGGCACCAACAACACCTCTGGGATACGATGAATTATCTGTAGCAGGTGCATTGAGAAATGAACCAGTAGAGCTTTGTAAATGCTTAACAGTTAACGAAATGGCAATTGCAAATGCCGAATATGTCATCGAAGGGGAAGTGATTCCAAATGTCCGAGTACAGGGAAGACCAGAACAGCCACACAGGCTATGCAATGCCAGAATTTCCAGGATACACAGGACCTGCAAGTTCACAGTGTTGGCTGATCAAAGTCAAAAGCGGTAACACACAGAGAAAATCCGATCATGCAGACATGTATCGGGCCAAGTGAAGAACATGTATCCATGGCTGGAATCCCAACAGAAGCAAGTATTTATGGAATGGTAGAAAAGCGATGCCGGGACGTCTTCAGAATGTATACTGCGGCTCCGCAGGCGGTGGAAAAATACATGGCAGTCTTACAGTTTAAGAAACGAGAAGCCAGCGATGAAGGAAGACAAAGACAGGCAGCACTTCTTGCATTTTCAGCATTCAGTGAACTGAAGCATGTATTTTTGGTAGACGAAGACGTCGACTGTTTCGATATGAATGATGTATTATGGGCAATGAATACAAGATTCCAGGGAGATGCAGATATCATCACGATTCCAGGGGTAAGATGCCATCCATTAGATCCATCCAACGATCCAACATGTTCTCCAAGCATCAGAGATCATGGAATCGCATGCAAGACAATCTTTGACTGTACTGTTCCATATGATCAGAAAGAGCGATTCAAGAGAGCAAGATTTATGGAAGTTGATCCGGAACACTGGTTATCATAAAATACAGAATACAAATAGGAAAAGGAAATTTATTTGAATGAAGAAACGATTGATCATAGGGGCAACAGGGGCAAGTGGAATTCCAATCTTGATCCAGTGTCTGAAATTGGTGCAAGAGCAGAAGGATTTTTGAATCTTATCTGGTTATGACAGACAGTGCCAAACTGACCTTAGAACATGAAACAAAAATGAAGGTGAAAGAGATCGAAAAACTTGCTGATCATGTTCTGGATTCAAGAGAAATCGGTGCAGGACCAGCCAGTGGATCATTTCAGACGGAAGGGATGCTCATTGTCCCATGCAGTATGAAGACAATTGCAGGAATCCACAGTGGATATGCAGATAATCTGGTACTTCGTGCAGCGGATGTAACGATCAAAGAGCAACGGCCGTTGGTGCTTGCAGCAAGAGAGACACCACTGAGTGCGATTCATCTTAGAAATCTTCAGGAATTGGCAATGATTCCGAATGTGCGGATCATTCCACCAATGATGACATTTTATCATATGCCAGAGAGCATAGAAGAAATGACATATCATATTGCAGCAAAAACTATTAGAACCATTTGGGATAGAAGCAAAAGAATATCGAAGATGGAGCGGATTGTAGAAAGAGAGGTTTCTATGAAAATATTATCATTTGGATCATTAAATATTGACTATGTATATAAAGTTTCTCATTTTGTGAAAAAGGAGAAACATTGTCTGCAGAAGAGTTGAATGTATATACAGGCGGAAAAGGATTAAACCAGTCCATTGCACTTTCACGTGCAGGAATGGAAACATATCATGCAGGAGCGATTGGCATGGATGGACTATTTTTGTTGGATCAATTAAAAGAAGCAGGAGTAAATACAGATCTTGTTAAGATGCTTGAAGACGTAAGAACAGGAAATGCGATCATACAAAATGATGAAGAGGGCGATAACTGTATTATTCTATTTGGAGTGAGCTAATCAGGCAATCAGTAAGAACAAGTAGATGAAGTCTTTGAACATTTTAAAAACGAAGATTATTTACTGATTCAAAAATGAAATCAATGAACTTCCATATATCGTAAAGAAAGCAAAAAGAAATTGAATGAAGATCATTTTAAATCCATCTCCAATGAATGAGAAGATAAAAGAACTTCCACTAGATCAGATTAACTATTTTCTTTTAAAATGAAATAGAAGCAATGCAGATTCTTGATATGGAAGAACCAAAAGAAATTGATGGGAAATATATTAGTGGTCTGTTACATCAGAAATTCCCAGAAGCAACCATCGTATTAACTTTAGGAAGTGAAGGATCTGTATGTATATCTGGTGATGAATATGTGGAACAGTCAATTTATAAGGTAAAGACAGTCGATACAACGGCAGCAGGAGATACCTATACCGGATATTTTATTGCAGGTATCTTAAATGGAAAACGATTAAAGAAGCAATGGATACCGCATCCAAAGCATCAGCAATTGCAGTAAGCAGACAAGGGGCAGCCCCATCCATTCCATGTCTGGAAGAAGTAGAAGAATATAAAAATTAGAAGAAATGAAGGCAGATTTTTTTTGGGTATCATATAGAAGATCTGCTTTTGTTTTTGTTTGAAAATAAAATAAACGAAAAATTAAAAAAATTAGCACTCACCACTTGACAGTGCTAATAATGAGTGTTATATTACGAATAGAACAAAAGATAAATGGATATCTTAATATAGATAAATACCCATTCGTAAAGGAGGAAAAAGAGTATGAACATCAACAAATTTACACAGAAGTCCATTGAGGCAGTCAATCAGTGTGAGAAGATCGCCTACGATCATGGACATCAAGAGATAGATCAGAACACTTCTTATATAGCTTGCTTACGATCGATGACAGTCTGATCGCAAGCCTGCTTGAGAAGATGGGAATTAACAAAGAAACATTTTTAAGCCAGGTACAGGAGTTATTGAATAAGAAACCGAAAGTATCCGGTGGTCAGGTATATATGAGTAATGACTTGAATCAGGTACTTCTTCACGGAGAAGACGAGATGAAAGCCATGAAAGATGAATATGTATCTGTAGAACACCTATTCCTTGCAATGATCAAGCATCCAAATAAAGCAATCAAAGAATTATTCCGTGCATATGGAATCACAAGAGATCGTTTCTTACAGGTTTTATCACAGATCCGTGGCGGACAGAAAGTCACAAGTGATAATCCAGAAGAGACATACGACAGTCTTGAAAAATACGGATATGATCTTGTAAAGAGAGCAAGAGAGCAGAAATTAGATCCAGTCATCGGACGTGACAGTGAGATCCGTAACGTGGTTCGTATCTTATCAAGAAAGACAAAGAATAACCCAGTATTGATCGGTGAACCGGGTGTAGGTAAGACAGCCGTTGTTGAAGGATTAGCACAGCGAATCGTTCGTGGTGACGTGCCAGACCAGTTAAAAGATAAGACAATTTTTTCACTGGATATGGGATCACTGGTAGCAGGTGCCAAATACCGTGGTGAATTTGAAGAGCGTTTAAAAGCGGTTCTGGAAGAAGTTAAGAAAAGTGATGGACAGATTATCTTATTTATCGACGAACTTCATACGATCGTCGGTGCAGGTAAGACAGACGGAGCCATGGATGCGGGAAATATGTTAAAACCAATGCTTGCCAGAGGTGAATTACACTGCATCGGTGCAACAACCTTAGATGAATATCGCCAGTATATCGAGAAAGACCAGGCATTGGAACGTCGTTTCCAGCCAGTTATGGTCGATCAGCCAACCGTAGAAGATACAATTTCTATCTTAAGGGGTATCAAAGACAGATATGAAGTATATCACGGTGTTAAGATCACAGATAGTTCCCTGGTAGCAGCAGCAACTTTATCAAACCGTTATATCACAGATCGTTTCTTGCCAGATAAAGCCATCGACTTAGTCGATGAAGCATGTGCCATGATCAAGACAGAGATGAATTCCCTACCAGCAGAACTGGATGAAGTTCAGAGAAAGATCATGCAGATGGAGATTGAGGAAGCCGCACTTAAGAAGGAAGATGACAGATTAAGCAAAGAACGTCTGGAAGAATTACAGAAAGAACTTGCCGAGATGCGAGAAGACTTCAAAGCAAGAAAGGCAAGATGGGAGAATGAGAAAGCTTCCGTTGAGAAAGTCTCCAAATTAAGAGAAGAGATCGAATCTGTAAACAGTGAGATCCAGATTGCCCAGAGAAATTATGATTTAAATAAAGCAGCCGAATTACAGTATGGTCGCCTGCCAGAATTGAAGAAACAGTTAGAAGAGGAAGAAAGAACGCGTAGCGAAAGAAGACCGTTCTATGGTCAGAGAATCCGTCACAGAAGATGAGATCGCCAAGATCATTTCCCGTTGGACAGGAATTCCAGTAGCGAAACTTACTGAAAGTGAGAGAAATAAGACCTTACATCTTGATAAGATCCTTCATGAAAGAGTTGTTGGACAGGATGAAGCAGTGGAACTTGTTACAGAATCCATCATCCGTTCCAAAGCCGGAATCAAGGACCCAAGCAAACCAATCGGTTCTTTCTTATTCCTTGGACCAACAGGTGTAGGTAAGACAGAACTTGCTAAAAGCACTGGCAGAAAGCTTATTTGATAACGAGCAGAATATCGTGCGAATCGATATGAGTGAATATATGGAGAAACACTCCGTGGCAAGACTGATCGGAGCGCCTCCGGGATATGTTGGATATGAAGAAGGCGGACAGTTGACTGAAGCAGTCAGAAGAAAACCTTACCCGTAGTCTTATTTGATGAGATCGAGAAAGCCCATCCAGATGTATTTAATATCTTATTACAGGTATTAGACGATGGACGAATCACAGATTCCAAAGGTAAGACGGTAGACTTTAAGAACACGATTCTGATCATGACATCCAATATCGGATCTTCCTACCTGTTAGAAGGAATCGATGAAGATGGCAATATCAAACCAGAAGCACAGGATATGGTTATGAATGACCTTAAGAATCATTTCAGACCGGAATTTTTAAACCGTCTGGATGAGACGATCATGTTCAAGCCATTAACAAAAGCAAATATCACAAATATCATTGATTTACTGGTCAAAGACCTTAATCGTCGATTAGCAGACAAAGAATTAAGCGTTGAATTAACACCAGCAGCCAAGAACTATGTTGCCGATCATGGTTATGAACCAATGTATGGAGCAAGACCATTGAAGAGATATCTGCAGAAGAGTGTTGAGACACTGGCTGCAAGATTGATCTTGAGCGATGGGGTTGATGCAGAAGATACGATTTTGATCGATGTAGAGAATGATCAGTTGATTGCGAAAGTGAAATTTTAATTTGTAGTTGGTCAACTGTAGTCTTTCAGTATATGATAAAAAATAAATAAGCAACCGAAAGCGATGCATTGGAATTTTGCCATATTTTGAACAAAATTCCAATGCATCGCTTTCGGTTGCTTATTTCTTTTTTTATCATATACCTGAAGTCTATAGAGTGGACAATTACAAGATTGAAAAATTCAAGTGGTGTGTATGGAAGACAGCATTTATCCCACCGATCAAAGCTTTCTTTTTATTCTCTACAGCCGTTCCACAACCACTTTACATTTTTTCTTGCAAAAAGCAATTCCGTATGCAAGAATATCATTTCGTCCTTCATTTCTTAACCGTTCATCATACCTGCGTTCCCTAATCTGCCGCATTGCATTTTCGCAAGCTTTAGAAAGTCCATGAAATGTTTGGGCATATTTTAGTTCTATTATGATTCCTGCATCTGGATCCTCTGTCTCGATCAGAATGTCTATCAGTCCATCTCCAGATTCTATGTTTGATTGAATCAGCCATTCAGATTCACATCGTAATAATCCTAAAACAATTCCATGATAAAAATTTCTTTTTTCTTCTTTTCTGGATTTCGTATCAAAGATGCTGATCGTATTTACAAGAATCTTCGTTAAGTCTTTTTCAACTGTATCGGCATCGCCTTCTTTGATTGCTTTTAAAAGCTGGTTTATTGGTTCTCTGTTATGCAAAAACGCTGTCCTTAAACCATTCTTGAATCTGTAAAATATAAACTTCTCAGATTTCTTTATTCGGAATCACCAGACGATATACTCCTCGTTCTGATTTTCCTTGCTGTGTTAAATATCCGGTTGTAAATAATACACTCCATAGATGGTCAATACTGTTATCGATCTCATCATAAGTCAATTCCATTCGAATTGATTTTTCTATCATATCACCCGCAATCAATCGTTCAATTTCATTTCTGGTTGTCTTATCAGCTTTATCAATAAATCGTTTTACAAGATCATTTCCACTTGTGTTGATCCAGTAGGATTGAGGCTCTGCATTCGGATCTTCCAGAAGGCAGTCTACATGATTGACAACATCCCATGGACAGTATACATCGGTATCTCCAAAATGATAACCATCATACCATTCTTTCGTTTCTTCTATATGATCTTTCAAATGATAATCAGCTAATAGCCTTTGAACTTCTTCATCAGTAAATCCAAATTGCTCATCAAAGCGTGAATCTGTAATAGATACGACTTTAAAATTATTAAGTCCTGTAAAATACTTTCTTTTGAAACACGAAGACACCCTGTTAATACTGCAAATTGCAAAGAATCATTTGTCTTAAGTGCCTCTCCAAACATTCCTCGGATCAATGTTGTCATTTCTTTGTAATATCCGTTCTGAAATGCCTTATCTAAAGGTACATCATACTCATCAATTAAAAGGATGGTTTTCTTCCCATAATGCTTATATAGCAATTCTGATAATATCTTTAGGGATGAGATCAATACTTCTTCATTCATCGAATACATTCCATCACTCAAAGAAATCATTGCATGATATATTTTTTTATCATCTTCTGTCAGTCGATCACTATCTCCTTCCAACTAGCTGCATCAATCGATATTTTGCATTTTCGAACGTAAGGCCTTCGACTCCTTTTAAAGAAAGAAATATGACTGAAATTTTCCCATGTATTCTTCTTTTAGCTGCTGATTATCTGAAATATAAAGTCCATCAAATAATGTTTGATCGGTCCCAATCTCAAAGAAATACTTCAGCATACTCATATTCAATGTTTTTCCGAAACGGCGTGGTCTTGTAAATAGATTCACTTCTCCCCATCGTTCAAGAAGTTGTTCGATCAGCTTTGTTTTATCTACATAATAGAAATTTTCTTTTTCGAATTTTTTTCAAAATTATCAATTCCTATGGGTAGTTTCAGCTTCCTATCCATTTCTGTACACGCTCCTTTCCATTGCCTGTTATGTTGATTTTATCATTTGCATTTATAAATAGCAAGAAATCGATTATAATAGGAACTATCAAGGGACGATGGTTCCAGTTGTAGTATAAAGACAAAGATAACAGATACAAGGAGGAAGACATGAATGTAAGTTCAACGTTTAAATTAAACAATGGAAATGAAATACCAGTGATGGCACTCGGAAGCTGGGACAGCCGCGGGGACGAAGCATATCAGGCATGTCTTGATGCATTATCATCAGGCTATCGTCATATAGACACAGCAGCCTATTACGAGAATGAAGCGCTGGTTGGAGCAGCTGTCAGAGATTGCGAGATCCCAAGAGAGGAAATCTTTGTGACAAGTAAGATGTGGTACGAAGATATGGTAGAAGGAAAACAAGAAGCTGCATTTGAAAAGACATTAAAAGGGGCTTGGACTTGAATATGTGGATATGTATTTATTACACTGGCCGATCAATGATGTCAAAGGTTCCTGGAAAGTTCTTGAGAAATATTATGAACAAGGACTGATCAAGAATATAGGAGTCAGCAATTTTCGTCCAAAACATTTAAAACAATTAGAAGTAACAGCTAACATTGCACCAGCGGTTGATCAGATTGAAATCTGCCCATTCCTTGTGCAGGAAGAGACCGTAAATTATTGCCAGGAACATGATATTGTTGTAGAAGCATGGGGACCTCTAGGCAAAGGAAAACAGCTTTCAGAACCAGAAATCGTAGCTATTGCTAAAAAAATACAATAAAACACCTGCACAGATCATCTTTACGCTGGCATTTGCAGAGGGGATCGTAAGCCTTCCAAAATCTGTCCACAAAGAACGGATCATACAGAATGCGGATATCTTTTGATTTTGAATTATCAAAGGAAGACATGCAGATCATGATGTCGATGGACTTGAGAGAATCAACAGGCAGGGGATATCCTGAACAATACGAGTATGATTTATGATGCAATACAAACAAAAACAAGAACGAGAAAATCAAGTTATATGGAGATTTTCCGTTCTTATTTATTTTTTATAATTATCTAAACCTGAATTCTTCCAGCAATTTCATTCCCAACAGCATACCGTTTTGATCCAACGCCGATGATCATATAATCGCTTGATTTTTAAAACAACTTGCAGTTTACTTCCCTGTTCAATCTTCAGTTCGCGGAGCTTTTCAACAGTTTCAGGTAAGCCTAATGCCCACTTGACAGTGCAAGTCGCTCCCTGCATGACTTTTGTTAATGGTTGCATGATAATCCCTCCTTCGAACTTATATGATGTATTTCTTTCTTATATTTTATTAGTCAAAAGTAAGGTTAGTCAATCGCAACATATAAAAACTGAAAACTTTCTCAATAAAAAATAAATTGAATATAAAATTATTCAGGAATGATCTCACCGCAGATTAGCTGAATGCTTTCCGTGACCATTCAAGATAATTATCGTCGATCAAGGCAATGATCGTATCGCCAACATGAATTTCAGTGCTTCCTCGAGCAATGATCTCTTCATCGCCACGATTTAAAGTAACGATCAAGCAATGTTCGGGCCATGGAATATCTTTTACAAGCTGTTTGGCTGCAATGGAACCAGTGCCAACGGCAAAACCACGAAGAACCTTATGATCAGCATCTTCGCTTTCTTTAAAGCCATTTTTTAGCAAGAATTCGTCCTAGCAGACTTTCGTAAATTGGTTCACTCTTTAACAGATGTGCAACAAGATAGCTGATGATACAAACAACTGCCAGTGAAAGGAAGTGTTCAAATGTACCAGTCATCTCAGCGATCAGCAGGATACCTGTGATCGGTGCACGTACGATCGCTGTAAAGAATCCAGCCATGGAGATCGTAATAAAGTTCACTAAGTAATAAGAAGGAATTCCACTTGCCTGAATCACCAGTGTTCCATAGATCGCCCCAAGGTAAGCACCGAGAATCAACAGTGGAAAGAAGATTCCACCAGGAGCCCCTGAACCAAAAACAGAAGGCGGAGAAGAAAAACTTTAGCAACTAATAATAATAACATTTAGAGACAAGTAAAGTATGTCCTGTGATCAGAGAGATCATAGCATGTCCACCTGCTAAGATAGAAGGCAGCGTAAACAAACGATCCCAGATACTACAAAAGGAAATACGATACGGTATTTTGCTGGGGATTTTTTCATTGCAAATAAATCCTGTCCTTTCAACATGATAAAGTTATAAAATGCACCACAAAGCCCAAGCAGGATTCCAAGAAGTATTAACATCCAATAATGTACAAGAGGAAGAGCTGCTGTTTAAAATGAAAATCAAAAACTGGAGATAATCCAAATACATTTTTTGAAATAAAATCGGAAGTTACACATCCAGAAATAATACAGACTAACATAGAACTATTAAAGTTTTTCTGTAATTCTTCAAGAGAAAACATAACACCAACAAGTGGAGCATTAAAGGCAGCCGCAAGGACCAGCACCAGCACCACAAGTCATCATATAACGTTCTTTTGTTGGAGATTTCTTAGTGATTTTAGAAAGACCTTTGGCAACCATGGCACCAAGTTGTACGGATGGGCCTTCGTCAAGAGACAAACCTCCAAGAATACATAAGGTACCACCGATGATCTTAGAACAAAGAACACGATACCAATTCTGATTTAAATAACCTTTCATTTCTCCCTGAACCTGAGGAATACCACTTCCGGAAGCCATTCCTTCCCAAGACATGATCCATCCAACGATCAATCCCATGATAATGAGCGATAAACCAGACTGCAATCCAGAAAGGTCTTGTTTTTGTAAATGCAATGATTGCAAATAATAGTTTTTTCAGCGTTATTTAAAAGCAGACGATAAATGACAGAAATACAGCCAGCAAAGATTCCGACAAGAATTCCATCGAAGACAAGAGATACAGAAAAACCATGTGGATCTTCAAGTAAACTTTTCATTTGCTTCAAAATAATATCCTCCTTTTCTTTACATAATTTATATCGAATTTTATTTTACTACAAATTATGATATAATGGGAAAAAAGATTTTAAAAGGAGGTCGAAATATGCCAAATTACAAATGACTGGGCAGATTATTTAAAAAGAAGAATATAAAAAAAGCCATACTATAGAAAACTTTTATCAGAAGGTCATGGATGAATATCATACAAAGCTGATATTTCCTCCAGCAGATGATATCTTTAATGCATTCCATTTTACGCCAGTAAAAGATGTAAAGGTTGTGATCTTAGGACAAGATCCATATCATGGAGATGGACAGGCTCATGGATTGTCATTTTCAGTGAAACCAGGAGTTGAAGCACCACCATCACTTGTGAATATTTATAAAGAACTGAATGAAGATCTAGGGTGCTATATTCCGAATAATGGATATTTAAAGAAATGGGCTGATCAGGGAGTTATGATGTTAAATACGGTGTTAACAGTGCAGGCACATCGTGCGAATTCACACAGAGGGATTGGCTGGGAAGAATTTACCAATGCTGCGATCCGGGTATTGAATGAACAGGACAGACCGATCGTATTTATTCTTTGGGGCGCCCGGCACAGAGTAAGAAAGCATTGCTTAATAATCCAAATCACTTGATTTTGGAGGCACCACATCCAAGTCCGTTATCCGCATACAGAGGATTTTTTGGATGTCATCATTTCAGTCAGGCAAATGAATTCCTAAAAGAACATGGGTTAGAGCCAATTGACTGGCAGATAGAGAATATTTAAGGGAGAAAAGAGAGAATGAGCAAGATCATATTTTTTGATATTGATGGGACACTACATTATTCAGGAATTGGAATTCCACAATCAGCGGTAAAAGCAATAAATCAGCTGATCGCAAATGGACACAAGGTAGTTATGTGCACAGGAAGAAGCAAAGGAATGATGCCGGAAGAATATTTTCATATGGGATTTCATGGAATGATCTTAGGTGCAGGTGCTTATGTAGAATATGAGGGAAAAGTAATTCATAGAGAATTGATGACGAAACAGGAAGTGCAGACAGTTATTGATTGGGGTAAAAAGCAGAAGATCGGAATCATTCTGGAAGGTGAACAGCATGGATATTATGATCCAGACAACCATGATGACTATTATGTTGCAATGAAGAACAAGACAGAAGTTGACTGTGAAACAACATTATATCCGATCAGTGAAGCTGTTGATGTAGCTAAATGGACATATCATCATATGGATCTTGATTTAAAACCAGAGATCGAGGAGATTTTAGGACACAAATACAAAGGAACATATCATGAGCCAGTTAATTCTGTAGAATTTGTACCAATGGGAGTTAACAAGGCAAAAAGGAATTGAAAAGAATTCTTGAACATACAGGCATTTCAAGGGATGATTCCTATGCATTTGGAGACAGTGAAATGATATTGACATGATTCAGTATATGTAAAATATGGTACAGCAATGGGCAATTCAGTTCCAAATTATTAGAAATCGCACCATATAAAGACAGCAAGAGCAGATGAGGATGGAATTGAAAAAGGATTAAAAAATTCGGTCTAATCTAATAAGAAAAAGGAGAGAGAGCATGAAAAATACTTTTAAAAGATTACAGTGATAGCAGCAGTGTCATTATTGGCTGTATCACAAGTGCCAGCAACAAATATTCTGGCAAAAGATGGAGTTGCAACACAAGAAAAAACAACAACAAAACGGCCATCGATTTATGGAAAGTCAGGATTGTCATTGATGCCAAATCAGGAAAGATACTATTTCAGAAGAAGATCGATGATCGTCATTATCCAGCAAGTATTACAAAGATCCTGACAACACTGGTAGCAATTGAGGAATAATAAAAGATCTTTATGATGAAGTTAATTTCTCAAGTTATGCGGTAAACAGTATTGAACCAGGAAGTACACATATTGAATTCAGGCAGGTGAGAAATTCCAGTGATCGATGTATTGAATGCAATTATGCTTGAATCTGCAAATGAAGCATGTAATGGAGCAGCAGAGCATACAGCAGGAACTACAAAAGTTTGTAGAATTAATGAATAAGAAAGCCGAAGAATTAGGATGTACAGGTTCTCACTTTGTAACAACAAATGGATTACATGATGATGATCATTATGTTACAGCAAGAGATATGGCTAAGATTTCAAAGGGCAGCACTTGAGATGAAACATTCCGCTATGTTGCATGTAAATCCAATTATTACATCGCACCAACGAATAAGGACAAACATGGAAAAGAACTCTGGAACCACCATAAGATGGTAAAAACAACTATGTATGTGTACGATGGAGTGGAAGGTGGAAAAAACAGGGTATACAACAAAGCAGGTGGAACACTTGTAACATTTGCAAAACGAGGAGATCAGGAACTGATCGTTGTGGATTTGTGTGCTCATGGATATGAATTATATGAAGACACGATCAAAATGTTAAACTATGGATTTAATAATTATAAAACCATTGCACCATTTAAGACAATGGAAATGGTATTACAGGATGATGCATACAGTTCCTTACAACAGAATAAATTATCACCATATAAGATTCCACTTAATCATTTAAAAAAGATGTAACAGTGATGTTAGAAAAAAAACCAACCCTGCTTCTAATCTTACATATAAATGCAAAGGAAGCAAAATACTATGAGTTATAATGGAAAGCGGATTGGTTCTGTAAAATTAAAATAATATTAATTTGTCGAACGTAAGATGATAAGATTGAGGCTTCTGGCATGATAGAGATAACCGGGAGTCCTTCTTCTTATTTCACCATCATAGTCGATTGCGATTTCAGCAGTTTTTTCTGTTGGAAGAACAGATAAAGATTTTGTCTGGAAATATTCAATGGAAGGATGCTTTTGATGTTCACCTTGGAATAATAATTTAAAAATAAAGATCTGGTGCTTCTGTAAGAAGTGCCATTTTTTTAATGATCATAACATCTAAATATCCGTCAGAAACAGATGCAAGAGGGCAGCATCAACAAAATCCTCCAACACTCTTTGAGTTTGCAACTAAAAAGAGCATGATATCTTCTGTTCCATTAAATTCCTTACTGTTAAATGTCAAAGTCATATTTTGTGCCAGCTGTTTGGAAATTCTTTGACCCTCCAGATAATATGCCATTTTACCAAGGACGGCTTTTTATCTTTTGGAACTTTGTAAGCAATATCTGTTAACATACCGGCAGCCAGAACATTGATAAAGTATTCTATTATTAACACGTCCGACGTCAACTTTCTTGATCTGAAATTCTTTGATCATCTGACAGAAACCATCTGCTGTTTGTGGAAGTTTCATATATATGTAGCGAAGTCATTAACTGTTCCAGCAGAAATGATAGCCATAGGAACATTGCTTTTGCTTAAGATCAGACCGTTTTTGTAACTTCATTTATGTACCATCACCACCAACAGATACAAATAAAGTCATATTCTCCTGGTTTTAATTCGGCAGCACGATTCTTCGCATCATCCTTGCCTTTGTGTAAAAAACATCAACATGAGAACAAATTTGATCAAGGATCAATGTTGCCATGATATCTTTTAACATAGATTCAATATTTTGTTTACCGGATGATGGATTGATAATAAATAAACCTTTCATTGAGATTCCTCCTTATAAACATAAAGTGCCGGAAATGAGGCATAAGTCTCCGGCACATGAAGTGTTCCTGAGGTGATTCGAACACACCCGACCTACCGCTTAGGAGGCGATCGCTCTATCCAGCTGAGCTACGGAAACATGTATATTCTTTAATGAAATCTATTTTACCGATTCTTAACGAAAATGTCAATTGAAAAATAGAAAAGAAATACTAAGGCTAAGACGGGTTGACTTTTTACCATTTTTTTCTTTTAAAGTTATTGTAATAATAAAGAAGAGGAAGAAAAGAAGAACGATGTTATAATATAGAAAGAATAAAGGAGAAGAATTATGATGGGAAAAGTTTTTGTATTTTTTAGCAGATGGATTTGAAGAAATCGAAGGTTTAACTGTAGTTGATATGCTGCGACGTGCGGAGATTCCAACAGTTACAGTCTCTATCGGAAGTTCCAGAAATATCATTGGTGCACATCGTATTGAAGTTGAAGCAGATATCATGTTTCATGAAGTATTAGAAGCGGAGGGAGCAATGTATGTACTTCCAGGAGGAATGCCAGGAACGCTTCATCTAAAAGATCATGAAGGACTTGGAAAATTACTTCAGAAGGCGTATAAGAACGAGAAGTATCTTTGCAGCCATCTGTGCAGCACCAACAGTATTTGAAAAATATGGATTTCTAGAAGGAAGAAAGGCAACTTCATATCCAGCGATGGAAGAAGAATTAAAACTCCGCAGATTACCAGACAGATAAAGTTGTAGTAGATGGAAAAATCATTACAAGTCGTGGAATGGGAACAGCGATCGATTTTGCAGCCAAATTAGTAGAAATCATCAAAGGAACAAAAGAGAAGGACGAATTACTGAAAAAAAGTATTGTATACGGAGAATAATCATTTATGGACAAATCAGAGAAAATCAGCTGGTTTGAGCAGTTTAAGATCGCCTGCTTAAAACCAAGCCAGTACAAAAGACTTCTTAACCTTGCAAAAGGGAAAGTTATTTTATTTCTTGCAGCGATCACATTGATCACAACGATTCTCGGATATGGAATGGATGTTGCAGGATTTACAGTCAGTGTTGGTGGATGGAAGAATTTTATTTTAAACAGACTGCCTGCATTTGAATTAAAAGATGGAACATTATCTGTTGATCAGGAGATGGATTTTGAGATCGGCGGTGTACATTTTATGGCAGATACATCCAAGGATAAAGTATCAACTGAAGATTTAAGCAATAAGTATCAGATGGAACTGGTATTTGCTAAGAATGAGATGGTGTGTAAAGAATACAGCTGTTGGAAACATGATGAATACTTTTTCATTTAAGAATATGAAGAAAGTTGAATTCAATAATCAGGCAATGCTATCTATGGTGCCGATGATCCGTATTTTTTATCGTGATCATGTTCTTTACACAATGGATCGCAAATATTATTTCTTATTTAACAGTTTGTATTTTTTATTACAATGCTCACATATTTTAATCAGAGAACAAGAATGGACCGTAAGAATCGAGAAGATGTATCCTTTGGAAAGATCTTTAAGCTGTCTATTTATGCCAGAGTTATATTTGAGCTGGTGGAAACGATTGGTGTTACTGCTGGTTCTGCGATATTTACAGGAATGGCGTGGATGTTTATTTCTTATTTTGGAAGTTATCAACTTTTACTCGCAGGATTTATGCGTCCGGAAGACCGCCAGAAACCAGACGAAATGCTGTAAAACAATCGGAATTGATCTAAAAAATGTGTACAAAGAAAGGCCTCGGACATTTGTCCGAGGCTTCTCTAATGTCATATGTAGTTTGGGTATTGTGCTGGGTCTTACTTTTTTAAGTTTCAAAAACTAGTCATTATGATTCGTCTCATTCTAGTCTCGTTCTAGTCGCCATTGTCAGTCTCATTCTAGTCGTCATTGTTAGTCTCATTCTAGTCAACATAGCAAGTCTGTGTTCAAGTCAAAGATGTGTCCGTTACTTTGTCTGCAAGATGCCAAAAACTTGTCAAAAACTAGTACGCGGTTATGTATAAAGTCTTAAGAAAAGAATTTCGTATATCGATGGAGAAGACCCAAGGAATTACCATTGATATACAAAAAAACGCTCAATCCTATGATCGGAACGCCTTTGTTCTTAATGAACAATTTCAATTATACACATATCATAGAAAATGTCAATAAAATCATTTTGTACATTTTCAAAACATTAAAGATAAATAGTAAAAGAGCAGATAGGAAATCTGCTTTTTGAGGGGGAGTATAAATAAATTAATAGTTATAATCGAAAATAAACATATCCTCGATAAGTTCATGATATATGATTGGTTGAAAAAAATCAAGTGATTTTTTTAAAAAAAAAAATAAAATAAAATAAAATAATTTTTTGTGTATATATGAAAGAGATTTCGCACAAAATAATGCTGTATTAAAAAGAAAGGAGAATGAACATGGCAAAAATTGTTCGAATTCAAGTAACAAAATCAGTCTTCCAATACAAGCAACAGCGGAGGATCTAACAGATCAAAGAACCAGAATAAAAAACAAAAGTCAGAATAGTTCAACAAACAGCAACAAACCAAGAGTCTGTGATGTGCATATGCTAACAAAAAGAGGACTTTTATGGAATTTGAAAATATATCATTAAAAGAAGGGATCAAGCTTTCAAAAAGATAAAAAGCATTATATTTTGATGGATGTCAGAGAGAAGAACGGTACAAAGAAGGGCATTTAGAAAATGCGATCAGCTGTCCCTATGGAATCTTAAAAAGAGTGTTATGAACAGATGGATGGGAAAAAGATCATTGTTTATTGTGATTTCGGCGGACAGAGTATGATGGCAGCCAGACACTTGAGGAAAGATGGATTTGAAGTTTATAATATCATCGGTGGTGTCTATTATTATATGAAAGAAAAAAGAACAAAATAAGTCAGAGGCTTAGCATGTTACAAAAGTTGACAGTTGACGAAAAAATAAGGAAAACGGTAGAATAGGAACAGAATAAAAATACAAAGGAGAATTGAGTGAAGACAGTTGAACTGATTGCACCATGCCATTTTGGGCTGGAAGCAGTATTAAAAAAGAGAGATCCTGGACTTAGGATATGAAATTGTTAAAGTAGAAGACGGGCGAATAACATTTCGTACAGATTTAGATGGGATTGCCCGTGCGAATATATTTTTAAGAACAGCAGAAAGAATCTTATTAAAAATAGGTTCTTTTTAAAGCATATACATTTGATGATCTGTTTGAAGGAACAAAGAAAACTTCCATGGGAAGATTATATTCCGGAGAATGGACGTTTCTGGGTAAAGAAGGCATCAACAGCGAAGAGTAAATTGTTTAGCGCACCGGATATCCAGTCAATTGTCAAGAAGGCTATGGTTGATCGTATGAAGTCTAAATACAAAGTATCATGGTTTGATGAAGATGGAGATGATTATCCGGTCCGCGTATTTATTTTAAAGGATCAGGTAACGATTAGTTTAGATACAACAGGTATACCGCTTCATAAGAGAGATACCGTAAGTTGGTTAGTGAAGCACCGATCCGTGAGACACTGGCAGCAGCTCTTCTTATGCTCACACCATGGCATAAGGATCGAATCTTAGTCGATCCATTCTGCGGAAGTGGAACATTTTTGATTGAAGCGGCAATGATGGGGATGAATATGGCACCAGGAATGAACCGTTCTTTTGAATCTGAACATTGGAGCAATTTCCTGCCAAAGAAAGCATGGTATGATACCATTGATGAGGCAAATGATCTGGTCAATCATGATATAGAGATGGATCTTCAGGGATATGACAAAGATCCAAGAATGTTAAAGATCATAAGACAGAATGCTCAGGATGCAGAAGTTGATCACTTGATTCATTTTCAGCAAAGAGGGTCAAAGATTTACGACATCAAAGCCATATGGATTTATCATTGCTAACCCTCCATATGGAGAACGACTGGAAGATCAGGAGACTCTCCCACAGCTATATACAGAGATGAAAGAAGCATTTGACCGCTTGGATACATGGTCTAAGTATGTCATCACTTCTTATGAGGATACAGAAAAAATATCTTGGAAAACCAACAAAGAAACGTAAAGTTTACAATGGAATGATCCGAGGAGAGTTTTACCAGTACCTTGGACCGAAACCGCCAAGAAGGAGAAAATAATGAAACAGAGATTAATCTTTGCCACGGGCAACGAACATAAGATGAAAGAGATCAGAGATTTTGATGAATCCAAATACGAGATCATTTCTATGAAAGAAGCAGGAGTAGACATTGACATCGTAGAAGATGGAAAAACATTTGAAGAAAATGCGTTGATCAAAGCAAAAGCGGTGATGGAAGTCACAGGACAGTTAACACTTGCAGATGATTCAGGATTAGAAATTGATGCACTAAATGGAGAACCTGGAATCTATTCTTCCAGATATCTTGGAGAAGATACTTCTTATGTGAAGAAAAAAAACAGTGTGATCCTTGAAAGATTAAAAGATGTACCAGAAGAGAAGAGAAGTGCAAGATTCGTTTGTGCGGTCGCAGCTGCATTTCCAGATGGACAAACGAAGGTGATTCGTTGGTACTATGGAAGGGATTATAGGATATGAGATCAAAGGAGAGAATGGATTTGGATATGATCCTATCTTCTATTTACCACAATATGGGAAGTATAGTGCCGAACTGAGCAGTGATGAGAAGAATGCGATCAGTCACAGAGGCGAAGCACTGAGACGTATACGAGAAGTTTTGTAAATAAAACAAGGAGAAAGTTTATGAGGATATTGGTGATCAGTGATTCCCATGGACGCAATGATGATATCGAGGAGTTTTAAAACAGGTAGGCGACATCGATATGATGATCCATTGCGGAGATGTGGAACGTGGAGATTCATACATACGAGAAATAGCGGACTGCCCAGTAGTTATGGTCGCAGGCAACAATGATTACTACTTAGATCTGCCAAGCGAAGAAGAAGTGAATTGGCGATTATAAAGTATTAGTGACTCATGGACATGGCTATTATGTAAACTCAGGTGTGGATTATTTAAGAGAACATGCTTTGGAATATGGATATGATGTTGTAATGTATGGACATACTCATGTGCCATATATTGAGATTGGGGATGATGTAACGATCTTGAATCCAGGAAGTATATCTTATCCTCGTCAGCCAGGAAGGAAGCCAACATTTCTTATTATGGAGATTGACGAAGAAGGACAGGCACATTATGCCCATGGATATTACAAAGAACAGTTTGACGAATTAATGCTATAATATGAATGATGGAAGTATCGTAGGTGGTATTTCCATCTTTTTTTTTCTGCGATAGGTTTGATTTGATAAGATAAGAAAGGGATGACAATGAAGAAAAAAAAGATATCATTGAAGGAAAGATCATAAAGACAGAATTCCCAAATAAGGGAACATTTATCTGCGAAGATCAGAAAGTTACAGTCAAAGGTGTCATTGATGGGCAGACGATCAAAGGGCAGGTTACCAAGAAGAGAAAAAAAGCGGCTGTGTGGTAAGATTGTTAGATGTATTAGAGAAATCTCCATTAGAAGATGCAAAACCAGTCTGTCCACACTTTGGAATATGCGGGGGATGTTTTTATCAGACGGTATCTTATGAAAACCAGTTAAAGATCAAAGAGGGAATGGTACGTGATCTGTTAAAAGATTATGTCAATGATGATATATGGGAAGAAATCAAAGGAAGTCCCAAAGTGCATGGGTATCGCAATAAAATGGAATTCTCTTTTGGTGATGAGGTAAAAGACGGTCCATTAGCATTGGGAATGCATAAAAAGAACACATTCCATGATATTGTAAACATCACAGACTGCCAGATTGTAGACAATGATTACAATCTGATCGTAAAATGTGCATTAAATATCGCACAACAGATGGAGCTGCCATTCTATCATAAGATGCGTCATGAAGGATATTTCAGACATTTAGTTGTAAGAAGAGCAG
>VOFC01000877.1_pt1 | contig 45172 bp, 72 predicted proteins | sample 5384161 | NCBI WGS metagenome assembly VOFC01 (sample SAMN12384722, study PRJNA508395) | human gut metagenome | isolation source: healthy gut B | host: Homo sapiens | reverse complement strand
TTACATTGTATAGAAAAAATCAAATCAAATAAATTTGAAGAATACACTAAGTTAGATGAAAAAATAGGTGTAGAAGACTATATAGAAAAATTCAAAAAACTAATAAAAAGAATATATTTATCAGAATAAAGTGGTTATTGCATATTAAAATTAGAACTAAAGGAGAAACAAAATGAAATTTATTATAGCGTCAGATTCGTTTAAAAGGAAGTTTATCTTCTAATCAGGTTAATAATATTATTGAATCAAAAGTTAAGGAAATTTTTCCAAAAAAGCTTTTGTGAAAAAATGTTAATCGCTGATGGAGGAGAAGGAACTTTAGAAGCTATTTATGGTGAAACTGGCAATGGATATGACAAAATAGTAATTGATACAGTGAATCCTTTAGGTAAAAAAAATAGAGGGATATTATCTTAGAAAAGGTAATATTGCAGTTATTGAAATGGCGCAGGCTTCAGGATTAACGTTAATTGACGAAAAAGAAAAAAAATCCTATGATTACAACATCTTTTGGAACTGGAATTTTCATAAAGCATGCAATTGAAAACGGTTGTACTAAAATCTATATAGGAATAGGTGGGAGTGCTACAAATGATGGAGGAACAGGTGCAATGATAGCCCTTGGTTATAGATTCTTGGATTCGGAAGGAAATGAATTGTCAGGAATAGGAGAAAATCTTGAAAAAATTGCAACTATAGATGATACCTTTGCTATAAAAGAAATTTCTGAAGTCGAAACCATTGTCATGTGTGATGTGACTAATACTCTAACAGGTGAAAAAGGTGCAACATACGTTTATGGACCACAAAAAGGTGGTACAGAAGAAAAGTTGGAAAAGCTGGAAAAAGGAATGATTTCCTATAGAAAAATTCTGGAAGAATATTTGGGACATTCAATAGAAAAAAATTGAAGGGTTAGGTGCTGCAGGAGGACTTGGTGCCGCTTTATATGGATTTTAAATGGAAAGATGCAATCAGGCATAGATGTGTTACTTGAGTTAAATAATTTTGAAGAAAAAATTAGATAGTACTGATATTGTTATTACAGGAGAAGGTAAGACGGATTACCAGTCAGCATGTGGAAAGGTTATCTATGGAATTGCAAGAAAATGTAAGAAATATAATGTTCCGGTATTGGTTATTTCAGGAAGTTTAGGAGAAGAAATTAATCAATTGTATAGTATGGGAGTTAGCGGAATGGAAGCTTCTGTGTGTAACATTATTTCTTTAAATAATGCCATGGACAATGCAGAGAAATATTTATGCTATGCAGTAGAGAGAGTACTTCGTGTACTTAAAACAGGAATGGAGTTAGTACAAAATGAAAAAATATAAAGGAATTATTTTTGATTCAGCTGGGTTAGGCGAAGCATCAAAGTATAACAAAAACTACATACAAGTTAAACAATTTTAAAAGAAATATTAGATATAGTATAGTTGGGGAGTAATTATAGCAGTAAAAAACAGCCTAAAATTAAATATGAGACATATGTCAACTTGTTAACCGGTAAGGGAATGTGTAATACTAAACATACCTTATCGGTTTTTTTATTCTTTAACATAAATTCTGTTAAAGAATAAAATTAAGTGTACATTATTTTTGCAAATCAGCACATAAATGGGAATGTGAAAATAATGGGAAATATAATAAAAATTTGGAGGTATATGTGATGAATAAAAAATGGGTAGTTATAATTTTAAGCCTGACGTTGATAATGTTAATAATGCCACAGAACATTACAGCAGAAGACAACAGTGTCAATTATGATAATTTGATAATAGTAAGCGATGACATCGTGTCCGAAGATGGAAGCCAATCCACGGAAACATTTTGGTTCAACAGTATGCTTTGAGGTGGCGCCCGACAATTATTTATCACGTAAGTTTATAGAAGCAGAAATTTGATTAATAGAGATGCAAAGAAAGGGTGCCTTGCAAATATTAGGCACCCTTTCTGTAATATGTAATAATAAATTTTAATAGATATCTAGGTCGTAATCACCAAAGTCGGCATAGTCGAATTTTAATGTTTCTACAACTTTTGTTTTTCTTGTTTGTCATTGTTAGAACAGTAAGAAATGCAATGTTCTTTGATAAAAATTTTTTCATAGCACATACTTCTTCTTTTGTATAAATTATTATGTATGGTTAGAATATCAAATCACCTTAATATTTGGGGTAAAGATAAAAAGACACTTATCCATACAACTTAATAATAACATAAATCACAAGTATATAAAAATAATTTTATAAGTATATTTAAAAATTTAAAAGAATATTTCGAAATACATTTCTAAAATAATGTAAGACTTTACATTGTAAATATGATACAATAGGTTTCATATAGCGAGTAGAAAGGATATTTATTTAATGGAAAAAACGAGGGACGGTTTTAAGAGCGGAACTGGGTTTGTTATCGCCTGTATTGGTTCTGCCGTAGGTATGGGGAATATTTGGAGATTCCCATATATGGTATCAGACTGGGGAGGAATGACTTTTTTGATTCCCTATGTTTTGTTTGTAATTTTGATAGGTTCAACTGGACTTATTGAAGAGATGGCTTTGGGACGTGCGGCTAAGGGCGGTCCTATTAAGGCTTTTGGAAAGTGTACTGAGGTGCACACAGGCAAGAAGAAGTCAGGAGAGATTGTGGGCTTACTGCCTGTAATGGTTCTCTTGCATTGGCTATTGGCTACACAGTTGTTGTAGGATGGATTTTTAAATATGCATTCCTTGCAATATCAGGTCAGCTTTCAGGAATGGGAAAGAATATGGATGTCATAGGCGGTATGTTTGGAACTACGGCTTCAGCTTTCGGAAACAATACTTGGCTTGTAATTGCGGTGATTGTTACAGCAGTGATTATGGCATTTGGTATTGCCGGAGGTATTGAAAGAGCCAATAAGTTTATGATGCCTTTATTGTTTGCGTTGTTTCTTGGACTTGGAATTTATATTTTTACACTTCCGGGAGCAAGCGAAGGATACAAGTATATTTTTTACAATTAATCCTAAGGGATTGCTGAATCAAGACTTTGGTTTATGCTTTTGGACAGGCATTTTTCTCATTATCAATTGCAGGCAATGGAACAGTTATTTACGGTTCCTACTTAAGTGAAACAGAAGATGTGGTAAGTTCAGCAAGAAATGTGGCTATTTTTGACACATTGGCAGCCCTTCTTGCATCATTTGTAATTATTCCGGGAATGGCAGTTGGTGGAGCAGAGCTTTCATCAGGCGGACCGGGATTAATGTTTATCTACCTTGTTAACGTGTTTAACGGTATGCCGGGTGGCAAGATTGTTGGAATTGTTTTCTACATATGCGTATTGTTCGCAGGAATGAGTTCACTTGTTAATTTATACGAGGCACCTGTGGCAACATTGGAAGAAAGATTTGGGTTCAAAAGACCTGTGGCAGTTGGAAGTATTGCCGTTGTAGGTTGCATTGTAGCATTAGTTATCCAGGGAATTGTTTCAGGCTGGATGGATGCAGTTTCAATTTATATTTGTCCACTGGGAGCAATGCTTGCGGCGATTATGTTCTTCTGGGTTGCAGGAAAAGACTTTGCGGTTAATGCGGTTAATCAGGGAAGAGATAAGAATATTGGTCCATGGTTTGTGCCACTTGGAAAGTATGTTTTAGTACCACTTGCTTTTATTGCTTTGGTAGCCGGAGCAGTACTGGGCGGAATCGGATGATAAAAAATCTCAATACAACTTCTTGTTGAGACAAAAGTTACCAGTTTACATAATGCCATAAACTTGGAATTTAAAGAAAAACTGGTTTACATAAAATCAAGAAAATATTTGGTATATTGAAAAATACCCCAAAAATTCAAAATATTGAATTTTTTGGGGTACATTTTTTTGCAACATAGCTAGTATAAGTAACATATTAGTTTACATAACAATCTAAGGATAAGTCAATATGTGACAATAGCGAGCTTAAAGCAAGAATATGTGACATAACAAGTTTACATAAGTTGAAAACGTACCACAAAAAATGAAAAATGGTGAAATTTGGGGTACGCTACCGAAAATATGGGACAAACCGAAGATATGGGAAAATTTATATTTGTCGTGAAAAATGTAGTGATACACAAAAATACGTCCTTAAAAATGTGAAATATTACATTTTTTCGTTTTTAAAATGTAATTATAAAATTAAAAAATAAGAACAGTCATATCAATGATGAAAAAAACATTGTAGGGGCTGTTTTTTATGAGTAAATATAGGACAAAATGCACAAAAAAGTCGAAATGACAGAATGTGTATTAATAAAAATGTATAATGAACTAAATGAAATATATCGGCAAAAAAATAAAGAGGATACAGGAGATACATAGGATGAAAAAATTACATGAAGTAAATAGGAGTTTGTGTGTCAAAACAAAAATGGAAGATATTCAGATGATGAAAAAAATAGGGAAACACTTACTGTATATTGGGATAGCGAATACGATAAGAAGGCTATTGTTATCGGAATAAACCCTAGTAAGGCAAATGATGAGCGCAGTGATAAAACCCTTACTACAGCTGGAAGATTTTTTAGATGCTTATGAAATTTCAGAATTTACAATGTTAAATTTATTTGCAAGCTATTCTACACAACAAGATGGTATTAAAAAGAGACACTGATTGATCTTAGCGATTATAAAAAGATTTTGAAAAAATGACTTAATAGTAATAGCATGGGGTGTAGATAATAATTATTGTAAAGAAAAAGAAAGAGCATTGAATATAATCAAAGATTATAAGGAAAAAAGTATATTGTATTGAAAAAAAGGGAGCATGCCATTACACCCAAGTAGAATAAGCTATGAAAGTAATCTTGTGAAATATAAAATTAATTAGGTGAGACTAACACGAGACTGCCATGAGATTTGAGAAAGTGTTATTTTTTATAATGGTTAAGTAGGAGAGAAAAAAGAAATGAAAAAATTAAAAGATTTAATTACAAAAAATATAAATTTTGGTACATAATTTTTTCAACTAGTGGTGTTTTAATGCTATTAAATACAGAAATATTATCAGAATTTATACCATTTTGGGCAACCTGTATCATAAACAGTGTGATTCTAGTAGCAGATGTTTTATATGCAAAGGTATTAGTAGTGCATTTGAAAGAAAAAAAACTTTTAAATATGTTAACAAGAAACAAGTAGAAATACAGAAGTTTGTTCAAGAAAAAAATTACTGAAGCAGAAAACAGTATTAATGCCAACATTGAAAAGGAAGCTATAACAATAATAAGTAGTATTAATGTTAATGCAGGAGAAATAAAAATAATGTCAACAAAAATAGTTTATCATTGGAAGAATCAATTAACAAACTTAAAGAAATTGAGAATGAACATAACTCATTAGTTTGCGTAAGAATCGAAGAGAGTTCAAAGAAAAATGAACAAATATTAAAAATTTCTACGGATTTATTAAATGATAAAATTGCTGAACTAGATAATAATGAGGCAAATAGAAGAGACGAAGCAAGAGGAGAACTTAAACAAATAATAAAATCAGTAGAACAGAGTTTAATTGAAACAGACAAAGAGAATTTAGAAGAATTAAAGTCGGAAGTAGTAAAAATAAATACTGAAATCAAAAAAAATCTCGAAGATATGAGTATTACAAATGAAGAGAACAAAACACAAGTGGAAAGTATTCTGAAAGAAATTAGCCGAGTAACAAATAATAAACTTTTAGAAATGAATGAAGGAATAACAAATAGAATCACAGAGTACAGTGAACATTTAAAGAATTCATTTGAAATATTAGAAACAAGTGATGGAGAAAGAGAAGGTCGATTAAAAGAAGAGTTAGAGAATCTAAAACAGACTGTATCATCAGTGGAAAACAACTTGCAACAGATTAATAATGACAATTTAGAAGAATTAAAGTCTAAAAGTAGAAAAAGTAAATGTCGAAATCAAAAAAGATTCTAGGAGATATAAGCAGTGCTAATGAAGAAAAATAAAGAGCAGGTAGAGAATATACTTCAGGAAATGAGCGTAGCGACAAACAATAAACTTCTAGAAATGAATGAAGGAATAACAAATAGAATCACAGAGTACAGTGAACAGTTAAAGAATTCATTTGAAATATTAGAAACAAGTGATGGAGAAAGAGAGGGTCGATTAAAAGAAGAGTTAGAGAATTTGAAACAGACTGTATCATCAGTAGAAAACAACTTGCAACAGATTAATAATGACAATTTAGAAGAATTAAAGTCTGAAGTAGGAAAAGTAAATGCTGAAATCAAAAAGATTCTAGGAGATATAAGCAGTGCTAATGAAGAAAATAAAGAGCAGGTAGAGAATATACTTCAGGAAATGAGCGTAGCGACAAACAATAAACTTCTAGAAATGAATGAAGGAATAACAAGTAGAATCACGGAATACAGTGACAAATTGAATAATTCCCTAGAAACGTTAGAAACAAGCGACATAGAAAGAGAAAATCGAATAAAAGAAATTATTCAAAAAGTTAGTGATGAACAAATCAAAAAAAAATAGCTAATAAATTAGAAGTGTTATTTGAAGAACAGTCAGACAATGTTAATACCATTATAGACACAGTTAATGCTAGCATAGTCCAATTTAATGAAGAATTAGTAAAACAGTCTAATGCCATTCAAGATCTAAACGATGAAAATACAAATTTTGTGACAGAAAAATATAATAGAGTTTTTGAACAAATAAGAGTATTTTCAAAGGATAGCAAGGCAACACTAAAAAAAAATGTTAAATTGGCAATTGACAATAACAAGGATTCTATTGAAAAAAGCGAAAAAAAGATTACTAATTATATAGAAAATTATTTTAATACTATTGATGATAAAGCTAAAGAGATTGATTCGTTAAAAAATATTGTTAAAAGAAATTATGATATCTTTAATGAACAATTAGAATTTACACATAATCAGCTTGATTCGTTGAATTCTTTGGCATCAATAATCAAAAAAATGGCAGAAAAGCCAGAAAAATCTGAAAAGGTCGAAGAAAAGAAATCAGATAGAGTTGAATTAATAAAGGATTCAGAGACAGGTTTAGATGTAAAAAATACATATAAAAAAATAATATGCTAAAACAAAGTAGTATGTTTAAAGGTCGAAGAAAAGTGTATGACGTAGAATACGGACAGAAAGGAGAAATATTAAAAACAAAGAACTACGATCAAAAAGGAAACTTGAGTATAGAAATGGCGTATTATGCAAATGGTCAGGTTAAGGAACGAAGGGAGTACATTTCAGGAAGAGCAGAAATATCAAAATTTGATATAAATGGGAAAAAAAAATTAATTAAGGAAGTAGGAGAGTAATAGTATGTTTTTAAATATGTTAAATGAAAAGAACAAAAAAAGAATTTTATGGAGTTAGCAGCAATTGCTATGTCAGTGGATGGAAAAATTGAAGAAAGTGAAAAGAAGTAATAGATGTATACAGAAGGGAAATGAATTTACATGATTATGAAATAAAAAAAATAAAGAACAAAAGGAACTAATCACAGCTTTTCAGGCTAGCACTAAAAAAAATAAAAAGGGCAGTTATAATAGAGTTAGCAGGAGTGTTGGATGCCGATGAAATTATTGATGAAAAATGAAGAAAATTGGATAATGAAAATCGGACAAGAATGGGGATTTAGAGCATCTGAGATAAGAAGAATGGTTAGATGGACTCAGGACTTTAATGATTTGTTAGCAGAAGGATACGATATTATTTTAAAATAATAGGAGGTAACAAAATGGGATTTTGGGGAAATTTAAAAGGGAAAATAAAAGAAAACACGAAGAGATAAAAAGAAAAATGCAAATCGGTAGTTAGAAAAGTTACAAGAGCATGTACTAATATGTGGAATAAATTTTCTGGCAAAGATACATTTAAAGAAGCGGAAGAATTGTATGAAAAAATATCAAACAAATATAATAAGCATAAACGAAAATTTGATGAGGAATTAGAACGATATGTAGATTCTATAGAAAAACATGTAGAGAGAATAAACACATCGAAGGAAATAATAAAAATGGATTTGTTTGTGAGAATGGCGGAAAATATGGAAAAAATACATGATGTAGTCATTAGTGAAGACTTTACTATAGAATCCTATAAACAATCTGTTTTATCGTTCGATTCTGTCAGAGAAAAAGAAGCCTTATATAAGATAGATTTTAATAAACACAAGTTTAAAACTTCTATACAGGCATTTTTTACATTAGGATTTTATACTAGAAAAAAAAGCAAAGGAAACATTATATGCTGTTCAGGAGGAAGAAGGAAAAAATTAATAATGAAATAGCAAAAATGAATGCAGAAATTAAAAAACTTGAGGTTATTGATAAATCTTTAGAAAATGTTGATTATTATTTTGAAACTCTTATTGGTATGTATGAAAAATTATTAGTAAGATTAGACAATAATGTAAATTATTTGTTTGTAAGGTGCTTAAATTTTGCACATAAATTGGTACACAAAGAAATGAGTGTTAGAAGACTGCCGAAAATACAACAAGAAGAAGTAGAAGCAATTGTAACGGCAAGTAAAATACTTAAGAAGATGACTGATGCCCAGATTGTATCAATATCTGATACAAATAATGTGAAAAAAACATGTTGAGGACATGAAGAAACAATTTGAAGAAATTAAAAATGTTGTTAACGCAGCATAAAAGAGGTAATGGATATGGATGAAAAAAAGACAAAGAGCTATAGAGGAATTAAAAACAGCATCACCATTGGAAATAACTTCATTATTAGAGGAAATGGAATTGTATGATAAAGAGTCATCTCAGAAGGTTATTGATGAAGTATATGAGCAATTTGCATCAGGTGAAAATATGCAAGAGGAAATTTTGGTTCCGGTATTTTCAGCTGTTGTAGATGGATTGTTGGAAAGAACAAAAATGGGAAGAAGTGCGAGAAAAAAAGGATTACAGCATCAAGAGTAATACAGGAATGTAAAGAATTTAGTTACGATGGAGATAATTTTAACGGTACAACAATCAATGGTTATACCGAATACAAAATGCAAATCATTATGAGATAGAATATCAAGCAGATAGAACAAAATGGGAGAAAAGCCATACAGGAGAAGCACCTGAATATAAAGGAAATGTAAATTCAAATATGTCTCAAAATTATAATAAAGAGACAAGAAAAAGTAAGTATGAAGATAAAGAGGCTATGGACGGATATAAAGATAGAAAAACAACCGGTCATAGTACTGTAGAAGACGAATACAGAGGCACAAACGATTTATATGATTCAAAGAAAAACAGACCTAACAGTTCAAATGATGAAAAATATGGTAAATTGGCAGAAACAGATCATATTGTGCCATTAAAACAAATTCATGAGCAATTTAAGCATAATTATGCTTTGGATGATGATGACATAAAAAGAATAGCTAATTCAGATTACAATTTTGCTACAACAGCAGCTGAAATAAATGACGGACGAGGAAAGGGAGCATTATCAAATAAAGAATACATCGAAAAGATGCGAGCAAACGGAACACCTCTTGATAAGCAGACTGAAGAAAATATGCTAAGACTTCAGAGGGAAGCTGAGAAAGAGATTGAAAAGAATGCTAATTCTCTTATTGCGCATAATTTAGTAGGAAAAATTGATAAAAAACAATCAATGAAAAATATAATGCTATGCTTGAATCGAAGGTTAAGGCATATGAGAAAAAGCATAATCAAAAACCAAATGAAGAGCAGTTAAATAAAATAAAAGAAAATGTAGAAAAAAAAAAAAAATGCTGAAATTGATGAATATGAATCAAGACAAAAAGAAAAAGCAAAAGAAATTGGCAAGAATAATACAAAGGAAGCCGCAAAACAGGCAGCAGACTATGCAGTTGGCAATGTTATTCTTTTTGTTGTGAAACCAATATATTATGAAATATCAGATGTGTTTAAAAATGGAATGCAGGAAGGGGTAAATGCATCATCAACAATGGAAGCGTTAACAATCAGATGTGGACGAGTAAAAAAAGCTATATGCTTCAACATGCGAAAAATTTTATAGGTGATAATATTGGTGAATTTATAAAAGGATTTATTACATCTTTAACAGAATGCATTATAAATCTTTTTGTAGGTGTATTTAAACAAGTATTAAAAATTCTAAAAGAAGGTATAAAAAATCTTTGCACAATCTGCAAAAATATTATTTGAAAAAGAGTCAGAGCAGATGACACCTGCACAGAAAGGTGATGCAATAATAAAGCTGATTGGTGGAAGCGTTGTAGCTATAGCAGGTATAGGTATCGAAGCATTACTGGCAAAAATAGAATAGGAGAACCTTGGTCAGTTGTTTTGTCAACAATGTTTTCAGGAATTGCCTCAGCAATGTTTATGTATTTGTTAGACAAAGTTGATTTGTTTAGTACAAAAGCAGAAAAGAGAAGAGATAGAATAATTGAAATATTTGATGAACGAATTCATGAAATAGAGGAAGCCGCAAATACTTGTAATGTGGTTGCTATTGAAGCATTAAAAAATCAGAGAGAAGAGTTTGAAATAATCAATAACGAAATAAATAATGGACTAGATTCTGATAATATAGGACTAATTAATAAAGGTCTCTATAAGATGGCAGAATTTATGAATGTGGATTTAGAATATTCGAATACAGATGAGTTTTGCGATTATATGGATTCGAATTCTGTTTATCATTGTAAACAAAGAATAGAAGGAAAATTAGGAGTAGTTGTAATGGCTACTCCTTTTTTCGTTTAAGAGTGCTTAATCGGTAGGTCAGTTTGTGAAAAAACAGTGTCTCTCCAGTGTTAGAATTATATAGACAGATATATGGGGCAAAAAAAAAAGACATGAAATGTCAAGAAAATTCAATAAATGATATTAAAGTGACAGTATATGTCTACGCTAATTAGTATAATTCATTTAAACAAAAAATGGAGGAACGGATATGCAACGTGAAAGCACTGATAAGATACAACGAGTTCTTGGTATATATAAAAAATTAGTCAGTGGTGAAATTGTTAGCAAGGTTGAGGAAGCTAATAATTATGGAGTAAATGAGAGAAGTATTCAGAGAGACATTGATGATATAAGAAGTTTTATGGAATCAGAAGTATGGCGAACAGGAATTATAAATAATGTTATTTATGATAGAGAGAAGAAAGGATTTCGTCTGGAACAACAGAATCCGACGGAATTGACTAATGGTCAAATGTTGGCAATCTGCAAGATATTACTTGATAGCAGAGCACTTCTAAAAACAGATATGATAGAAATTCTGAATAAGCTGATTGAAAATTGTGTTACTAAAAATAATCAGAAAGAAATTCTTGATTTAATAAAAAATGAAAGATTTCATTATATTGAACCAAGGCATAAGGTTAGCTTTTTGGACACAATGTGGGATATTGGACAGGCAATCAGAAAATCACAATACATCCATATTAAATATGAAAAAGCAGGAACAAAAGAAATAGTAGAAAGAAAAATTAAAGCCGGTGGCAATAATGTTTTCGGAATACTATTTTTATGTAACGGCATTCATCAGTGATGAAGAAATCAAAAAAGATTTTGAAGTTTTAAATGATTCGTTCCCAACAATATACAGAATTGACCGAATAAGAGAGCTTAAAATATTAGATGAGAAATTCTTTATACCATACAGAAACAGATTCGAAGAGGAGAGTTTAGAAAACGAATTCAGTTTATGTACGGTGGCAAACTTAGAAACGTAAAATTCAAGTATACAGGCGACGATATTGATGCAATACTTGACCGACTTCAACAGCGCAGATATTAGAAGAAGGAAAAGGCTACTACATTGTGAAAGCAGAAGTATTTGGCAAGGGAATCGATATGTGGTTGAGAAGCCAGGGGATAAAGTCGAAGTGATGGGATAGAATAATAGTATATGTAGAACAAATTAATTCATATTTAGATAATTAAAAGGAGGAATAAAATATTTTTTTAATTATTGTATAATATGTGCAAAGTTAACTTGGTTAATAAGTCGGAAAATGAAGAAGAGATTAATACCACTTTGGATGATGCATATAAGGTTGTAAATCGTCTTAAATAATAAATGAAGAAAGAGAAAAAGGATTTCCTGCATTCCGGGAAATCCTTTTTCCAACAATACTTTATCTTCCACATATGGTACAATAGAACTACCATAAAAAATACACAAAGAAAGGAGTCCCCATGAATCAATTCGCATTAACAAAAAGCATTGATACATACCTAAAGCATAACAATTTAACTATGATTGAACAGTCTTCATGGAACAATGGTGTTGTTGTTTTTAAGATTGAAGATGGGGACAGTTTGCCGAAATCATTGGTTGTTATTTATTTAGAGAAGGATGAACTTCATTTAAAGGATATGGTAAAGCAGCTTTATGGAGAAAGCAGCAACAGCTCTAATCTTATTCAATGCACAAGTATGTATGAGGAAAGTGTTGAGGACGGAATTATTATTTACATAGTGACGGAAAGGGTGAATCAGTTAGTTGATTTGGTTTTAGATGGTGGAGATGAGCTAAAGAACAAGACTGAGGAAGAAAAGAAGATTTACCTTTTTATGAGATTATGTATGATGTTGGAATGAGCGCAAAGTATTTGAAAAGCAGGCTTTCCAAGTTAAATATTTTTGTTAACAATGAAGAGTTGTGCGTTGATGGAAGTGGAAAGGGCAAGTTGTTGCTTTTTGATTTGATTAAGAATCAGGTAATGATTAACAATGAAGCTTATGAGATTTCAAGGCTTGTAAAGCAGGTTGCCAATGGACTGGGTACAGGGATTAATATTGATGTTAAGGAACAGACTATTGAGCAGCTTAACAGGGAGTGCCTTGAACAGATTGAGCATAGCAGGAAGAAGAATCAGCAATACAAATTAATTTTTCAAAGTAATATTGAAAATGCAAAAAAGGGAGACGAAAAAAAGCCCAATATGTGGTAGGCTATATGTATTACAAAGGAAAAGGAGTTCCAAAAGATTACATTAAAGCAGCAGAATGGTACAAAAAATCAGCAGAAGGTAGTTATACTAAGGCACTTAATAATCTTGCCTATCTTTATCAAAAAGGAAAAGGTGTAAACAAAGATATACATAAAGCTGAACAATTATTGCTTAAATCGGCAAAGCAGGGGGATGATGTGGCATGTTTAAATCTTGGGATTTTATACCAGACAGGAAAACTTGGAACAGCCAATATGGAAGACGCAGAATACTGGTATAGGAAAGCTATGGATAAAAGGGAAATCCTGCAGCAACAAGGATATATAGAAGAATCCAAGCAATGGAGCAAAAAGAAAACTAATATACAGAACAGATATACGGAGCAGAAAGAAAACTAATATACAGGACGGAGACAGGATGAAACATATAAACACTACAGATATGTATTTTCAGGTAATTAACTGTGAAGAAATAGATGAATTAAAGCAGATTTTGAACAAATACAGTCCATATTATTCTAATTGGAGGGATTACGTTAATAATGTTATGTTAACCAATGGACTGTCATATGAAAAACTAGGAAAGAAATGTGGTTTTAGCAAGAATACAATTAAAGGTTGGGTAAAAAACAACTGTATGCCTAAATCAAGAGAATTTTATAAAGTTTGGTATGGGTCTAAGATATAATCTACAGGAGATTAATTTTGTACTTCAAAGATACGGCAAGTATCCAAGACTTTATTCTAAGTCATTGAAGATGCCATTTGTATTTATATTATTTCCCATTATCCAAAGGACGAAAAGCATAAATCCATATGACGAATATGAGAAAATTAAAGCCAATTTCCTTAATATTTTGAAAACAAAAAATAAAAAGAAAGTTTCTTGCAGATTCACCTAATAGTACAATGGATATGGAAAAGAAAATTATTGGTTTTTCTAATGAAAAGGAACTGGTGGATTTTGTAAGAAAGAATGAAGTAGAATATTTAAACAGTTATTATAAGCTGATTGATTATATTGAAGCCTATGTTAAAGCGGAAAATTTAGGAGGTTCTTATCATAGCCTGATTGAAAATGAGAAGCTTGATAAAGGATTTGAAAAGATGATTTCAAATCTTAAAAAACTGGGGCGAAGTTCCCAACAGACAGCGCCTTATGGCTTTAGGTATTAAGCTTAATATGTCTTGTCTTGAAATAAACCAGTTGCTATGGTATGCCAATATGGAGAAGCTTTGTCCAAAGGACAAGATAGAATGTATAATTCTTTATGTGTTGTCTAATCTTGATGTGGCAAATCCCACATATCAGACTAATCATATGGCGCTTGTAAGTGCTTATTCCGACAATCCACATATAGAAGAACAGTGTAAAAAAATCTTCTTGTTGAGCTAACAGGACTAAAAACTTCTGAGGAAATACAGGAAGAGGTACAGTATTATATTAAGGATACATTACAATCACTTGATTTGGAGGATGACAATTATGGAATACTTCAGTTGTTTATGGAAGAAAATAAGTAGAATAGTTATTGTTGTTATTGCATTATTTTGTGTTGGAAGTATTATGCCGGAAGAAGTTAAGGCATATGAAGGGGTGGACTTAAGATATAAAGAGGAAGGCAAGCACAATTTATATGATTCAAAAAGCTATACATATCTTGGATATTTAAGAGTTTACTTTTTGATGAAACACAAGGATATGAACCGGGAGTTTATTTGTATCTATCATTTTATGATTGGACTGTAAAGTCTAATTATTCATTTTCTGTTTATATGGACAATGCACTATTATTACAGGGAATGTGTTCAAATTATCCGTATAATCCCGTTGGAAGTTCATATCAATATGTTGTTATTCCGTCTGAATACTTTAAAGAACTGAATCGTCAGCATGTTATAACAATATATACAATGAGTCCTTCCGGACAAATAGGCGATATTGTGGTTAATAACATTACGTTGTACAAACCATTAATAAAAAACAATACAACTGTTTCAGCAAAACAGATTAGTGGAAAAAAAATCTGTAAAACTGGAATGGGGTGAAATGACAGGTGCAAAAAAGTACTCTGTTTATCGTTCAGATAATTTAAATGGAAGATACGAAAAGATAGGTGAAACTACATCAACTAATATTTCAGATAATGAAGTTAAGAGTGGCAATAAATACTATTATTATGTAGAGGCAAAATACGTTGACTATGATATTTTGGCTACAAACAAGACATCAGTAGAAGTAAAAAAGCCAGAACTATCAATTCCGAAAATAAAAGTAAAAAAAAAAGAAAAACTCTAAATATATATTGGGGAATTATACCTGATTCAAGTAAAGGTATAGAAATATATATGAAAGAGGGGAAAAATAAGAAGTATAAGAAAGTAAATACAACTACTAATTTAAAGAAAAATAAAAACAAAAAAGGGGCAGTTGGAATTACAGCTTCAAAAAATACTTAAAAAGGAAAAAAAATACAGTTTTAGAGCAAGAACATATACTTATTTTAACAATGAAAAAATTTATGGAAAATGGTCTAAAACAGTTAGCATTAAAGGATAAGATAATAGGAAGTGCTTATGAGAAATAATAGATTATGGGAAAATATAAATAAAATAAGTATAGTGTTTGTTTTTACAGTAATGTGTGTAATTACCGGTGTTACTAATGTAAGAGCTGATGATGCAAGGTGTACTTATTATAGAGAAATAACAGAAGATGAAAATGTGTCTTTTCATAGAGTTCAGATTAGTTATGAAGAAGATAGTAATTCACTAAATCCACCAGAGGTAAGATTAGACTTTGAATATATAGCAGACGTTAAAAAGGGAAGCGTATTTAGTGTTTATCTGGATAATAAATGTTTAAAAAGAGACACATGTATTGTTGGGCAAGGTGAGTCAGTTTCAATAGAACCGGAAAGTTTTATGGAAATGAATCGTAGGTATACACTTGCGTTATATACTGAGGATAGCAATGGAATAGTATATAACGTGCAAAAGTATTACTTGATTTTTCATAAGCCCCTAGTGAAAAAGGCTACTACTGTTTCAGCCAGTCAGGTTTACGGCGAAAAAGCAATTCGGGTTAAATGGGATAAAATAGTTGGAGCACAGAAGTATTATATCTACAGGGCAACTAGTGAGAATGGCATGTATAGAAACATAGGTGTCTGCACAGAGCCAAATATCATTGATGACCAAGTGAATATAGGAACGAAATATTATTACTATATTGAGGCAGCTTATGTTGATGATGATAGAGTTACAACTAACAAGTCCTCAGCTACTGTAGTTTCATCAAAGATAAAATTATCAGGTCCAAAGATTAAAATTAAAAAGAAAACATAAGACATGGCAGGTTTATTGGGGAACTATATCAGATGAAAGTAACGGTATTGAAGTTTATATGAAAAAAAGCAAATGGAAAATACAAAAAATCAATACTACTACTAAGATAAAAAACGAGAAAGCAAGCGTGGAATAGTTGGAATAACAAGTTCTAACAAGGCATTAAGGTCAGGGTAGAATATAGCTTTAAGGCAAGAACTTTTAGATGGGTTAAAACTAAGAAAGTTTATAGCAAATGGTCTAACACAGCTACAATTATAAAGCGTGGCCAAAAGAATTCATCAATAAAGTTTAAGACACTAAAAAATAGATAAAACCGGGAGACAACAATGGATTCTATTTTAGGCAGAACAATACTTGGATACAGGGTAGTGGAAAAAAATAGGTTCAGGTGGTTTTGGCAATGTATATAGAGTGGAGCGAAATAACATTGTAGGAAATACCACAAGGGCATTAAAGGTTATAACACTACCGGGCGAAAATGAATATATAGAAATATTAAACTCTATGGGCGGAGACAGGGAGAAGACGAATTCTTATTTCAAAAAGGAATTGGATCGTGTTCTTAACGAGATTAGGGTTTTTCGTTGATTTCTGAAAAAGATAATCATAATATTGTTTCCTATTATGAAAGTGATGTGGAGCAGACAGGTGAGTTTAGATATAACATTTATATTTTAATGGAAATGCTTACACCTCTCACAAAGTGGCTGCAGGAGAACAACCTGACAGTTGGAGAAGGTCTAAAGATTGGTATTGATATAGCAAGCGGTTTAAGTATTTGCCACGAAAACAACATTATCCACAGAGATATAAAATTAAGCAATATTTTTGTGTCAAAAGACGGAGCTTTTAAGCTGGGAGACTTTGGCGTTTCAAAGCGAATGAACGATACAACTATGGCAGGAACCCTTAAGGGTACGCCTAATTACATAGCACCTGAGATTTATATAGGACAGGAAAAAAATATAACAGTTCAGTTGATAATTATTCTCTTGGAATACTTTTGTATTATTTGTTTAACAAGAAGAGATTTCCATATTATCCTGATTTTCCATATGAATATTCAACAGAAGATGAGGACAGAGCTTTCTATAAAAGAATGAAATATGAAGAATTAAGTAATCCGGTCTGTGCACCTAAAACAGTTGCCCGAATTATAAAGAAGGCAATTTCAAAACCTGATGAAAGATATAGAAAGACAGAACAGTTTCTTGAAGATTTGATGGAGGCAAAAAATAATCTTACGGAAGATGAACTTAATACGCCAATTGGTTTTGAACCGGTAACAAAAGAATCTCCAATAGTAAATGAGAAAGAGGCAAAGCTAGTTGAAAATCTGTATGGGCAAACTGATGAAAGCATAAGTTTTGAGCAGTATGGCATAACAATGGAAGATACAGATTCGATTAAGGGGCAGAATGCTTTGACGGATGATGAAGCAGAAAAAAAATAACCGGGCAAAAATAGATTATAATTATGTGACAGACGAAAAAAACGGTAATAAATTAAGTAGTGGTGGTTCAGAAATAAACAAGCAGGAACTTACCAATGAATCTTCTAGTGAAAAGAGCAAATATAAGTGGCTTCTCATTGGTGCAATAATAATCACCTGTAATGTAATGATTATTTTGTTGGCGGTATATGGAGTAACTAACAGAATAAATAACACTCAGGGAGAAAGTAACAATATAGGAAACATAGGAGAAACTATAGCGCAAACAGCCATAGAAGAAACAACTATTGCTGAAACAACTATGGCTCAGACAACCGTGCAGAAAACTACATCACAGCAACCGGTTACCACAACTGTACCTGCAACTACTAAAGCAAAAAAGAAAAAAAGCCAAGAATACCACTACGACGAAGGCTTCAGGCAGCAGTTCTAAAAAAGCAATGATGATGATTTTAACTTTAAAAATGTGGTAGAATAGTTATAATTAATTACAAAGTAATAGTACGGAAGTGATTATATATAACGACAGCACATATAATCAAGACTTAATCGCATAGGAGAAGTTATGAAGATTGCCATTGTAGACGACAGTAGTTTGGATAGAGATTTTTAAAAGAACGGATTAGAAATAATCTTTAAAGAGAGAAACATAGAGAACCTTTTGAAATACAGGAGTTTAGCAGTGGGGAAGAACTGCTTAATTATCTAAGAGAGAATCCTTCAGATTTTTTCCACATTATTTTTATGGACATTTATATGGAAGATTTAACAGGTGTGGAGACGGCAAAAGCAATTAGAAAGACTGATGAAAAGGTGAAAATTGTATTTATTACAACAAGTAATGAGTTTGCCAGTGAAAGTTATGAGGTAAGAGCAGAGGATTATTTGATTAAGCCTTTTGACGGCCAGCGGATGAATAAGATTATTGACAGATTTTTTAGAAAAACAAAGAAGTTAAGATTTTGGAATTTCCCAACGGCAGAAAGGTTTCTGTTAATTCTATTGTCTATACCAGTTTTTCAGGACATTACGTAACTGTTTTTATGAAAGATGGAGAGAAGGTGCAGATAAGATGCACTCAGAAGAATTTTGAAAAAATAATCGGACCATATTCTCAACTTATATCAAGTTTCAAAGGCGTTATAGTTAATTTGGAACAGGTTGACGGAATCGAAGAGGACAGATTTAGAATGAAAGATGGTGAATTTGTTCCAATTAGCAGAAGAAAGTATGGTGAAGTGAAGAAGCAATATACAGATTTTCTTATAAAAAAATTAATGGAAAAGGAGGAAACGTAAATGACCTCTTTTAGAATGTTTGAAATTATATTGTATTCAATGGTTAGTCTTTTGCCATATTTAGGACTGGCGTTGTATCCTTTCGAGGACAAGTTTAGAATGTCCAAAATTAAGTTAAGCGGATGCATTGTTATTCTTACGGTAATTCAAAGTGCTCTTGGAATATATGCAACAATGTGTTCACAGGAACAGAAAGCTTTATTTTTCACTGCTAAGCACAGTATGCTACGGTGGATTTTATTTCCTTGCAATAAAAAGAGAATGTAGGAAAACTTGTATTTGTTTTATTAATAGTATCTAATTTTGCCAACTTTGTTGTAATGTGTGCAAAGTGTGTGGAAGGTCATATTTTTCCACAGCTTGCAGTTGAAAACAACAAATGGTCTTTTTTCTTTATGCACAATGATAGTGCAGCTTATTTTTATTCCACTTTTATTTTTTATATTTTAAAAAGTATATAAAAGGGATGGCTCATATAGATACGGGAAAAAAAAGATTTGGAGATTTTTGTGGATAATTCCGGCAACTTTTTATCTGTTCTGGTATCATGGGCTTTATTTTAATACAAAATCATCAATTGAGTTAGCAATGGACCCGGTTAATATGATTTTTACGTTTTTATTAATCTTGGAGCTGTGGTTGTTTATACGGTTATTGTTAATTCTATGGCTGAATTTCAATATAATCTTAATTTGGAAGAAGAAAAGAAACAGCTTGAAATTGAAAATCTTTGTTTTGAAAATATGAAGAAGCAAATGGAATCTACAAGGAGAGCGCGTCACGATTTGAAGCATCATATGAAGGCTGTTCACACAATGGCAGAAAACAATGAGTGTAAGAAAATTACAGAGTACATAGAAACATATTTGGAACACGTGTCATTAAAGAAGCCTTTGGTTTATTGCACCAATTTTACTTTAAATGCACTGATTGTATATTATGTTCAGCAGGCGGAAGCTCACAAAATAAAGTTAAAGTTAAATATTGAGTTGCCGGAAGAAACCAATGTTAAGGAGGCAGATTTAACAGTATTGTTTGGAAATCTTTTGGAGAATGCAATTGATGCCTGTGATGAGGTGCAGGAAAATAAAAGATATATTAATTTAAAAAATCTACAAGCCTAATTCAGATTCAATAGTTTTCTATATTGAGAATGGTTTTAATGGAAGTATTAAAAAGAAAAAAAATCAGCAATTTCTGACAACTAAGGCTAACGGCAACGGTATTGGAATTGAGTCGGTAAAATATGTTGTTCACAAATACAACGGAGACGTTAATATAAAAACAGACGAAAACAAATTTATCGTTTCAGGAGTTTTATTACAACCACTTGACGCCACAAAATAACCGTTGGACGCCAGCTTATAGATTTCTTATATATTATTTTTTTTTATAATAATGTTGTAATAGACAAGGTACGATAAAAAAGGAGGATAATATATGAGGAGAAAATGGAAAAAATTACTAAGCAACAACATTGGCATTGGCAATGGTTGTAACAACTATTGGTGTACGTGAAGTGCCGGTAAGTGCAGCGGAAGAAGAGAATACAAATGAGAGTGTGGTTTATATGGATAACATGGCATATGATACCACAACAGGACATTTTTATAAGTTAAGTAGTGTGGGAACATACGAGCAGGTAAATGCAGAAGCTAAGGAAAGTGGCGGCTACCTTGCCTGTATTTCTTCAGCAGAAGAGAATGAGATAGTTGCAAAGGTTTCAAGTACAGGAAAAACAACTACATCATCTTATATTGGACTTATGAGAAATGAGGAAAATATTCAGGAATGGATGTGGGCAGATGGAAGCGAAGTAAATTACACTAATTGGAATGAAGGTGAACCTAACAGTGAAAGTGAAATAGTAGCGGAAATTTACAATAGCACAAAGAAGTTCAGGTGCAGAAAAAATGGAATGACTGTACTGTGTCAAGTGGAAAAACAGGTGTCATAGAATACAATGAATGTATTCATCCTGAATCACAGTATGTTGTAAAAAACAGTGAAAGAAGCAACATGTACAGAAGAAGGCTATACAGGTGATAAGATTTGCCCTACATGTAAGAAGGTTTTTTGGAACAGGGTAAAACAACTCCGGCCAATAGACATACAGAGTCAGAAGAGCTTCGTAAGGTTAGGGAAGCAAGCTGTTATTTAGATGGTTATACCGGTGAAACATATTGTACAGTTTGTGGAGAAACAATAGAAGCCAGGGGATGCCATTACAAAATTAGAACATGATTATGTAGATGATGTTTGTAAAAACTGCGGAAGAATTAATAATGCCCAGTTAGATACAACATATACATCAAAAACAACAAATTTATATCCGTTTCAGGTAATACAGTTTAAGGCACCTGAAAATGGAACGTACAAGTTTTATTGTGAAAATATTACAAATTGGGATTCATATGGATATTTATTTAAAGAAGATGCTTTTAGTGATCAGATTATATCAGATGGAGTAGAAAAGTTTAATGCAAAATTAGAAAATCCGAATGTAGAGAATTCAAGATTGAATAGTTTTTGGGGTGTTAATGATGATGGGGGGGTAAAATGGTGCACCTGCAATGACAGCAGAATTAGAGAAAAATAAGACATATTATTTCGTTTTAGGTACTTATTATGTTTATACATATACAGGAGAATTTAGCGTAACAATAACATGTACTCACGATAAAACACATATAGAAGGAAAAACTTTATCGGATTGTACAGTTGGAGGTTATACAGGAGATACTGTCTGTGATACATGTGGAAAAGTTGTGGAACAGGGACAGACTTTGGAACCAGGTGAACATCAGGAAGCAGTATTAGATGGTAAGGATGCAACCTGCTATGTAACGGGTTATACAGGCGATACATATTGTAGTGTTTGTAATATAAAATTAGCAGAGGGAACAGTTACTCCAAAACTTGAACATGAATATGAAGATAATGTATGTAAAAACTGTGGAAGAATTAATAATGCCCAGTTAGATACAACATATACATCAAAGACAACAGATTCATATCCGTTCCAGGTAATACAGTTTAAGGCACCTGAAAATGGAAAGTACAAGTTTTATTGTGAAAATATTACAAATTGGGATTCATATGGATATTTATTTAAAGAAGAAAACTTTAATGACCAGATTATAATAGACGGAATAGAAAAGTTTAACGCAAAAAAGGCAGATTCAGGTGCAGAAATACCTACGTTGAGTGGTTATTGGCAGTGCGACGATGAACATGGTAAAAATAGCGCACCTGCAATAACATCAGAATTAGAGAAAGATAAGACGTATTATTTTGTTGTAGGACCTTATTCAACAGCTACAGGTGAATTTAGAATAACAATAACATGTGCTCACGAGAAAACACACATAGAAGGAAGAACTTTTTCGAATTGTATAGTAGGTGGCTATACAGGGGATATAGTCTGTGATACATGTGGAAAAGTTGTGGAACAGGGACAGACTTTGGAACCGGGTGAACATCAGGAAGCAGTATTAGATGTTAAAGATGCAACCTGCTATGTAACGGGTTATACAGGCGATACATATTGTAGTTTTTGTAATATAAAATTAGCAGAGGGAACAGTTATTCCAAAGCTTGAACATGAATATGAAGATAATGTATGTAAAAACTGTGGAAGAATTAATAATGCCCAGTTAGATACAACATATACATCAAAAACAACAAATTTATATCCGTTCCAGGTAATACAGTTTAAGGCACCTGAAAAGGAAAGTACAAGTTTCATTGTGAAAATATTACAGTTTGGGATTCATATGGCTATTTATTTAAAGAAGAAAACTTTAATGACCAGGTTATAATAGACGGAATAGAAAAGTTTAACGCAAAAATAGAGAATAATACCGGAGGCAATTCTAGATTAAAAGGTTATTGGAAGATTAACGATGATGATGGCGCAAACTCGGCACCTGAAATAACCGCAGAATTAGAGAAAGATAAGATATATTATTTTGTTGTAGGACCTCATTCAACAGTTACAGGTGAATTTAGCATAACAATAACATGTGCTCATGAGAAAACACACAGGGAAGGAAGAACACTTTCAGACTGTACAGAGGGTGGTTACACAGGTGATGTTATTTGTGATATATGTGGAAAAAATATTGAACAGGGGGAAACGATTGAGCCGGGTGAACATACAGTTGAGGTTGTGGATGCCAGAGAAGCAAATTGTTATATCGAAGGAAAAACAGGTGAAGAAAAATGTTCAGTATGTGATAAAGTATTAAAAGAAAATAAGGTAATACCAAAGCTCGAACATAAATATGAAAATGATATTTGCAAAAACTGTGGAAGAATTAATAATGCCCAGTTAGATACAACATATACATCAAAAACAACAAATTCATATCCGTTTCAGGTAATACAGTTTAAGACACCTGAAAATGGAAAGTACAAGTTTCATTGTGAAAATATTACAGTTTGGGATTCATATGGCTATTTATTTAAAGAAGAAAACTTTAATGACCAGGTTATAATAGACGGAATAGAAAAGTTTAACGCAAAAATGGAGAATAATGCTGGAGACGATCCTAGATTAAAAGGTTATTGGGATACTAACGATGATGATGGCGTAGGCTCGGCACCTGAAATAACCGCAGAATTAGAGAAAGATAAGATATATTATTTTGTTGTAGGACCTTATTCAACAGCTACAGGTGAATTTAGTATAACAATAACATGTACTCATGAGAAAACACACAGGGAAGGAAGAACACTTTCAGACTGTACAGAGGGGTGGTTACACAGGTGATGTTATTTGTGATACATGTGGAAAACTTGTGGAACAGGGACAGAATTTGGAACCTGGTGAACATACAGTTGAGGTTGTGGATGCCAGAGAAACAAATTGTTATATCGAAGGAAAAACAGGTGAAGAAAAATGTTCAGTATGTGATAAAGTATTAAAAGAAAATAAGGTAATACCAAAGCTCGAACATAAATATGAAAATAATATTTGCAAAAATTGTGGAAGAATAGAGAATGCTAAAAAGGCACAGAATATTCTTCATATATAACAGAAAAATTACCAATTCAGGTAATAGAGTACACTGCACAGGAAACTGAAAAAATTCTTTTGAATGTAACAATACAAGATATTGAATAGCATCGGATACTTGTTTGACGAAACAAATTATAGCGATGAAATGCTTGTGGAGGAACTTGAAAAATATTATTCAGGAGATAGCGATTATATAAGCTTTAAAAACTATTTGGCAGAAAATGTGTATGGTGGTGGAAAAGGCGCTCCGGCAGTTAAGTATAAGGTTCAAAAAGATAAGAAATACTACTTAGTTATAGTGCCTCAAGAAAATGATTATGGAGAATTTACTGTAACAATTGATTGTCCACATGACAGAACACATGTAGAAAATAAAGCAATTAAAACATGTTCAGAAGGTGGTTATACAGGAGATGTTATATGTGATTTATGTGGAAAAGTTGTAAAACATGGTGAAAACATAGAACCTGACAGTGAACATAATTACATTAATTATAAGTCAATTGAACCTACATGTAATGAATATGGTAAACGTTATTTAAAATGTGTGAATTGTGGAAATGAGAAAGTTTTAGAAGATAAAGACTATGGATATGCAGATCATAGGTATGTCTTAGTTAATAGCGTAAAGGCAACATGTACAACTGACGGATATTTAGGTGACAGTAAATGTAAGTATTGCGGTTTTGGAAAATGAAAACCAGCCGGAAAATAAGGTCATAAAGGCATATCATGATATGGATCCGGAAGAAATAGATTCATGTTTGATAAATGATTATAAAAAGTGTAGAAGCAACATGTGAAAAAGAAGGCTACACAGGAGATGTATATTGCACAATATGCCATAAAGTTATTGAAGAAGGCAAAACAATTGAGAAATTAGAGCACTCATTTAAAGATGGCAAGTGTATGGAATGTGGCGCTGACGAGGAAGTAGTAAAAAGCGAGAAAGACGGTTACTATGAAATTTCTACATTTGACCAATTAATTACATATTTGAAAATGTAGAGTCAGGAATCAGCGGAAAACTTATAAATGATATAGAGTTTCCGGAAAATTATGATGATGAAGATGACGTTATTGGAAGAAAAACACTGAAAAATAGTACTTTTGATGGCAATGGTCATAAAATATCAGGAATTAATTCAAATGGAACTCAAACAAAGTTATTTGATGATATTTACGTAAGTGAAATAAAGGATCTTGAAATCGAATGTAAAGAAAAAGAAGATGGCAGAGGTTTGGGCGTCTACCTTGCAGATTCTACTATTGATTCAAAATTTACAAACTGTAGTATTACAGGTAATAGGATTGAAATAGACGGTTATTGTTCAGCTATGATAAGGAAAGCATATGCGAGTGAATTTATACATTGTATAAATAATGCAGACATTATATACAACAATGATACGCAGATAGTGGCAGGATTGGTATGCGAGGCAGAGAATTGTATTTTTGATAAATGTGAAAATAATGGAAATATTGCTACCACGAAGGCATATGTAGTTGGTGGTATTATTGCTCAAGCTAAAAATTGTATTATAAAAGACTGTATTAACAGAGGTGACATTACAACTTATGGTTATACAGCAGGAATTGTTGCAGGAGTTACTAATACAGATAATAGACCATGTACAACATCAATAACAGGATGTACAAATGAAGGCAAAGTGGAAAGTATAGCAAAGGGTAATCATACTTATACAGCAGGAATATGTATTATATATAATGGGTCTAATGGATCAACATATGCCGATGAATTAATTATAAATAATTGTGTTAATAACGGTGAAATTGAAGGAGATACAGTAGCAGGAATAATTGGTAACAGTTCTGGAAATTTGAAATTATCAGACTGCGAAAATAACGGTGCCATTAATGGACGATATAGTGCAGGCGGAATCGCACAATGCATAGAAAATAAAAAAATAGTAATGAGGCTGAAGTAAGCAACTGTATTAATAATGGTAATGTATTTGGTGGCGCAGAAGCAGCAGGAATAATTGATTATGCGGAAGGTATAACTGTTACAAACTGTATAAATAACGGAAATATTTCATCAAATGGTTATGTAGGCGGAATATTTAGTTATACTTCTTCTGTAAAAGGAACAGGGCTTGTTAACAATGGTAAAATAAGTGGTTTGGAAGATATTGGTGGAATCAGCGCATATGATGAAGGCAATTCAATATTTAGCAAGTTATATAATACAGGTGTAATTGATGAGGAAAAACATAGGTGCTCAAGTAAGTAATCTTGTTAAATTGGGAGAAAGTTCAACAGGCGAAGAACTTGAAGAAGAGCATAAGCATGATTATGTTACATTATCAACAGTAACAAAGGCAACAACTGAAAAAGACGGTTACATAGAAAAAAAGATGTAAATGCGGTCAGACAGAAAAACAGCCTATAAAACAGATTAAGAGTGTTGATATTTCAAATACAAAATTTGAATATACAGGAAACAGCATTACTCAACAGTAACTGTAAATGATACAGATGACAAGGTGATTTCATCTGAATACTACACAGTAACTTACAGAAACAAAGCAACAGGCAAGGCAGTAGATGAAGTAAAGGAAGTTGGAACATACGAAGTAGTTGTAACTTTCAAGGACTTATATGAAGGTCAGGTTGTAAAACAGATTGTTGTTGAAAATACAAATAAGCCATCAAATCAAAAACTGACAATCCTAATGCTGGAGGTAAGGTATCCGCAAAAAGTAACAAAACCTGCAAAGGTTAAAGGTGTTTCTGCAAAGAACAATAAGAAGAAATCATTAACAGTAAAATGGAGAAAAGTAAATGGCGTAAAGGCTATCAGCTTAGATATGCAACAAACAAGAAAATGAAAAAAAGGCCAAAATAATAACAATTACAAAAAACAAACTTGTAATCAAAAAATTGGCAAAGAAGAAATACTACATTCAGGTTTGTGCATACAAAGTAGACAGTAACGGAAAGAAAGTCAAAGGAAAATGGAGTGCAAAGAAGGCTATAAAAGTTAAAAAATAGCAAGTTAGAGAAACAGTAAAGTTAGAGAATTATTTAAGTTAGATAATCAGTAAAGCTAGAGAAATAGTAGAGTTAGATAATTATTTAAGTTTACCTAAACGGGGCGCTGTGTCGATGAAGCAATATCGATACAGCGCCTTAATAGTTGGAGAGGATGGAATTTTTTTGTTATAATAAATGAATAAATATGCAGCTAAAGTATTGCCAAATAGGGTGAAAAAAAACTATAATTTTTTTTGGTGAAAAATTTTAAAAGACTATGTTAGTTGGTGAAAACCAGAGAGAAGATTAAGTAAAAAAAATTAGAGGAGAGACTGAAATGAAAACAAGAATTGGTATTTTAGGTTATGGTAACCTTGGAAAAGGTGTTGAATGCGCAGTTAAAGAAGCTAATGATATGGAATTAGTTGCTGTATTTACAAGAAGAGATCCTAAGAATGTAACTATTTTAACAGAAAATGTTCCGGTATGTCATATTGATGAAGCAGCAGACTGGAAAGACAAGATAGATGTTATGATTTTATGTGGTGGTAGTGCTACAGATCTTCCTGTACAGACTCCACAGTTTGCTTCAATGTTTAACGTAATTGACAGTTTTGATACACATGCAAAAATTCCTGAACATTTTGCAGCAGTAGATAAGGCGGCTAAGGAAGCTGGAAAAGTAGCAGTTATTTCAGTAGGTTGGGATCCTGGAATGTTCTCACTTAACAGAGTTTATGCTAATGCAATTCTTCCAGATGGAAAAGATTACACATTCTGGGGCAGGGGTGTAAGTCAGGGACATTCAGATGCAATTCGTAGAATCAAAGGCGTTAAGAATGCAAAGCAGTACACAATCCCTGTTGAAAGTGCTTTGGAAAGAGTTAGATCAGGTGAAAATCCTGAACTTACAACAAGAGAAAAACATGAAAGAGAATGTTTTGTAGTATTAGAGGAAGGTGCTGATGCTGCAACAGTAGAGAAAGAAATCAAAGAAATGCCTAACTATTTCTCAGACTACAATACAACAGTTCATTTCATTACTGAAGAAGAATTAGAAAAGAACCACAGCGGAATGGCTCACGGTGGTTTTGTAATTCGTTCAGGAAAGACAGGAATGAACAAAGAACATAATCACATTATCGAATACAGCTTAAAGTTAGATTCAAACCCTGAATTTACAACAAGTGTATTAATCGCTTATGCAAGAGCTGCAAAACGTCTTTATGACGAAGGCCAGAAAGGCTGCAAGACAGTATTAGATATTGCACCTGCATACTTAACAGAAATGAGCGATGAAGATTTAAGAGCACATTTATTATAAGAAGTAGATAGGATACAAATATTGAAGATTGAAAGTATTGAATTGTAGAGTAGTTGATTCAAAATTGAATTTGTATAATTGAATATTTGAAATAAAAAGGTCTGGTAGAAATATCGGACCTTATTTATTTTTAAAAAGTACCCCGAAAAGCATTTTTGCCGTATCGGGGTACTTTCTGCAACATTTAATCTACAGCGGACTTTTTCTCTTACCGTTCATAAAACTTAGCACTTTTTTTTTTCGTAGCATTGTCTTTTATTGGCGCAGGCTGCCAGTTGTTTGTATCTCCGGTGTAAACGTAGCATGGAATTATGTCGCCGGTTTCCTTTGATACTTTATTATTTGAATCAAGTGTTATTGTGTGCTGGTATATGATTGTGCGGTTTTCGGGATGACGATTGCCACCAAAAATAAAGTTGCCCATTGAATAAATAATTGTTTTGTTTTTGTATTTCTCCAATGGCTGTAGCACGTGTGGGTGATCGCCAATTATCAGGTCGGCACCGGAATCAATTAAAGTATGACAGGCGTTAACCTTCCAGCTTTCAGGTTCGTGAAGCCCTTCAGTTCCACCGTGAAAATAAATAATCTGATAGTCACTTTTCTTCTCAGCTTTTTTCAGGGCAGACTGAATTGTAGGTAAAACATAATCGCCATACATAGATACACAAATTACAGCAATTTTAAAATTATGCTTTTCAAAATAAACAATCTTACCTTCCTCGCCCCATTTAACGTTAGCAGCATCTAAAGCTTTTCTTGTGTCTTCATGTCCCTCAAGCCGTAATCATTAATATGATTATTTGAAATAGAAACCATATCAATGCCACCGGCTGATAAGATTTTGGCATTTTTTGCAGGTGACTTAAACCAAAAAGCACGGACATTAGGATCTGCATATTGTCCCTTGTCGCTAACTTTCAACTTCTTGCTGTCTGAATAAACATTTTCGCAGTCAGCAATTGTAAAGTCATCATTTAAGAAATAAGAGTTAACTTTCTCTAAAAAATATGAAGGATTCTTAGCCTTTGCAACGTCATTAAAACAATTCTCATAAGAAGCATTTTCGTCTGTTGCACAGAGACAATCCCCAACAAAACTTAACTTAATAGTATTAGCAGGAGTGGTTGTTGCAACAGTACTTGAATCTTTAGTAGTGGTTTGTCCTGAACCTGAAGATTTGCTTTCATCGGATGAATTGCCTGTGTTGCTTCCAATTGATTTTGAATTGCTATTATTTTGAGCTGCGTTTCCTATAGTGTTTTTCTTCGAATTTTCATTCTGACTCATCGTTTCTTTCTGACCCAAAACATTAGTTGTCGTATCCATGGGTTTAACCGAAAGGTTAAAAAATATTGCCACGGTTATAACCGACAGTATTATGGGAAAAATTACTATAATATTTTTTTTCATTTTCTCTCCATTCTTCTATAATTATGTAGAATAAATTTGAGGGTGTTTATAGAAAATATACAAAACCCGACCTTAGAATTTATTGTACCATATGAGTCGTTAAGATGAAAAATAAAAAACAATAAAAAAGAAGATAAAATATATACAAAAATAGATTGGCCGTATATACAAGTAATAAATAAGTGTGATACAATTATCGAAGTTAAAATTTATGGGAGAAATCATATGTCAAAATACATATTAGAAGTTTGTGTTGATTCAGTAGAATCAGCAATTTCCGCATATAATGGAGGAGCAACAAGAATTGAGTTATGCTCAAATCTTGTTATAGGAGGAACAACTCCGGATTTAGAATTGTTTAAAACTATTAGAAACCATATTCAGATTCCAATTAACGTAATGATACGTCCTCGTTTTCGGTGATTTTTGCTACACAGAATATGAACACGAAATTATGTGCAGACAGGTGGAAAACTTTAAAAACGAAGGTGCGGATGCAGTTGTAATTGGGAGTTTAAATATTGACGGAACATTAAATGAAAAGCAGATGAAAGAACTTATTAAAGAGGCAGGTCAGTGTAAAATTACGCTTCATAGAGCTTTCGATATGTGTAAGGATTATTTTCAAACAATGGAAGAAGCCATAAAACTTGGTGTGGATACGATTTTAACTTCAGGAGGAAAACAGAACTGCATTGTAGGTGCTGAAACCATTAGAACTTTGGTTGAACAGGCGGAAGGAAGAATAGAAATATTAGTTGGTGCAGGTGTAAGTCAAAATAATATTGCAGAACTGATTAAGAGAACAAAAACCAAAAGCTTCCATATGTCGGGAAAAACAATTATAGAGAGCACAATGAAATATAGAAATCCAGACGTTTTTATGGGACTTCCGGGAATTAGTGAGTATAAAAAATATCAAACAGATGAAAAAAATTATAAAACAGGTAGTAGAAATACTACAAAGAAATATAGAGTCCAAAACACAGATTCAGGAATAAAAATTTTAATTTAAGAAAATCAATATAATCTGAAAACTAAAAAGTAACTTGCAGGAAAATTCAAAAAGAAGGAGGAAAAAATGTATTCAGCATTATTAGTAATTATTTATTTAGCATTTATAAGTTTAGGTTTGCCTGATACTCTGTTGGGTTCAGCATGGCCACAGATGCATATCGAACTTAATGCATCATTGTCTTCAGCAGGAATTATAACAATGATTATATCCCTGGGAACGGTTATATCAAGTTTGTTTTCGGACAGATTAAACATTAAGCTTGGAACAGGAAAAGTTACAGCTATTAGTGTATTAATGACAGCAGTAGCATTGCTTGGATTTTCACTATCACATAGTTTCATAATATTATGTGTGCTCGCAGTACCATATGGATTAGGTGCAGGAGCTGTAGATGCGGCATTAAATAATTATGTTGCACTACATTATTCCTCAAAACATATGAGCTGGCTTCACTGTTTCTGGGGAGTTGGCGCATCAATAGGACCATATATTATAGGAACATGTATGGCTCATGGTTTAGGCTGGCGTGGTGGTTACAGTGTTATTTCAGTACTTCAGTTTACACTTACAGCAGCATTATTTATAACATTGCCATTATGGAAAAAAGTAGAAAACAGCGAAAACAATGTAATCAATGGAAAGAACGAAAGAACTCAGGAAGAACCACAGGAGAGAAAAAGCTAAATCATTATCAGAAGTATTACATATTAAAGGGGTAATCTACATTTTATTTGCATTCTTTTGCTATAGTGCAGTTGAGCAGACAACAACATTGTGGTGTGCAAGCTATCTTGTATTAAATAGAAGCATTGACAGCAACATAGCAGCCAAGTTTGCAGCATTTTTCTACATAGGAATTACATTTGGACGTTTCCTGTGCGGATTTATTGCAGACAAGTTAGGCGACAAGAATATGATAAGACTTGGAATTGTAATAATTGTGGCAGGTATTGTAATGTTATTTATGCCAATACCGGGTGCAGCTATTGCTTTGGCAGGACTTATAATAATAGGTCTTGGTTGCGCACCAATATATCCGTCAATTATTCATTCAACACCATTTAACTTTGGCGCGGATAATTCACAGGCGGTTATCGGAATACAGATGGCATTTGCTTATGTGGGAACAACATTTATGCCACCATTATTCGGACTTATTGCCCAGTATATTAACATAGGATTATTCCCGGTATATATTTTAATATTTACTGCAATAATGCTTTTTGACAACAGAAGTGTTAAACAACATTAACAAGGATAAAGCATATAAATAATCCAAATAAACAAAAAGAAGTCAGTGTTTTTAACATGGGATATTCTAAGGAAAACTGTTTTGGGCTTTTTATGTAATTAGAATTGAAAGAGTCAGGAAACAATAATACTAGAAAGTGCAAAAAAAAAAGCCCTAAATTAATACCACAAAACTATGTACATAATTAAAAAAAGTATGTATTAAAAGACGCGACAGTTAAGGCTGTCGCGTTTTGTGGAAAGAAGGGTGAAAATTATGAAATATATGAGACAATTTGGGATTATTATGTTAGTAACCTGTATAGGTGAAATCTTAAAATATTTAATTCCGTTGGCAATACCGTCAAGTATTTATGGATTGTGTCTGATGATGGTTTTGCTTGTGACAGGCATTGTGAAAGTAGACGATGTAAAAGAGTCAGAACTTTTCTAATAGAAATAATGCCTTTAATGTTTATTGCATCGGGAGTAGGAATAGTTGTTTATTGAAACAGCTTAAAACCATGCTTGTTCCACTTATAATTATTACTTTTGTGTCAACAGTCCTTGTAATGGCTGTGTCAGGAAAAGTAACCCAGTATGTGATAAAGAGGAGAAAAAAAACATGAATCAGATGATAATTAATTCTACAACAATAGGTGTAGTAATAAGTGTAATGGGATACGAGTTAGGCTTATTATTAAAAAAAAGAAAATTTAAGTCAGCTATTTTTAACCCACTTTTAATTTCAATAATATTTGTAATATGCTGTCTGCTCTTGTTTAGGGTAGATTATGATAATTACAACAAAAAGCACAGTATTTAAGTTATCTTTTAACACCGGCAACAGTATGTCTTGCAATACCTTTGTATCAGCAGATTAAATTACTTAAAGAGAATGTGGTAGCAATATTTGCAGGCATAATTTCAGGTGTACTTACAAGTTTGGTTTTCATATTTGTATTTGCTTTAATATTTAATTTCGGTCATGAAGAATATGTAACATTGTTGCCTAAGTCCATTACAACAGCAATTGGAATGGGAATTTCAGAAGAACTTGGTGGATATGTTACAATTACAGTTGCGGTAATAATCATTACAGGAGTTCTTGGTAACATATGTGGTGAGGCAGTTTGCAAAATATTTAAAATAACAAATCCTGTGGCAAAGGGAATAGCTCTGGGAACATCTTCCCATGCCATTGGTACTGCAAAAGCAATGGAAATGGGCGAGATTGAAGGGGCAATGAGCAGCCTTTCAATAGTAATAGCAGGAATTTGCACAATGGTAGGAGCATCTGTTTTTGCAAATTTTATATAAAGAGTTATAATAATGGCGGACAGATTTTTATTTAATAAGAAATTAATTTGGAAATTCTATTAAGCAAAAAATCCCACCGAGGATTGAAGAGGTGCGGATAGGAGGCATATTATGATAATTACAATTGCAAGACAATGTGGTTGCGGCGGACATGAAGTTGCAAGAATATTGGCTAATAAACTTGGCATGGAACTTTTTGACAAAAAGAAATTGCTTGAAGAAGCAAAGCAGCTAGGACAAGCTGAAGAACACAGTAATTTTTTTTAATGAAGTACCTATTAATAGTCTTTTATATGGAATAGCAATGGGGTTTGGAAATACGAAGCCAATGGATAAGTCATTAAAACTTGTTAAGGCTATTACCGAAAACAAAGACGCCATAATTATTGGAAGATGTGCTAATATAATATACAAAGATAGCAAGGATGTTACATCAGTATATCTTTTGCGGACAAAGAATTTAGAATAAAATATCTTATGGAAAGAGACGGAATTTCAGAAAAAGAGGCGGAAAAGTATATAAAAGAAGTTGACGAGAAAAGAACATCTTTCCATAAATACTGCACTGACACAGTGTGGGGAGATGCAAAAGAATATCAGCTTTGCCTTGATACAGGTAAGATTGGTTTTGAAAAGACGGCAGAGCTTATTATGAATTATATTAATGCAAAAAAAGAATCCTAAAAATTTGGAAATGAAAAAATATATAAATAATTATATGATAATATTAGAAATGATTATAGGAGTTGATTATTATGAAACAGACAAGGCAGATGTCAGAGACTATAAAACTTGGAATACTTCTTGCACTTTCAGGTGGATTTATGGATGCGTACTCTTACATACAGAGGATCAGGTTTTTGCCAATGCCCAGACAGGAAACATGTTGCTGTTTGGTGTAAATTTGTCAGCGGGGAATCTTAGGGGAGCGCTTCATTACTTCTTCCCGGTTTTTGCTTTTGCAATAGGAATTGCCATAGCAGAGCTTGTTCGTGCCAAAGAAAGAGACCTTTTACATTGGAGACAGGTGTCTGTTTTATTTGAGGGAATTATACTTGTAGGCGTAGCTTTTATTCCACTTGACATGAACCTTATAGCCAACTCACTTACATCTTTTGCCTGCGGAATACAGGTTGAAAGTTTTAGAAAAATCAGAGGTAACGGCATTGCCACAACTATGTGTATAGGAAATTTGAGAAGTGGTACACAGAACCTTTGTAATTTCATTCGCAAAAAAGATAAGGAAGATTTTAAGAAAGCAGTATTGTATTATGGAATTATTGTATGCTTCGTAACCGGGGCAGTAATCGGTAACTTCTTTATACATATGTTCCACGAAAGAGCAATTCTTTGTTGCTCAGTAGTTTTATTCTTTGCTTTCTTCTTAATGTTTATTGATTATGAAAAAGATGACGCTAGAGCAATTTAAAGAACAGTTTAATATAAAACTAAATAATCAACAGTTAAAAGCAGTGCAGTCGGTTCAAAATCCTACACTGCTTTTAGCAGTTCCGGGCAGTGGAAAGACAACGGTTCTTGTTACAAGACTTGGTTATATGATTTATTGTCTTGGAATAGAGCCTGAATCAATTCTCACTGTTACATATACAGTTGCGGCAACTAACTATATGAGACAGAGATTTGAAACAATGTTTGGTGAACAGCTGGCGGCAAGACTTGAGTTTAGAACAATTAACGGAATTTGTTCAAAAATAATTAACTATTACGGAAACTGCATCGGCAGAAAGGCTTTCGACCTGATAACGGAAGAAGGCTTTAAATCTAAAATATTGTCTTTGATTTATCAGAAAGAACTTAACGAATATCCGTCGGAAAATGACTTGCAGACAGTTATTACCCTGATTACATACATAAAAAACATGATGCTTTCAAATGAAGAAATTGAAAGCCTTGGCAAGAAGGAAAACCTGCCACTTGCTGAAATTTACAAGGCATATTGTGGGGAACTTCGCAGACAGTCATTAATGGATTATGACGACCAAATGGTTTATGCCTACACAATGCTAAAGACCACACCACAGGTTTTGGAATATTTTCAAAATATGTACCAATATATTTGCGTGGACGAAGCACAGGATACATCAAAAATCCAGCACAAAATTATTGAAATACTTGCAATGAAAAATAAGAAGCTGTTCATGGTTGGGGATGAGGATCAGAGTATTTACGGATTTAGGGCGGCTTACCCGGAAGCATTGCTTTCTTTTGAGTCAACTTATCCTGAAGGAAAAATTCTTCTAATGGAAGAAAACTTTAGGTCTGACGGAGCAATTGTAAGTGCAGCAGACAGATTTATTCAGAAAAACAAATTAAGACACAAGAAAAATATGAAAGCTTCAAGGGATATGGTAAAAGATATTCGACTTATTGAAGTAAAAACAAGAAAGTCTCAGTATAGCTATTTAACAAAGGTGGCAGAAAACTGCAACGTAGATACGGCAGTTTTGTACAGAGATAATGAAAGCATAATTCCAGTTGTGGATATGCTTGAGAGAAGTGGCATTGATTACAAAATCAAAAACGCTGACCTGACGTTTTCAATCACAAAATAGTTACAGACATAAAAAACATAATAAGATTTGCAGAAAATCAAAGGATACGGAAATCTTTATGCAGATATATTTTAAAATCGGAACATATTTAAGCAAAATGGGAGCAATTGAAGCCTGCCGTATAAGTGAAGAAAAAGGCATTCCCGTAATTGACAGTGCATTAAGATATGGAAGAATCCCAAAAGGCACGGAGAAAAGTCTAAAGGCAATGAAGACTCATATAGAAAGCATTTTAGAAGAGTCGGCCTACAAAAGCAGTTTATAGAATTGTTAATTTCATGGGCTATTCTGCTTATCTTGAAAGAGCAAAAATAAAAGATGGCAAGATAAGTATTCTCCAGACTTTGGCAGCAAATGAGAAAACACCGGAAGATTTTCTAAATCGTCTTGATGAACTAGCAATGATTATAAAGAATAAAAAGAACAATTATGATTGCAAATTTACTTTGTCTACAATTCACTCAAGCAAAGGTTTGGAGTACGATACGGTATACATAATGGATGTAAAGGACGGAGTTTTTCCTGAAAAGGTGGTTGCCAACAGAAAGAAAGCAACAGATGAGGAAATAAAACTTACGAGGAAGAGCGAAGACTTTATTACGTGGGTTACAAGAGCAAAAAATCAGTTGTGCATATTTGACTTTAAGGACAGCTCAACTTTCAACAACCAGTTGCTTGGCATAAATGTTAAAAAGCAGTGCCGACAAAACTAAGTTTCAAAAATCGGGGAAAAAGGGTATAATAGCTACAGACAGGAAGACCTCCAAAGCAATAGAAATGCTAAGGTCAAAATCTTATCTAAGATAATTGGAAAATCTTTAATTAATAATTAGGAATAAATGATTCAAAAACTAATTAGAATCTAGGGTTTCAAAAATAATCAGGAATCATTTTGAAAATAAAAATTACGAATGGAGTAAATATGAATAAAGATAATTCAAAAGTGGACAAGGGACTGCAGGGCAATGAAAAAATCGAAGAAGCCATTGCCACACTTCAAAGTCAGTCTACACCTGAACTGTTGGCACACGCACTTACAGTTATCAGAAGAAGAATGAAAGAACAGGGACAGCTTATTATTGCAGTTGAACCTTCACCATTAAGCAATGAAATGAACGTTCAGGCAGTAAAACATCAGACGGAAAAAACTGGTGGGTTGCTTTTACAGGTTTTGATGAAGAGTTAAAAGGTGGCGACAGTGTAAAATCTACTTTTTTAACAGATATGGATAAGCTTTTTTCAATCAGCATTAACAGTGGATGAAATTGAGGGTGTAATAATCAATCCTTGAATAGAACAATAATGTTAAACAAGAGATTGATAAGTATAATCCTTTGGAACAGCTGATAATTAGATAAGATTAGCAAGTTAAAACATAATTGCACGGCATATGTGGGATAAGACCTTAGACAATGTAATCTAAATAATAAAGAAGAAACGGAGAAAAGTATGAATGCAATAATTAACAAAACAGGAAATGTAATTCAAAAAATAATATGGGGAATCCTTTTGTGGCAATGTTTGGAATTCTATCAATTTTTAATATTTTGGGAACAACAAAAATTGATATGAAAGTTAACGATTACAAGGAATATGCAGAGTATAGCCTTAACAATATTCTTATGATAATTTTGTATGTGGTAACTATTTTTGCAATTCTGTATATTATTGACAGATATACAAAATTACTAAAAATGGATACAAAGAAGTTTGCCAATATTGCAACAATATATGTTATTGCAATTGGAATCGCATACATAGTTATGGCAAGGGCATACCCTATAAGTGACCAAAGTATTGTTCAGAGAATTGCATCAAGTTTTCTTGATGGAGATTACAGCGAGCTTACAGGTGAAGGATATTTGGTAGCATATCCGCAACAGCTTGGAATAATCGGCATTATCCAAATTATTTACTACATATTCGGAAAAGATAATTACATCGCAATAATGCTTTTTTTAATGTTCTTGCAATGGCAGGAATTTTCAATATGCTATATAAGATTCTAACCAAAATGACAGATAATATTAGAATCCACAATCTGTATTGGGTTATGGTCTTTGGATGTTTCCCATTGATTTTCTATAGCTTCTTTGTGTACGGAACAATATTTGGACTATTCTTCTCATTAGTAGGCTTCTATAATCTTATCCTTGCAAAAGAAAATGGAAAAATCCTTAATTTTGTAATAAGTTTTCTGGCTTTCTGCATGGGAACAATAAGCAAAAGCAATTGTTTGATTTTTGTAATTGCAGCAGTTTTGGTTACTTTATTTTATGGAATAAAAGAACAAAAATTAAAATATGTAGTTTTCTCAATAATCTTAATGGGAGCGTTGATGGCGCCTAAATGTGTAAATCTGTATTATGCAAAAAAAGGCTAATGTAACTATTTCAAAAAGGTGTTCCGGCGAAATGCTTTATAGCCATGGGATTGCAGAAGGGTACAAAAGAGTTAGGTTGCGGTGTTGATGGCTGGTACAACGCTTATAATTTGACAACTTTTGTAAACGCAGGTCGTGACAGTGAAAAAAGCATCAGAAATAGCGGGAGAAAACATAAGTGAACGACTAAGTGAGTTTAAAAAGCAAACCATTAGAGTTTGTGGATTTTGCAAAAAATAAAATCACAACACAGTGGTGCGAACCAACATTCCAAACTTTCTGGATGCTTCAGGCAATGGATAATCACGCAGAATGGTCAAAGGTAGCTAAAAGTATAGAAAAGGGAAAAGTAAACAAAATCATATTCGTAATAATGAAACTATATCTTATATTTATCTGGCTTGGAAACCTTGCATACCTTATAGCAAAAGAAAACAGCTTACCATCTGGAACATGTTACTACAGGTGGCAGTACTTGGAGGTTTCATATTCCATTTTCTGTGGGAAGGCAAGGCACTGTATATTATGCCGTACTATGTGATTTCCTTTGTGGCAGGAGTGCAGGGGATGTATATGTTATATGAGAAGATAAAAATAGAAACTTTAAATATACAGGAACAAAATAAAAAGGCTGTGAGTGAGGCGAACCACAAAAGTTAGACTTCAATTAGTCTAAAAACCAACACTTTCATTAATTAATTGAACACTTTACTTTATTAATAAGGGAAAAACAAGGCGATTTCAGTTGAATTTACAACGAAAATATGTATAATATCATATTAGGAACTTTGTTTTTTAGTTCCACAAGGTTGATATAAGAGCCAGCGCAAGCAGGTGTTCATTATATTATATTTAAAGAAAAGAGGTTTAAATAAGATGGCAGAAATCAATTTAAGCAAGTATGGTATCACAGGTACAACAGAAATCGTGTACAATCCTTCATATGAAACATTATTTGAAGAAGAAACAAAACCAGAACTTGAAGGTTACGAAAAGGACAGGAGAGCGAACTTGGTGCTGTTAACGTTATGACTGGTATTTATACAGGTCGTTCACCAAAAGATAAATTTATCGTTGAAGACGAAAATTCAAAAAGACACAGTATGGTGGACAACAGATGAATACAAGAATGATAACCACAAGGCAAGCAAGGAAGCTTGGGCTGCTGTAAAGGATCTTGCTATTAAAGAACTTTCAAATAAGAAACTTTATGTAGTAGATGCTTTCTGTGGAGCAAACAAAGACACACGTATGGCAATCCGTTTCATCGTTGAAGTTGCTTGGCAGGCTCATTTTGTAACAAATATGTTTATTAAGCCAACAGAAGAAGAACTTAAAGACTTCGAACCAGACTTTGTTGTATACAATGCTTCAAAGGCTAAGGTTGAAAAACTATAAAGAATTAGGACTTAACTCAGAAACAGCAGTTGTGTTCAACATCACAAGCCGTGAACAGGTTATCGTTAATACATGGTACGGCGGAGAAATGAAGAAGGGTATGTTCTCAATGATGAACTACTTCCTTCCACTTAAGGGAATTGCTTCAATGCACTGCTCAGCTAACACTGACTTAAACGGTGAAAACACAGCAATCTTCTTCGGTCTTTCAGGAACAGGTAAGACAACACTTTCAACAGATCCTAAGCGTTTACTTATCGGTGATGATGAACATGGTTGGGATGACAACGGCGTATTCAACTTTGAAGGTGGATGCTACGCTAAGGTTATCAACTTAGATAAAGAATCAGAACCAGATATCTACAATGCAATCAGACGTGACGCTCTTCTTGAGAACGTAACACTTGATGCTGAAGGAAAGATTGATTTTGCAGATAAGAGTGTAACAGAAAATACTCGTGTATCTTACCCAATCAATCATATCAAAAACATTGTAAGACCTATTTCATCTGCACCAGCAGCTAAGAACGTTATCTTCTTATCAGCAGATGCATTTGGAGTATTACCACCAGTATCAATCCTTACAGAAGCTCAGACACAGTACTACTTCTTATCAGGATTTACAGCAAAACTTGCTGGTACAGAACGTGGAATTACAGAACCTACACCAACATTCTCAGCATGTTTCGGACAGGCTTTCTTAGAGCTTCATCCAACAAAATACGCTGAAGAATTAGTTAAGAAGATGGAAAAGAATGGAGCTAAGGCTTACTTAGTTAACACAGGATGGAATGGTACAGGAAAGCGTATCTCAATTAAAGATACACGTGGTATCATAGATGCTATCTTAAACGGTGACATCTTAAATGCACCAACAAAGCAGATTCCATACTTCAACTTTGAAGTTCCAACAGAACTTACAGGTGTTGATACAGGAATCCTTGATCCTAGAGATACTTACGCTGATGCTTCAGAATGGGAAGCTAAGGCTAAGGACTTAGCTGAAAGATTCATCAAGAACTTTGCTAAGTATGAAGGAAATGAAGCTGGCAAGGCTTTAGTTTCAGCAGGACCACAGATCTAATTTAAAGGTTAAAAGACACATATAAGTGTCATATAAATATATAGAACAATATATGTTTAAATAAAGAACCCGGTGCGTATTTTGTACCCGGGTTTTATACAAGAGGAGAAAGACAATGATACATTTTACTGTCTATGATTTATTATGGATGTTTTTATATATTCATTTCTGGGATGGCTATTTGAAACAGTATCAGCATCATTAAAACAGAAAAAATTCGCTAACAGAGGTTTGGTTAATGGACCTTTTTGTGTTCTTTATGGAATAACAGCAGTAATAATTACGGTGGGTTTACAGGAATTAACAGGAATCTGGCTATTTTTATTTGCAATGATTTATGCCACTGTAGTTGAGTGGATAGCAGGACATCTTATTGAATTGGCATTTAAAGAACGTTGGTGGGATTACTCAATGTTAAATGGAATTTTGACGGATACGTATGCGTTCCTGTTTCAGTGTTTTGGGGATTTTTAGGTTATGTTATTGTAAAATGGGGAAATAAGTTTACATTAAAAATTCTTACAATTTTGCCGGAACTGTTAATGAACGTCATTTTATTAGTTCTTGTAGGGGTAATGATAGTAGATATATTGGCATCTTATCTTTTGTTAAAAGGAAAAAGCAAAAATATAAAAAAATGGAAAGTGCCAATGATAAGATAGACAGCGTTAGGGTAAAACTTGGAACTTTAATTTACAATTTTGTAGACGGACGTATTCACAAAGCTTATCCTAAAGCACAAAAAAACTGAAAATATAAAAGTTCAGTCAAAAGAAGAAAGTGAAACTAAGGTTTTTGCCTACGGATGTAGTTTTTATAAAATAGTATTGTTGTTTTTATAGGAGCGTTTCTTGGTGATATAACGGAAACTATTTTTTTGCAGAATAACTGAAGGCGTGTGGATGAGCCGAAGCAGTGTGGTTTGGGGACCTTTTTAGCATTGTCTGGGGACTTGCAATAGCTGTGGTTACTCAGATGCTTTATAAATATAAAGACAAAAGCGACAGCTTCTTATTTGCGGTAGGCACTCTCCTTGGTGGCGCTTATGAATATTTGTGCAGCGTTTTTTACGGAGATAGTTTTTGGAAAAGTATTTTGGGATTATAGCGATATTCCTTTTAACTTAGGTGGTAGAATTAATCTGTTGTATTGTTTTTTCTGGGGCATAGCAGCAGTTGTCTGGTTTAAAAAAATTTTATCCATACATATCTAGAGCAATAGAATTATTACCAATGCTATGGGGCAAAATTGTCACATGGATTTTGATAATATTTATGGTAATAAATTGTGGTGTATCAAGCTTAGCCTTAATCAGATATGATGAGAGAGATAGGGGCATAAGTGCAACTTCCCAATGGCAGAAGGTTATGGATAGTCATTTTGATGATGGCAGAATGGAGAGAATTTATCCAAAGGCAAAGTCCACGAAATAGATAGATTAGAATTACAGAATATCAAATATAACAGAGAATAACATATATAATATAGAATGTGTTGGATGGGACGTGTAATAGAGGAACGAAATGTTAAAAGATCAGGATATAAGAGAGCCGTTATTTGATTTTTTTGATGAAAAATTCGGTAAGGTACGAATAATAGAAGAAAAGCAGATTGCAAAATCAAGAGCTGATGTAATGCTTGTTCTTGAAGAGAAGCTTATTGGCGTGGAAATCAAAAGTGATGCGGATACATATGCAAGGCTTGCGAGACAGGTGAAGGATTATAATAAGTTTTTTGATTATAATTATGTGGTTGTGGGAAGTAGCCACTCAAAGCATATTGAAGAACATGTTCCGGAATACTGGGGAATTATTGAGGCGATTAGTAAGGAAGAAAGTGTGGAATTTAATGTTTTAAGAGAGCCGGAAATTAATAAGCGTGCCCAAAGAACTTATAAGATGAAGCGTAAGCTAAGTATATTGTGGCGACCGGAACTTTCCCATATACAGGAGATTAACGGTATGCCTAAGTACAAACAGAGGAGCAAGGATTTTGTTATAACAAAGATAATGGAGAAGGTGCCGTGGGATTTGTTACACAGGCAGATTAGTGAAGAACTTTTTTCAAAGGGATTATAATACTATAAGTGAAGCAATAAAGGAGTGGAGAAGCTCTAATAAACATTAATATATATGACAGACTAAAATTGTTGAAATTGCTACATAGAATATACAACTGTTTTGGTGTAGAATAGAGGTATATTTTTTTAACAAAAGGAACAGACCTGCTTAGGGGCAAGGAGGTAGGTATGGCAAAAGGAAGCAATCAGAAATTAAAGATAGTATATCTGATAAAGATATTAACTGAGAAAACTGATGAGCAGCATAGCATAACAATGAATGAAATCATTAGTGAGTTAAAGGCGTATGGGGTGAATGCTGAACGTAAAAGTCTTTATAATGATATTGAGAATTTGCGTCAATATGGATTGGATATTGTAGGAGAACAGCACGACAGAACATATTACTATTATTTGGTAAGCAGACAGTTTGAATTGGCAGAGTTGAAGTTATTGGTAGATTCGGTGCAGTCAGCTAAATTCATTACTGAAAGGAAGACTAACCAACTTATTAAGAAGATTGAGGGTTTGGCAAGCAAATATCAGGCATCACAGCTTCAGCATCAGGTTTATGTATCTCAGCGCGTAAAGACAACTAATGAGAAGATTTATTATAATGTGGATAAGATACATACTGCAATTGACAGAAATTCTATGATTAGTTTTCAGTATTTCCAGTGGAATGTGAAGAAGAAAATGGTTTTGAAAAAGGACGGAGAACCTTACATAGTAAGTCCTTGGGCTTTAACTTGGGATGATGAGAACTATTATATGGTTGCAATTGATTCAAGTGATGAAAAAGTTAAACATTTCAGGGTTGATAAGATGCTTAACATTGAATTTTTTGGACAAACCACGACTTGGAGGAGAAAAGTTTAGCGGGCAAAATGCAGATGTAGGTTTATATGCTAAGAAAGTATTTGGTATGTTTTCCGGCGAAGAGGAAATAATAAAACTAGAGTGCAAAAACGAAATGGCAGGTGTTATTATTGACCGATTCGAAAAGACACTATGTTTATACCAAAAGATGATGAACATTTTACTGCAAATGTAAAAGTAATAGTAAGCAATCAGTTTATTTCATGGATATTTTCTTTAGGTGACGGTGTAAAGATTGTAGGACCTGAGGATATTTTGGAAAAAAAGTTAAGACAGAGGTTGAAAGACTGTCTAAACAGTATTTTGAATAAGGAGAGATATGTGTACAGCAGCAACTTATAAAACCAAAGATTTTTATTTTGGACGTACGTTAGACTATGAGTTTTCATATGGAGATGAGGTGACAATAACACCTAGAAATTATAGATTTGATTTTAGACATATGGGAATATTGGAGAGCCATTATGCAATTATCGGTATGGCATATGTGGCAGGAGGGTACCCATTGTATTATGATGGAATTAATGAGAAGGGACTTGGAATGGCAGGGCTTAATTTTGTGGGCAATGCTAAGTTTCAGCCTATAGAAGAGGGCAGGGACAATATAGCCCAGTTTGAATTCATTCCATGGATTCTTGGTAGATGCCAGTCAGTTAAAGAGGCGAGAGAACTTATAGGCAGAATGAATCTTGTTTCAACACCTTTTAGTGAGCAGTTGCCATCAGCTCAGTTACATTGGATTATTTCAGACAGTGAAGAATCCATAACTGTAGAACCTGTGGCAGAAGGATTAAAGGTTTATGACAATCCTGTAGGAGTGTTGACTAACAATCCACCATTTCCACAGCAGATGTTTATGTTAAACAATTACATGAACCTGTCCCCAAGACAGCCGGAAAACAAATTCGCATCAGAACTTGATTTGACAACTTACAGCAGAGGAATGGGAGCGTTAGGACTTCCGGGAGATTTATCATCAGCCTCACGTTTTGCTAAGGTTGCATTCACAAAGATGAATTCTGTTTCAGGTAATTCAGAGGCAGAAAGTGTAAGCCAGTTCTTCCATATTTTGGGCTCTGTTGACCAGCAGAGAGGCTGTTGTGAAGTAGCGGAAGATAAGTACGAAATCACATTGTATACTTCATGTTGCAATGCTAAAAAAGGGAATTTATTATTATACAACATATGATAATCAGCAGATAACAGCAGTTGATATGAACAGAGAAAACTTAGATGGCGCGGAAGTAGTCAGATATCCGCTAATAAAGGAACAGCAGATTAATTGGCAGAATTAAGAAAATAGATAATCAGTTGATTTATGTAAATAAAGAGACTGATTAAACTATGCGTAATGCCGATTCCAGTTACGTGTCATATAACATTTCCTTTCGCTGACACGTAATTATTCTCGAAATATTAATGAAATTTCTAG